>ERZ1370068.4401-contig-3476_pt1 | contig 99512 bp, 143 predicted proteins | sample MGYA00561227_ERZ1370068 | MGnify/ENA primary metagenome ERZ1370068 (study PRJEB38410, sample SAMEA6850437) | metagenome | study: Metagenomic assessment of the ecological functions of the soil: analysis of the soil microbiota associated with the...
TTGTGCTTCGTTCAGATTACGTATTGCTAAGCGAGCCAAGGGCGGCTGGGACAAGCGCGTCGGCGCGTTCAGCAAGCTCGAAGGCGCGGAGTTCATCACCGACGCGCGTGCTCGTGGACCAGGCGCCGATCGGCCGGACGCCGCGATCGAATCCAGTCACGCTATCTCAAGAGCGTTCGATCCGATCCGCGAGCTGTTCGCGGCGACCGAAGGACGCGCAGGTCGCGCGAGCTGACCGCCAGCCACTTCTCGTTCAACGTGCCCGGCGGCCGCTGCGAGGCGTGCCAGGGCGAGGGCGAAGTGCGCGTCGAGATGCAGTTTCTCGCCGACGTCTTCGTGCCGTGCGATCAGTGCGACGGCAAGCGGTTCAAGCCGCAGGTGCTCGAGGTCGCGCTATCGCGGCCGGAATCGATCACCAGGTGCTCGACCTGACGGTGCGCGAGGCGCTGACGTTCTTCAGCAGCTCGCCGAAGGTGCTGCGGCGGCTGCAGGTGCTCGACGAGATCGGCCTCGGCTACCTGCGGCTCGGGCAGCCGGCGACGACGCTCGTCGGGCGGCGAGGCGCAGCGGATCAAGATCGCGGCGCATCTGCGCGTCGCACGGCGGCGAGCGGCTGCTCTACGTCCTCGACGAGCCGACGACCGGGCTGCACTTCGACGACATCGCGAAGCTGCTGACGGCGTTCCGCAAGCTGCTCGAGGCGGGCCACTCGCTGCGTCGTCATCGAGCACAACCTCGACGTGATCGAAGACGGCAGACTGACGTCATCGACCTGGGCCCGAAGGCGGCGACGCCGGCGGGCACGGTGGTCGCCACCGGCGCGGGCAGCTCATTGCAAAGCGAGACGTCGCACACAGGCCGGTATCTGCGGACCGTTCTGGCGGAGGGCCGTTCGCACGCGTACCGCGGGCCGGTGAGCCGGGCGGGGCCGGGTGGGAGCGGAAGGGTGGCGCGGCTAAGCAGAAGAAAGTCGCGCCAGAAGCAATGCCGAGCGGCGAAAAAAGCCGCGAAGGCACAGGTCGCGACAGCCCTGAGCTGAGCGAGCGCGAAGGCGCGAGCGAGCGCCTGGGGTGGGCCCCAGGCGCCTTGGTAAGTGGAGCCCCGCGACAAGTAAAGGCGAAGACTCTCGTCATGGCGCTCGCGGTAGGGTGCTGTTCGGTCGCTGCCGCGGCGCGGTGTCGTTCCAGCAAGACATGCGCGATCTGGCCCCGCGCGGACGCGGCGTTCGCCTCCGCGCGGCCGGAGCGGCTCAAAGCGGCCGCGCCTCTCGACAGCGTTTCCGCTCGCGGCGCTCGTCGTCGATCCTCAGGATGATGTGCAGTTTGCCGCGATCGCGGCCGGAGTGGCATTTATCTTTCTCGCAGAAAGATCGTTCCGCGCAAGCGCGTCAGTCTCGTCATCGAGGTGCGGAACAAGATCGCACCGACACGGCATTTCCGCCAGGCCGCTCGCACTTGGCCCCGCTCCCGTGCCGATGGAGTGCTGACGGCGCTCCGCCTGGCAGTTCACTGACTGCCCCGTTTTCAACAGGCAGGTCGGGTCGAGGCGTTGTATGCATTGGGCACCCTCGCCGTCGAGCCAGGCGGTAGCCGCCGGCGGGAAGCTGCTGGATCAGGCGGGCCGATCTCGGCTCGCTCATTGGCGCGGCAGATCCGGCGCTACGCCTTGCGGCGTCCGCGTCATCGGTCGAGAAATCTTCACCAGAGCCAGCCGCGGGACGAAATTTGGCGTACTGGGCGACGCGGTCATCTCGGCGCTGAACGGCAGCGATCGATGGAGCCAAGACCGCCGCCATGACGGCGCTCGGGCGATGCGCTACGAGCGCGCGGACCAGGCGCTGACCAAGATTTTTTCAGCACTACGGCCGCGGCGATCTCGGCCTGCGCCGGCGTTCGATGCCGCACCGCGCCGGACCGCGCATCCGGGTCAGAGCGCGGCGCTCTTCTCCGCGCAACTTGCGGGCAAGAACGCCGCGCTGAAGCGGAATGGCCGTCGAAGGCGCTGGGGAGGCTCGGCGACCGCAGCTGGGTCGCGGAGGTCGAGGCGGCGCTGCGAAGGCGAGCGGAACGACCGGAGCCTGCCTCCTCGCGGGCCGCTTCGCGTTCGGTCGCTTCTCGAGAACGTGCCGATCGACCCGCTGACGGAGGCGCTGGCGCTGCCGCGGGCAGGCAGCGACCAGGCGCGCGGCAGTAGGCCCGTCGAAATTGCGGCGGGCCGGTCAGACGGCGTTCACTCGGCAGGCGCAGGATCCCGACGGCGGCTGCGGGCCGTTGTCGCCGCCGACATCCATCGGGCTGGTAGGAGCGATGAGGCGGCGCTGGACGATCTCGTCGAGCCGATGGCGGGCGATACGGGACCCGCAGGTCGTGCGCGTGCGGCGGAACGTGCTGTCGCGCGGCCGCGCGGCAGCCGGCCGACCACGTGAGAACGATCAACGCCAGAGCTGGCGCAGGACGCAGTTGAGGCCAGTGTTGTTTTTCGTGCCTTCGTGCTTTCCCGTGATGGCATTTGCTCTATAAGCGAAAGCGACGTTAGCCACGAAGAGCAGCCGATTTAGTCTTCGTAGTTTATCGTGTTCGTGGCTGCGATTGCTCCGTGAGCTCGGCGTGCTCGGCGGTGAAACGTCCGTGTCCGTGAAGCTGCCGCGCGCGTTTCTACGATCGTCCCCACGCTCGACGTCGCGAGCCGATCTCGTCGGCAGCAAGGTGCTGAGTGCACGAGCGCGGCGGCGTGCTGCACGAGCGGCGCCATCGTCGAGGTCGAGGCGGCGTATCGGCGAATCGGACCGGCGGCCTCGCCACGCGGCGCTCGGGACCGACGCGGCGCAACGAGCGCTCTTTACGGTCGCGCCGGGGCACGCAGGCGTGTATCTATCGCAACTGCCTGGCATCCGCAGCCTGGTGAGCGTCGTCACCCAGGCAAGCACGGCTCTCCGGCCGCCGATGCTCATTCGCGCCCCTCGATCCGCTCGAAAGAGGCGTCGCAGGTGATGCGCCGCGGCCGCGCGCGACAGATGAAGTGGCAGGCGTAGCCGGGTCGGTCGGACGCTCCGGGCGTGGTCGTCGTCCGCACGAGCTGTACTTGCCGCGGTCCCGGGCAACCTCACGATGGCGATGGGGATCACGCGCTGGCGGAGGAACCGTGTCCACGATCTGCTCGGTCATCGGCGCGTTCATCGAGGACGCGGGCAATCCGCCTCGGACCGCCCGCGTGGGGTCCACGCATCGGCATCAGGGTCGGGGAGCGAGCATCCGTGGCGGGTGCTGCGTCGCCGGCCATCCTGCCGTTGTCCAGGCCTCGAAACGCTGAAGGGCCTGGTTAACCGCCGAGCCCGGCGCGGAGCATGAATTGGCCCGACACGTCGGCGCGCACTGAGCGAAGGCTCTGCGCCACGACGGCGCATCTCTGCGGCGGGCCGCGAGCCACGCCGTCAGCGCGGCACGGTCTGCTTTGTCGCGCAGCTCGGCGCAGTTGCCGATCCGCTCGATCGTCTGGTCAGAGCGCGCGGGCCGCCTGTCGGCGGCCTGTGCTCGCATGAAGCGCCTCGATGTCGTCGCGCAGCCCGGCGCGTCGCAGAACGGCGCGAGCGAGTTCACCAGGTTGACGTCGCCGAACGAGTGCGTCCGCGATCTTCGGCTCGAGGGCTTCGGCCCAATGCTGCCTTTGCAGGTGAAGCACGCACGCGGCCGTGCGGCTCCGTTGCCGAAAGAACCGGGCCCACGATGGATCGCCGTATCCACGGCTGCGCAACTTGCCGGCGGGAACAGCGAGTACCGGAGGGCGCGATCGGTAGGTCGCGGGATCCCGGAAATCGGCAGGCGGCATGCAAGGTAGCCCGATAGTGCTCTTCTCGGGCGAGGTCGATTCGGTCCAGGCGCCTGCCAGCTGCGTCAAAGAGCTTCGCGTCGCCGCGCTCCGGCCGCGACGCGGACGATGAGCGCACCACGCCGAGCGTGGGTCAGGCGGACGGTCGCCGCCAGAGCGCGCGATCCGGCGCGGCGCGTGGGGCGCGGCGACATCGTCGAAGTCGCCGCCGATCGTTGCCGAGCGTGCCGATGGCGGCGCTGGCGCGCAGCGCACGGCGATCCGTCGGTGTCGCCCGACGCGGAGCGCGGAGCCGACGTCAGCACGTGCGAGGGCCGAAGCAGCGAGCGCGTGAACGCCCTCGAGCCGTGCCCGTGTCGCGCTCGTCGGTGAGGAAGCGCCGTGGACGAATCTGAAGGCCGTCGGTGAGCAGCCCCAGCACGCCGCTCGTGCGTTCGCGTCCGAGGCCCGCCGCCAGCGTGAGGCAGGGTCAGCGACCGCGTGGCGGCCCGCTCGGACCAGCGCCCATTCATCGCCGACGAGCGGACAGCCGCTCCGGGGCGGAGAGCGCGTCCTCGACATGCGGCGCCATCGCCTTGAGCGCGCTCCGGCGCATGCCGTGTCACGGTAATAGCCCGTGCGCACCGGCGTTGGCGAAGACCCACGGCACGCAGCCGGCCTGTGCCGACGGGACGTCTGGCGTGGTCCGCTGAGCACGTCACAGGTGGCGCTCGTTGCGTCCGCCTGTTTCGAGGCAGACGGGCACCTGCCAGGTCACGCTCGCGCCGCCTTCGAGCAATCGGATCGAGGAAGAACCGTTCCTGAGCGAGCGTAACTTGGGTCGTCCGGCCGGCGCACGCGAACGACAGCATCGACGAGCAGGAGATCCCGGCTGGTTCACGAAGGTCGGCAGGATGCGATCGACCGGCTTGCCGGACGCCGCGGCGACGGCGGTCCAGAAGTCCTCCGACGTCGCGTTTCCGTACGCATGCGCCTGCAGATACGCGTTGACGCCTTTCCTGAACGTCTCGGCGCCGACGTAGTTCTCGATCATCCGAAGGACCGCCGCGCCTTTCTCGATAGGCGATCGCGTCGAACGCTTCGTCGATCTCGCGCCGGCGTCTCGACGCTCGACGTGGATCGGCGCGCGTCGATTCCAGCGAGTCGAGGTCGAGCGCCGTCTGCGTCTCGACGCGCTTCGTCGACCGATCGACGTTCCACTCCGGCTTGCACGCCGGCCAGCGGCGTGGTTCGCCATCCACGTGGCGAACCCTTCGTTCAGCCAGAGATCGTCCCACCACCGCATCGTGACCAGATCGCCGAACCACTGATGCGCCATCTCGTGGGCCAGGATCGACGCGATGCGTCTTGCGCGTCGTCGACCGACGCCGTCGCTGGCATCCGCCAGCAGATCGGTCTCGCGATAGAAGATCGCCGCCGTGTTTTCCATGGCGCCGGCCGCGAAATCGGGGACCGCGACCACGTCGAGCTTGCCGAACGGATACTTGATGGCGTAGTAGCTGTTGTAGAACGTCAGGATCTGCTGCGCCGACTCGAGCGCGATGCGCCCGAGCTCTTCTTGTCCGGGTGGCGCAGATGCGGATCGGCGACGCCGTCGGCGCGCCCTCGAGGCACTGAAGTCGCCGACCGCCATCGCCACGAGATACGTCGACATCTTCGGCGACGTCGCGAATTTCAGCGTGTGCTGTACCGCCGCCGGCCCGGGGTGTCCGAGAGCAGCCGTGCCGTTCGAGATCGCCGTGTCGCCGCGGTCGATCGATCGAGCGTCACGGCGAACGTGGCCTTGAACGCCGGCTCGTCGAAGCAGGGAAACGCGCGCCGCGCGTCGGTCGATTCGAACTGCGTCACGGCGTAGCTGCCGGCCGTTTGCTCTGTGCTCAGATAGAAGCCGCGCAGCTTGTCGTTGAGGACGCCGGCCGTAACTGGATACGGATGTCGGCGGGACCCTGCGGCGAGCGGCTTCGGGCACGGTGAGCGTCGCCGTCTGCGCTTTCGATTCGAGTCGAGCGGCCTGGCGCGCGCGGCCGCCGTGCCGCGATCGTGGCCGTCGCGTGAACGTCGAGATCGATCGCGTTCAGCACGATCGCGCGTGCGTCGGCTCGTTCAGTCTGGACGCGAATCGTCTCGGTTCCCTCGAAGCGCTGTCGTGCCGGAGGTCGACGGCGAAGGCCAGGTCGTAGTGCTCCGGCGTGGCGGTCGCCGGCGAGCACGCTGGGCCAGCGCGGGCGTGGCGTCGGAAAGGCGAGCGAGCAGGAAGGACAGAACCAGGAGGCCGCAGAGAGCGGGCAGCGGCGTCCGTATCCGCATGAACTCAGTCTCAGCGGCAATGGCCGCAAACTTGACTCGAACCCGAGAAGAGTGTAGTAGTAGAGGCACTGTGACTGGCGCATCATGCCACCTGTTGTTGCTGCGTGGCTCTCACGAGCCCCTGCGCCGACGGTGTCTCGTGTGCGTCGCTGTCGACAACGGTCAGCTACCAACGCCACCAGCCGCTCGCGACCAAGGCCCGGAGCTCAACGCTTCCCGGGCCTTTTTTGCGTTGACCAATGTTGCCACTGTTCCTGGATCTCGCGGGCCGCCGCGTCGTGCTCGTCGGCGGCGGACCGCGTCGCCGCGAGCCGAAGCTTCGCCGCGCTCGTGGCGGCGGGCGCTGACGGCGTCGTGGCGCCGGCGATTCACCCGGACATCGAGCGCGCCGGCGTGTCGCATCGAGCGGCGCGGACTTCGTCGCCTGCCGATCTCGACGAGGCGTGGCTTGTCGTCGCGGCGGCGACGCCGGCCGTCAACCGCGAGGTGGCCGCAGCTGCCGCCGCGCGCGCGGATCTTTCGTCAACGCCGTGGACGATCCGGCCAACGCCACCGCGTTCCTGAGCGGCGTCGTCCGGCGCGACGGCGTGACGCTCGCGATTTCGACGAACGGCGACGCGCCGGCGCTGACCGCGCTGCTGCGCGAGGCGCTCGATGCGCTCCTGCCGCGCGATCTCGCCGGCTGGCTGCGCCGAAGCGCGCGTCAGCGCGCCGTCTGGCGGCGCGACGGCGTGCCGATGGACGAAGCGCAGGCCGTTGCTGCTCGAAGCGCTCAACGGCTCTACGGCTGAAGCGGTAGCGGCAGGTGGGCCAGGTGGGCAGGTGGGTCGGGCAGTCGGGCAAGGCGGTAGGTCAGATGAACCGGTAGTCGCCAGCCGACCTGCCAGCCTACACCACCGGCCCAGCGAAGCCAGGGCTGCGGCCACGTTTCGCTCGTCGGCGCCGGCCCCGGTGATCCGGCCCTGCTCACGCGCAAGGCGCTCGCGCTGGCTGCGCGCGGCCGATCTCGTGCTGTACGACGCGCTCATCGACGAGCGCATCCTGCGGCATCGCGCGCGCGCGCAGCGCTTCTTCGTCGGCAAGCGCGCCGGCCGTCGGCACGCTGACGCAGCACCGCGATTCACGCGCTGATGATTCGCGCGGCGCGGCGCGGCCGCCGGGTCGTGCGGCTCAAGGGCGGCGATCCGTTCGTGTTCGGCCGCGGCGGCGAGGAAGCGCTCGCGCTGCGCGCGGCCGGCGTGCCGTTCGACGTCGTGCCCGGGCGTGACGAGCGCCGTGCGCGGCGCCCGGCGCTCGCCGGCATTCCGGTCACGCATCGCGGCCTGGCGTCGGCGTTCCTCGTCGTCAGCGGGCACGACGAGGAGGCGTTCGCGTCGGCGATCGATCGCGGTCGCGCCGAACGGCGTCACGCTCGTCGTCGCTGATGGGCGCTCGGCCGCTCGCCGCGCTGGCACGGCCGGCTCATCGATCGCGGCTGGTCGCGAGCGACGCCCGCGGCGGTCGTCGTCGACGCGTCGATGCCGGAGCAGCAGGTGCTGGCGCGGCACGCTCGACGATGCTGGCGACACGGTCGCGGCCGACATCGACCGCCGACGGTCCCGGCACGATCGTCGTCGGGGCCGTGGTGACGCTGGCAGCGTCGCGGTCCGCGCGAGCATAGCGAGCGTTCGAGCTGCGCAGCGTTCGAGCAGCGGACAGCGTCCAGGATGTGAGGCGATATGTCAGCCGTCGATGATCAGAACACGTTCGGCCGCGCGCGGCTGTCGTTCGCGAGCGAGGCCGACATCGACGAGTTCGTCGCGACGCTCGAGCAGCTACGAGCGCGGCGAGATCGACGCCGGATCAGTGGCGCGCCTTCCGGCTGGTGCGCGGCACCTACGGCCAGCGCCAGGCCGAGGATGCGCAGATGCTGCGCGTGAAGATTCCGCAGGGCATGCTGACGCGCCGAGCAGCTCGCAGGCGCTGGCCGACGTCGGCGAGCGCTACTCGCGCGGCTTCGGCCACATCACCACGCGGCAGAACGTCCAGTTTCACTTCGTGAAGCTGCACGACGTCGAGCCGGCGATGCGCCGGCTCGCCGACGCCGGGCTGACCACGCGCGAGGCCTGCGGCAACTCGGTGCGCAACATCACCGCGTGCCCGTACGCGGGCGTCGCCGCCGACGAGCGGTTCGACGTCACGCCGTACGCCGAGGCGCTGACGCGCTTTCTGCTGCGGCATCCGCTCAGCTCGACGCTGCCGCGCAAGTTCAAGATCGCGTTCGAAGGCTGCCCGGCCGATCACATCGCGCACGGCGATCAACGACCTCGGCTTCCGCGCGCGCGTCGGCCCGACGGCGGCGCGCGGCTTCCGCGTCACCGCCGGCGGCGGCACGGCGATCATGTGCACGTCGGGCGGCGGTGCTCCACGAGTTCCTGCCGGCCTCGGAGATCTTCCGCGTCGCCGAAGCCGTGCTGCGCGTGTTCCACCGCGCTCGGCGACTACCAGCACAAGCAGCGCAACCGCATGAAGTTCCTGATCAAGGCGCTCGGCTGGACGCGGTGGCGCGAGGAGTACGATCGCGAGCTGCCGCGATGCCGGCTCAGCGGGCGACGTGCCGACGCTCGAGATCGATCCGCCGGCGAGCGAGCCGAAGCCGGCGACGGCGACCGAGACGCCGCCGCCAGTCGGCGACATCGCCTCGCGTGTCCGCGCGGCGGCGTCGAACGGGCCCGGGCATCATCGCCGATCGTCGTTCCGGTGCTTCAGGCCGGGCGACGAGTGTACGCGATGCGGCGCGCCGACCAACGTGCGCCCGCAGAAGCAGTTCGGCTATCGCGATGGCCGTCGCGTCACGGTGCCGCTCGGCGATCTGACGAGCGAGCAGATGCGCGTGCTCGGCGAGCTGGCGCGGGCCTACGGCGACGGCACCAGTGCGCGTGACGCCGGATCAGGACCTCGTGTTCCGCTGGGTCAGCGCGTGCCGACGTGCGGCAGTTCTGTATCGCCGGCTCGCGGCCGCCGGCCTCGGCCTGGCCGAGGCTGCGACCATCGCCGACGTCGCGAGCTGCCCGGGCGCGGAGTCGTGCCGGCTCGCCGTGACGCAGTCGCGCGGGCTCGGACGGCTGCTCGAGGATCACCTGCGCGCACGGCCTGATCTGATCGCGGCGGCCGACGGCGCGCGCGATCAAGATCAGCGGCTGCCCGAACGGCTGCGGCCAGCATCACGTCGCGACCATCGGATTCCAGGGCAGCGTGCGCCGGATCGGCGCGCGCCGTGCCGCATGCATTCGTGATGGTGGGCGGCGGAACGGAACCGCGCGCGCGGCGCCTGTTCGGCCGCGCCTGGCCGCCAAGATCTCCGGCGCGGCTGGATCTGGCGCCGGAGCGGCTCGTCGGTCGATCGAGACGCGCGGGCGCGAGCCGAGCGAACCGGGCGAGACCGCGACTTCTTCTGGCCGGCGTCGATGCGTCGAGCGTCAGGCGCCTGCTGGCAGATCTGGACACCAGGCGCCGCCAGGCGACGCCGCTCCGGCCGACTTCGTGGACCTCGGCGAGGCCGAGTTCGCCCCGGAGGTCATGGACGGGGAGTGCGCCGCCAACGCATTACGGATGCGTGGATACGTTGCTTGCATTCTCGTGACGCCGGCTTTGCTATAGTCCTGCGGAGACAACTGAATACGTCTGTTTATCCAGAGTGGCTGAGGGACAGGCCCGGCGACGCCACGGCAAACCACGCGGGCGCAGCGGCCCTACGGTTAGTTACCTGCCTCCGTCCGGTTATCTTGGCACCACGCCGAACAGGTGGTGCCGGCCTTCCGGCGAACGACCGGGAGGGGAGATGAGGAAGGACGCATGGCCACCGATTCTTCTCGCCATCGTCCGGTCCTCGGCCCGGCAATTTCCCACAAATCCCCCGTCGTCTTTCAACTCCCTCACGCTGTCGTGTCGGTCTCCCGATTCGCATGGTCGGGTCGGCGGTCGCCCGGCGGCTGACCGGTCCGGACGCCGTTCCGCGGCCTTCGAGCTGACGCACATCTGGGTCGATCGCCGCGCTCACGAGAAGCAGGCGAGCGGCTTCCTGCCGGCGCCCCGCAGTGTCGTCGTGGACGACGATCGCATCGACGACGTGCTGCACAGCCGGATGGCGGTGGTCGCCGAGGCGAGTCGGCGGCCTGGAGCCGGCGGCGAGCTGGCCCGCGCGCGGCGCTGCTCGCCGGCAAGTCGGTGGTCACCGCCAACAAGCAGCTCGTCGCGCGCGCACGGGCCGGCCGCTCCGGACGCTCGTGCCGCGCGCCAGGGCTACCGGCTAGCTGCGGCTCGAAGCGGCGGGTCGGCGGCGCGAGCGCCGACCAGTGCGCGCGCTCGGATGACGGCCTCGGCCGGCGAGCGGCATCACGCGGATCGTGGCGATCCTGAACGGCACGACGAACGCGGTGCTCTGCGCATGGAGGCGACTGGCTGCGCGCTGGAGCAAAGCGGTCGCCGACGCGCGCCGCCAGGCGGTACGCGCGGAGCCGGATCGCGTCGCTGACGGACCTCGACGGCTTCGGACGCCGCGGCGAAGCTGGCGATCCTGTCGGCGCCTCGCGTCTCGGCCTGCGGGTCGAGCCCGGCCGAGATCGAGACGCGATCGGCCAGCCCGGCATCGCGGGGGTCGCGATTTCGACGACGGCGCGCCGCCGCGGCGGGGCACGATCCGGCAGCTGGCCCACGCCGACTTCACGATCGCCGCGACTCGACGCTGACGGCCTGCGTGTCGCGCCCACGGCCGTGGCGCGCGGCTCGATGTTCGCGCGCATGACCGTCGGCCGCAGAACGCGGCGGTGATCAGCGGCCGTCCTACGCCGGCGACATCGGCGATCGTCGGGCGCCGGGGCCGGCGGCGACGCGACGGCGGTCGCGGTGACCAGCGATCTCGCCGCCATCGCACTGCGACCGGGCCGCGGTCGCGCCGGCACCCCAACCTGTTCTTTCGGCGCCGCGCGCAATTGCCGGCCTCGGATGGCGCGGCCGACGGACCATCGCGACGCTGAACGCAGAGTTCGCACACCACGTTGAGGATGTTATCTCTCTGCGGCCTGTGCGTCGATTGTGCACTTGGAAGCGGAGGTCCGTGTGAGCGCGCTCGTTGGGCTGCAGTGTCACGTGTGCAAGGCCGCTGTTTCCGGCCGACGCCGCTCACGTGTGCGACCGAGTGCCTCGGTCCGCTCGAGCCGCGTCTACGACTACAGCGCGATCACGCGTCGACGCGCGAGGAGATCGAGCGGCGTCCGAAGAATCTCTGGCGCTACCGCGAGCTGCTGCCGATCGACGGCGAGCCGCGCACCGGCTTCAACTCCGGCTTCACGCCGCTCGTGCCGCTGCGACCGGCTGGCCGAAGCGGCTCGGCGCTGCGCGAGCTCTACGTCAAGGACGACTCGGTGAACCATCCGACGCTGTCCTACAAGGATCGCGTCGTCTCGGTGGCGGCGACGCGCGCCGTCGAGCTCGGATTCAAGGTGCTCGCCTGCGCGTCGACCGGCAACCTCGCCAACAGCGTCGCCGCGCACGCGGCGCGGCTCGGCGTCGAGTGCTGCGTGTTCATCCCCGACAACCTCGAGGCCGGCAAGCTGCTCGGCTCGGCGATCTTCAACCCGACGATCCTCGCGCATCGCCGGCAACTACGACGACGTGAACCGGCTGTGCACGCAGGTGGCGGATCGCTACGGCTGGGGCTTCGTCAACATCAACCTGCGCGTCATACTACGCCGAAGGCGCGAAGACGTATGGGTTCGAGATCGTCGAGCAGCTCGGCTGGCGCTATCCGCAGCACCTCGTGTCGCCGGTCGCCGGCGGCACGCTGCTGCCGCGCATCGTCCGCGGCTTCCGCGAGCTGCGAGACGATCGGCCTGGTCGACGGCGAGCTGCCGCGCGTGCACGCGGCGCAGGCCGCCGGCTGCGCGCCGGTCGTGCAGCGCGCTCGAGGCGGGGCTCGATCATCCCGAGCCGGTGCGGCCGAACACGATCGCCGAAGTCGATCGCGATCGGCAACCCGGCCGACGGCTATCAGGTGATCCGAGTGCGTGCGAGCGACCGGCGGCACCGGCGCGGCGGTGTCCGACGACGCAGATCGTCGACGCGATTCAGCTGCTCGGCGGAAACCGAAGGCATCTTCACCGAGCCGGCCGGCGGCACGACGCTCGCCGCGCACGATCGATCTCGATCCAGCGCGGCGTCATCCCGCCCGACGAATCGATCGTCGTCTGCGTGACGGGCAACGGCTACAAGACGGCCGAAGTGGTGGTCAGATCGGCTTGCCGCGCCGGTGCGAGCTGAGCCGAGTCGTTCAAGGAGTTCGAGGCGTGGCTGGAAAGCGACGAGACGGCGATCAGCGTAACGCGTGGCGTGAGGCTGGCAGCTCGACCCGCAGTCCTGAGCCTCTGCCTTCGGCTGACGTCGGCGGTCGCGCGCTCGAGACGATCGGCATCTTGACGTCCAGCGCGCCGGCCGTTTCGCAGCACCTTGAGCGTCGCGGTCGGTGCCGATCTTCGCGTCGGCCACCAGCCGGCGAACTGCGACGGCGTCCGTCGATCGGCTGGCCGTTGAACGCCACGATGACGTCGCCGGGCCGGAGCCCGGCGTCGTACGGCCGCGGAGGCTGCGGCTCATCCGCGAGACCAGCGCGCCGTGCGTCGTGGGCGCGCCGACCTCCTCGGCGAGCTCGGTCGGTCAGCTTCTCGACCTGCGAAATCGACCGATCCGCGCGCGGACCTCGCCGTATTTCATCAGGTCGTCGACGACGTGGCGCGCGAGGTTGCTCGGCACCGCGAAGCCGATGCCCTGGTACCCGCCGCTCTGGCTGAAGATGCCGGTGTTGATGCCGACCAGCTCGCCGCGGCTGTTGATCAGCGCGCCGCCGGAGTTGCCGGGATTGATCGCGGCGTCGGTCTGGATGAAGTCCTCGTAGTCGGCGAACCCGACGTTGGCGCGGCCCGTCGCGCTGACGATGCCCGCCGTCACCGTCTGGCTCAGCTGGAACGGGCTGCCGATCGCCAGCACCCACTCGCCGACCTTGCAGCTGTGCTCGAATCGCCCCACGGCACGCACCGGCAGCGCCGGTCGACGTCGATCTTGAGCAGCGCGATGTCGGTCGTCGGATCGGTGCCGATCACTTTGCCGCGGATCTCGCGCTTGTCGGGCAGCGCGATCGTGATCTCGCGCACGTTGTCGCCGACGACGTGGTTGTTCGTCACGACGTAGCCGTCGCGCGAGATCGATCGACGCCCGACCCGAGGCTGAGCGATCGGCGGTCGCGCGATCCGAACACGTCGTCGTCGTCGCCGAAGAAGTACCGGAAGAACGGGATCGTCTGGCGAACGGCGAGTTCGGCGTTCGCACGACCTGCAGCGACGAGATGTTGGCGACGCCCTTCACCGCCTGTGCCGGCGATGCGCGTGAAATCCGGGCCGCCCAGTGACGAGGCGGCGGCAGCGGGCGCGGCGCGCCGGCGGCCTGGCGGCCGAGCGCCGGTGCTCGCGGGTGCTGCCGGCGTCGCGCGGCGTCGGCGACGGCCGCGTCGATGCCGCGCGCGGTCAGCGCCAGGCCCGCCACGAAGCCCGCCATGACCAGTGCGACGCGAGCGAAGCCCGTCGAATCATGAGTCAATGCAGAACTGATGGCAGATTGCAAGAGTGCAGATTCGACTGCAATCAGATCATCAATCCTGCAATCTGAGATCTGCAGTCTGCATTTCAAGCTCGACGTACATACGCCGGTGCGCCGCGGCCTGCCGGCCTTCGGAATCGTGACCGTGAGAATGCCGTCCTTGAGATCGGCCGTCGACGCGTCCGACGTCGATCGCTTCCGGCAGCGCGAAGGCGCGCGAGAAGCGGCCGTGCCCGCGCTCGACGCGATGATACTGCTCGCAGGGACATCGTCGACGGCCGCTGGCGCGCGCGCCGCGAATCACGATGCGGCTGTCTTCGGCGTGGATGTCGATCTGATCGCGCGTGAGTCCGGGAAGTTCCGCGGTGAGGACGAACTCGGTCGCCGTTTCGTAGAGGTCGACCGGCGGCGTCCAGCCGGGCGCGTCGGTGCCGACGAGCTGCCCGATCTGCTCGTGCAGCGCGAGCAGATCGCGCAGCGGATCCCACCGCGTGAAGGCCACGTCCGCATCGTAGCACGTTTGGTACGGCTCGAACGCATATGTGCTACGATTGCAAGGATATACAGGCGCTCGACGTGCAGAAGCTGGCACCCAATTCCATGCCATCGATTCAAGCGACGCGACTCCGCAAAGGCATGCTCATCAAGGTCGGACAACGACCTGTTCCGCATCCTCGAACTGCACCATCTCACGCCCGGCAACAAGCGCGCGCACATCCAGGTCGCGGATGCGCAACATCCGGCACGCTGGCGCTCGCCGACCACAAGTTCCGCGCCGAGGAGGACGTCGAGCGCGCGATCGCTCGACGAGCGCGAGATGCAGTATCTGCTACAACGACGGCGACCACTACTACTTCATGGATACGTCGACCTACGAGCAGATCCACATCTCGCACGAAGCGCTCGGCGACTCGAAGGACTACCTGATCGCCCGAATGCGATCATCCGCGTCGAGTTCTACGACGTCGAGCCGGTCGGCATCGAGCTGCCGCCGACCGTCGATCTCGTCGTCAAGGAAACCGCGCCGGGCATCAAGGGCGCGACGGCGAGCGCGCAGGTCAAGCCGGCCACGCTCGAGACCGGGCTCGTCATCCAGGTGCCGCCGTTCGTCAACGAGGGCGACAAGGTCCGCGTCAACACCGAAACCGGCGAATATCAGTCGCGAGTCTGACTTGAACGACTGACTACCGAGCGACTGTCACCGAGTCAGAGCACTCCGCTATCGCAGTTCGCATCGAGCTGCGATCCTGCAAGTCGCAGGTGCCAAGCGGTCTCATGGACGTTGTCACGGAAAGAACCGCATCACGGCTGGATCGAGGTCATCACCGGCAGCATGTTCAGCGGCAAGAGCGAGGAGCTCATCCGCCGGCTGCGCCGGGCGCAGATCGCGAAGCAGAAGGTCCAGATCTTCAAGCCGCTCGATCGACGACCGCTTACAGCGAAGACCACATCGTGTCGCACAGCGACATGCGGATCCGCGTCGCAGAACGTGCAGCAACTCGCGACGAGCTGCTCGAGAACGTCGGCCGACGACACCGAAGTGGTCGGGATCGACGAGGGGCAGTTCTTCGATGCCGAACCTGCCGGCCGTCGTGCAACGACGCTGGCGGACCGGGGCAAGCGCGTCATCGTCGCGGGCCTGGATCAGGACTATCTCGGCCGGCCGTTCGAGCCGATGCCGCAGCTGCTCGGCGATCGCCGAATACATCACCAAGACGCTCGCGATCTGCGTGGTCTGCGGCGACCCGGCGAACCACACGCAGCGGCTCGTCGCGCAGCAGCGACCGCGTGCTGGTCGGCGCGACCGGGCACTACGAAGCGCGCTGCCGCCACTGCTTCGACCCGCATCTGGCGGGCGCCGAAACAGTAGCAAGGTCCACGTCATGTGCCTGCGTAAGATCCTGCTGTGAACGCTCAGCCATCCTAGCGCCCCTCGCTGCTGCTCGGCGTCGGCTTCCTGGTCGCCAACGCCAGGCTCGTGCTCGAGATGCGTCCGTTTTCGGAGACGGCGCCGCAGGCGCGCTGCTCACCTGGCCAGAGCCCCGAAGCCCCCGTAGCTATGGAATGGCGCTGGCCATCGGCGTCGTGCTGGGGCTTCTGGTGTTCTACAAGCTCGTCGTATCTGCGCCGTCAGGCTGTTCGGCGAGGCGATGATGTTCTCTATTACGCGTACCTCGCCTTCCGCTGAGCCGGCAGATCGGCCGCGGGTTTTACGAGCGACGGCATCTGGGCCGACACGGCGTTCATCCCGCTACAACGAGGTCGGCGGCATCAGCTGGCGGGAAGGGGAGCACCAGGTGACGCTCATCGTCATCTCGCGGCTGCGCAATCTTGCACGCCGTCTCATGCGTGCCCGGGCGACGAACTACGGCGCCGCGCGGCGCCTGCTGCGCGACAAAGATCGGCGACGCACGCGATTCACTTCGACACGGCACCGGCCTGCGACCTCGGCGGGCCACGACGAAAGCGGGACGCAGCGACTGATAGATAAGGCAACCTATGGCTGCACGAGCGACCTGGAAGGGCTTCCTGAAGATCAGCCTGGTGAACATCCCGATCAAGGTGTTCCCGGCGACCGAGTCGAGCGGGACGATCTCGTTCAACCAGCTCCACGGCGAGTGTCAGACGCGCATCCAGCAGAAGCGCTGGTGCCCGCACTGCAACCGCGAGGTGCCGAACTCCGAGATCGTGAAGGGCTACGAGTTCGAGAAGGGCCGCTACGTCGTGCATGTCGGAGGAGGACTTCGACAAGGTCCGGCCCGAGTCGACGCGCGTCATCGACCTCGTGCAGTTCGCCGACGACTCCGCGATCGATCCGATGTACGTCGACCGCGCCTACTACCTGGCGCCCGATGGCCGATGGCGGCCGACGCGTTCGCGGTGATGCGCGACGGCATGACGGGCAAGGTCGGCATCGGCAAGCTGGCGCTCTACGGCCGCGAGTATCTGGTCGCCGTGCGGCCGCAGCAGCGCGGCATCGTCATGCATACGCTGCATCACGCCGCCGAAATCCGCAGCATCGACGCGGTCGAGGAGCTGAGCTCGGTCGCCGCGAAGGTGAAGCCCGAAGAGATCAAGCTCGCGCAGGCAGGTGATCGAGACCTTCGAAGGGCCGCTCGACCTGTCCGACTACAAGGACGAATACCGCGAAGGGCTGCAGCGCATCATCGACGCGAAGATCGCCGGCGAGGAGGTCGTCGCGCCGAGCGTCGAGGCGCCGCCGAAGGTCGTCAACCTGATGGACGCGCTGAAGAAGAGCCTCAACGCTGTGAGCGCGGCGAAGAAGAAGCCCGCGAAGGCTGTCGCTGGCCAAACCCGCGGCAAAGAGGAAACGGCTTAGGAATTTACAATTTACATTAGAATTACAGAGACGGGATCGATCCTTGTAAATTGCTGTGAATTGTCAATTGAGCGATCCATCCAATCAGCTCCGGCCCCTGGGCCATCGGATCGCGCGCAGCCAGTCGGGGGCGTGAGCCACACGAAGGCCAGGATGGCGATCACCCACAAGTCGTAGGGCAGCGTCGCGCGATCGTCGGTCCAGAAGAGCGCACGCCAGAACCATGCCTGAGACGCCCTCGCGCCGACGGCATCGGGCAGGCCGTTCAGCGCGAGATACGTGTAGTAGATCCGGTTGGCGACCGCGAGGATCGACAGCACCAGGATCACCCACAGCACGCCGGCCATGCGGTTGGTGAACGCGCCGATCATGAACAGCACGATGCGCTCGGGCCGCTCCATGAAGCCGACCTTGCACTTCTCGACGAGCGACTCGGCGCGCGCGCGCGCGTAGCTCGTCATGATCGAGAAGATGAGCGTCAGCGCCGCGACCATCACGTAGTCGCTGCGGCCGAGCTTCGAGTACAGGAAGATCAGCCCGGCGAGCAGCGCGAGATCGGAGAAGCGATCGAGCGTCGAGTCCCAGAACGCGCCGAACTCGCGACTGCGAGCTGCAGCTGGTGCGCGACCTTGCCGTCGATGAAGTCGAAGATGTTGGCGACGATCATGATCACGACCGGCGAGCATGAAGCTGGCCGTAGCCGAGCGCCCACGCCGCCGCCGACGTTGATGATGACGCCGATGAGCGTCAGCGTGTTCGGATGAATCCGCAGCGCGACGCACGCGCGGATGATGGCGCGCAGCGGAAACATGCAGACCGCGCCGATCAGCGCCGGTGAAGGTCATCGGCGCGGCGCGCGCTTCCGGACGGTGAGCGCTCTGACTGCTCAGGCGATGCCGGCAGCCCGATCGTCGACTGCGGACTGTGTGACGTATAATGGAGGGTTCAGGCACTGGGCGAAAACGCGCCATAGTAGCGTATGCCCATCCACGAACTCAAGGAGCAGATCGCCCGGCTGCCCGAGCAGCCCGGGGTGTATCTGTACTTCAACGCGGATGGCGACACGATTTACGTCGGCAAGGCGCGGGCGCTGCGCGACCGCGTCCGCAACTATCTGGGCGCGTACGGCGTCGGATCCGAAGACCGACGCGCTGCTCGACGAGGTCGTCGCGGCTCGAGGTCATCGTCACCGACTCGGTCGTCGAGGCGCTGGCGCTCGAGAACAACCTGATCAAGCAGCGGCACGCCGAAGTACAACATCCTGCTGCGCGACGACAAGAACTACCCGTACCTGCAGCTGACGACCAACGAGGCGTTTCCGCGCGTGCTGGTCGCGCGCCGCGTCGAGCGCGACGGCAGCTTCTACGCCGGCCCGTTCCTGCCGGCGCACTTCGCGCGCAAGACGATGGCGCTCACGCACCGGCTGTTCGGCATCCGGTCGTGCAACGAGGTGATCACCGGCAAGCGCGGGCGGCCGTGCCTCGAATACGACATCAAGCGCTGCATCGCGCCGTGCGTCGACACGATCTGCTCGGCCGAGGAGTATGCGCGCGCGCCGTCAAGCTCACGCAGCTGTTTCTCGAGGGGCAAGAACGACGAGCTCGATCAAGACGCTGACGACGCCGCATGGTCGACGCCGCGGAGGCGAGCGGTTCGAGGAGGCGGCGCAGCTGCGCGACGCGATGCGGACGGTGCAGACGCTGCACGATCGGCAGCAGAAGATGGCGACCGCCGAGCTCGGCCACCGCGACGTCTTCGGCGCTGAAGCTCGGTCCGGCCGGCGTCGCCATCCAGGTCTTCCAGGTCCGCAGCGGCCGCGTCGTCGAGCGCGTCGAGCTCGGCACCGAGGACGCGATCGTCGGCTCGCGCGACGGCGAGGTGCTCGAGGCGGCGATTCAGCAGTTCTACGAGCTGCGCGGCGCGCCGCCGGAGATCCACGTGCCGGCGGAGCCCGACGAGCGCGACGCGCTCGAGACCTGGCTGTCGGAGCGCGCCGGCCGACGCGTGCGCATCGTCGTGCCGCAGCGCGGCGAGAAGCGCGGCTTGGTCGATCTCGCCAACCGCAACGCCGCGCTCGCGTATCAGACGCGGTTCAACCAGGCGACCGCGGCGCAGCATGACGCGCTCGAAACGCTGCAGGCCGTGCTCGCGCTGCCGGCGCTGCCGCGCCGCATCGAGTGCTTCGACATCTCGACCATTCAGGGCAGCGAGACCGTCGCGTCGATGGTCGTCTGCGAGGACGGGCGGATGCGGCGGGCGAGTATCGGAAGTTCCGGATCAGAGGCGACGGACGGTCGCTCGATTCGGACACGCCGCGCAGTCGCCGACTGGCGCGAGCGTCAGCGCACGGCGGTGTGGGCCACGCCGCCAGTAACGACTTCGCTGCGATGCACGAAGTCGTGCTGCGCCGCTATCGCAAGCTGCTCGAGCAGGGCGGACCGTTTCCGGACCTGGTGCTGATCGACGGCGGCAAGGGGCAGCTGACGGCGGCGTACGCGGCGCTCGAGGAGCTCGGGCTCGCGAATCTCGTCGCCGTCGGCATCGCGAAGAAGGAGGAGCTGCTGTTCACGCGCGATCGCGAGGATCCGATCGCGCTGCGCGCCGAACGATCCGGCGTTGCTGCTGATCCAGCGCATCCGCGACGAAGCGCACCGCTTCGCCGTCACGTTCCACCGGCGCGCGCGACGATGCGCGATCTGCGATCGGAGCTCGACCATGTGCCGGGCATCGGCCCGCGGCGGCGGCAGACGCTGCTGACGACGTTCGGCAGCGTCGCGCGGCGTGCGGCGCGCGACGCGCGAAGAGCTGGCGGCGGTTGTCGGGCCGAAAGTGGCCGATGCCGTCCTTGCGTTTTTCGCGAGTCGGCCTTAACCGTCTACATCGCAGAGCTCGCCGAGTCGCAGGAAAGTCTCGATCTCGCGCCTTCGCGGTCAACGTGACTCTTGCTGGACATCAACTTCGCCCAGGTCTTCATCGCGTTCATCGTCCTGCTGTTTTCGCTGACCGTCCACGAGATGGCGCACGCGTGGACCGCGGATCGGCTCGGCGATCCGACCGCGCGGCTGCTCGGCCGCGTGTCGCTCAACCCGATCGTGCACGCCGATCCGATCGGGCACCGTGCTGTTCCCGCTGCTCGCGATGGTGACCGGCGCGCCGCTCATCGGCTGGGCGAAGCCGGTCCCGGTGAACGTGCGCCAGCTGAGGCATCACGTCGGCGCGACTACGTGCTGGTCGCCGCCGCCGGTCCGGCCAGCAATCTGCGTGCATGGCGGTGCGCGCGGCGATCGTGCTCGCGGCTGATGCCGATCTCGCCGCATCACGCTCGGCGAGCCGAACGTCTCGGCGCCGCGTCGCGACGATTCTCGAGCCAGGCGATGCGGCTGAACGTGCTGCTCGCCGTGTTCAACATGATTCCGATTCCGCCGCTCGACGGCGGCAACGTCGCTGCGCGGCCTGCTGCCGCTGCGCCATGGCGCGCGGCTTCGACCAGATGCGGCCGTACGGGTTTCATGCTGCTGTACGCGCTGATGCTTACCGGCGCGTTCGACGACCTCGTCGGCCCGCCGTACCAGTCCTGATCGCTGTCCTGGCTTCCGACGATGACATCGAAAGGCGCGCGTCGTCTCCGGCATGCGGCCGACGGGCCGGCTGCATCTCGGCCACCTGGTCGGCGCGCTCGGCAACTGGCGCCGCTGCAGGAGCAGTACGACTGCTTCTACTTCGTCGCCGACTGGCACGCGCTGACGAGCGACTTACGCCGACACGAGCCAGCTGACGTCGGCATGCGTACGAGAACGTCGCCGACTGGATCGGCGCCGGGCCTCGATCCCGAGAAGAGCACGTTCTTCGTCCAGTCGCTCGTGCCCGAGCACGCCGAGCTGTATCTGCTGCTGTCGATGGTCGTGCCGGTTCCGTGGCTCGAGCGCGTGCCGACCTACAAGGAGCAGCAGGAGAACCTCGAAGGACAAGGATCTGTCGTCGATCGGGTTTCTCGGCTACCCGCTGCTGCAGACCGCCGACGTGGCGATGTACGACGCGACGCTTCGTTCCCGGTCGGCGAGGACCAGGTGGCGCACCTCGAGCTCGCGCGCGAAGCCGTCCGCGCGCTTCAACAACTTCTTCGGCGACGTCCTCGTCGAGCCGCAGCCGCTGTCTGACGACGTTCGCCGCCTGCCCGGGCTCGACGGCGACAAGAAGATGAGCAAGAGCCTCGGCAACACGATCGACCTGTCGGACACCGCCGAGGAGGTCAAGAAGAAAGTCATGCGGATGTACACCGATCCCAAGCGCGTCCGCGCCGACATTCCCGGCACCGTCGAAGGGCAATCCGGTGTTCATCTACCACGATGCGTTCAATCCGGACACGGCCGAGGTCGAGGACCTGAAGGCGCGCTACCGCGCCGGCAAGGTCGGCGACGTCGAGGTGAAGACCAAGCTCGCCAACGCGCTGAACGCGCATCTCGATCCCATTCGCGAGCGCCGCGCCGCCGTGCTCGCCGACCCCGGAGCGCCTGCGAGGAGATCCTGTTCGAGGGATCGAAGCGCGCGCGAGCGCGTCGCCGGACGAGACGATGCGGCGCGTGCGGGACGCGATGAAGATCTCGTACAGATAGGCAACAGATGTTTTCACTTTATCCCTTCGTGTCCATTGTGTCCTTCGTGGTGAATCATGCGGTTGGATTAGCAAGTTTGCTATGGACCAACCGCAAGACTTCGAATCGGCGCGCCGACGCCTTCCCGGTCAAGCTCGAGTAACTTCGAGGGGCCGCTCGATCTGCTGCTGCACCTCATCAAGAAGAACGAGGTCAACATCTACGACATCCCGATCGCGCTCATCACCGCAGCAGTACCTCGACGACGATCGAGCTGATGCAGGAGCTGAATCTCGACGTCGCGGGCGAGTTCCTGGTGATGGCCGCGACGCTGATTCACATCAAGTCGAAGATGCTGCTGCCGCGGCCCGAGACGGCCGCAGGCGTCGAAGGCGAGGAGGAAGACCCGCGCGACGCGCTGGTCCGGCGGCTGCTCGAGCACCAGAAGTTCAAGGCGGCCGCCGAGCTGCTGCACGAGCGCGAGCAGGTCCGCGCGGCGCAGTGGCTGCGGCCCGACGGGCGCGTCGCCGAGATCGCCGGCGACGACTACGAGCCGGAGCTCGAAGTCGATCTGTTCAGCCTGCTCACCGCGTTTCAGGCGGTCGTCGAGCGCGCCAAGCACGCGGCCGCAGGTGCTGCTTGCCGCCCGAGCAGATCCCGGTCGAGGCGCGGATCGAGCAGCTGCTCGACGCGGCTGTCGGAAACCGAGGCGTGCGGGTTCGAGGACCTCTTCGCCGACGTCCACGATCGCAGCGGCCTGATCGTGACGTTCCTCGCGCTTGCTCGAGATGATTCGACTGAAGCTGGTGCGGGTCTTCCAGTCCGGCAGCTTCGGTCCGATCCGCGTCTACAAGCGCGCGCGGCCGGCCGACGCGCCGCATCCGATTGGCGATCCGGAGAGACATCGTGGATGATGAACAACGACAGGAGGCAGAGCAGGCCAGGTAGGGCGGGAGGGCGAGGTGGAGTCCAGGAAGGGGCAGGAGCGTCAGAAGACGCCGGGCGCGACCGCCGAGCTCAAGGCGATTCTCGAGGCGCTGATCTTCGCGTCGCCCGACCCGCTGACGCCGCAAAGGCGATCGTTCAAGCTGCTCGACTCGGAGCCGAAGGAAGACGTCGCAGGCGGCGCTCGACGGGCTGAAGCGCGATTACGAGCGGGCCGGGCGGGCTGCAGCTGGTGGAGGTCGCCGGCGGCTACCAGATCGTCACGCGCCCGGACCTGCACGAGTGGGTGCGGCGGCTTGTTCCACGAGCGGACCACGCAGAAGCTGACCGGTCCAGGCGCTCGAGACGCTCGCCGTCATCGCCTACAAGCAGCCGATCACCGCGCTCGAGGTCACCGAAATTCGCGGCGTCAACACCGCCGGGCGTGCTGAACACGCTCCTCGAGCGGCACCTGATCAAGATCGTCGGACGCAAGCAGGTGGTCGGCCGTCCGTTCCTGTACGCGACGACCAGGGAATTCCTGATTCGGTTCGGGCTGAACGAGCTCGGCCGACCTGCCGAAGGTCGAAGACATGGCCGAAGCGCTCGGGCTTCGAGCCGCCCGCGCTGCTCGTCGAGCAGAGCCCTCGCGAGGAATTGCTGCCGTTGGAAGAGCCCGAAGGCGACGAGCCGTCGGAAAGCGAGCCGAGTGGATCGGTCCCACTGAGACCGATCCAGGCGGCTACGCAGCGAACTAGAAACCTCGGCTTCATCGAAAGCTCGCGCCGGCCGTCACGCTGTGTGCGGCGCCGCCCGCCATCAGCCAGAACCACGTCGGCCCAGAATTGACTGGGGCAGCGCCGCGCCGCATCGAAATCGGGTCGAAATGCAAACGCGCGATTGCTGACGATCAGCGTCGAGCCGAACATTCCATCCAATTTGGACCTCGGAAACGTGATGCTCGAGCCGACGTGTGTGTTCCGTCGATGAGGCTCAGCGTCACACGGTCCATGAACGTATTGTTTCGGACCGATGTCGCGAAGATCAAATCGAAATTGGTTGTGAAGGCCGGGAACAACGGGCAGGCGATCGTGGTAATCGGCGTGAACGGCAGGAACTGCGGAAAGATTTGCGTATCTATTGCGGCAGTCGGCACGAACACTTCGCTGCCACGGAGGATCGCCGCCTTGTTGTCGTCACACGCGAGAAGCGTCAGCGTCGTCAGCGTCGCGCACAAGATAATGACTGCTCTTCATGGGGTTCCCTCACATCCCGCTCATGGAGCGGTTGCGAATTAGAGCGATAGCATCAGAAGACATTTGCACGCGGCGCCACACGATTTCACGCGGCGCTACACGATTTCACACCACTGCTCAGATCACGTCAGGCTCCAATAACGATTCTGTGATTCTCGTTGGGTGGTTTCTGGAAAAGAGGCTGGGCGGGAGAGCGTCTCAGTTACGGTTTTCGTTCTCGCGCGCCGGACCGTCAGCCGCGGCGCGCAACCGTCTGACTTCCTCGGGTGCCAACTCCCTCAATGCCCCAGCTTCCAGTTTGCCGTCGCGGAGGGTCCGATGGCGACGCGCTTCAACTGGGAGACGGGATGGCGGCGATGGCGTCACACATCTTGCGCACCTGACGGTTGCGCCCTTCACGGACCGTGATCTCGAGAAGGGCGCCGGTGTCACGATCGCTCCGGCTGGGGTCCACGGCGGCGGCCGCGCGCGAGGGACTCGACGATCGATCGCCCGGTCTTCGCGCGCGTGGCGCGGTGGACCCGTGCGCTTTGAAGACTGTCGCGACAGCACTTTCGACCTCTGCCGGATCGGTGCGCCGGCCGTCGATCACCAGTCCGCGTGCGAGCCGGGCGAGGTCGTGCGCGTCGGGGACGCCGAGCACGCGCGCCTCGTAGCACACCGGGCGACGCCGTGGCGCGGATGCGTGAGCCGGGCCGCCAGGTCGCCGTCGTTGGTCAACAGCAGCAGCCCTTCGGAATCGAAGTCGAGGCGGCCGACCGGGTAGCATGCTCATCGCGGACACCGCGCAGCAGATCGATGACGGTGGGCCGCTTCTCCGGATCCGATCGCGTCGTCACGTATCCGCGGGGCTTGTTCAACAGCAGATACCGGTGCTGCTCCGCGACCTTGACGCGGCGGCCGTCGACACGGATGTCGTCGTGCGCCGCGTCGGCCTTGGTTCCCAGTTCGCGAACGGTGGCGCCGTTCACAGAGACGCGCCCGTCGAGCATCAGCTGCTCGCTCGCGCGCCTGGAGGCGATGCCGGCCTGCGACAAGATTTTCTGTAGGCGTTCCAGTGGCAAAGACCTCGAAGGCAGCCACCTGATGATGAACGAGTGCTGCCGCACGCATGTTACTGCAAAGAGAGGCGGGTAGGCCGGGTGCGTCGGGTAGGTCTGGTAAAAACTGCGGACTCGACCGACTCACCAGCCCGACATGACCCACCCTGACTCACCTGACTCACCTGACTCACCTGACCCACCCGACCTCATGAAACCCCTAATCATCGCCCTCGACGGCCCGTCAGGGGCGGTAAAGGAACCGTTGCGCGCGCCGTTGCCAGGCAACTGGGCTACAGGCACGTCGACAGCGGCGCGATGTATCGCGCGGTGGGCTGGAAGGCCGTCAAGGACGGCGTGGCGCTCGACGATGAGGAGGCGGTCGCGGCGCTGGCGCGGCGATCGCGCATCGACGTCACGACCAGCGACGTCAGCATCGACGGTGCGGATGTGACGCGCGCCATCCGCACGCCCGAGATCGATCAGGCCGCCACCGCGGTCGCCCGGCTGCCGGCGCGTGAGGCGGTGCTCGTCGAGGGTCAGCGTCAGCTCGGCGCCGGCGGCGGAATCGTCATGGAAGGACGCGACATCGGCACGGTCGTCTTCCCGGACGCCGACGTCAAGATCTATCTGGACGCTTCGGCCGACGAACGTGCGCGCGCCGCCGGGCGGCCGATCCGGCGCATTCAGGTGGCTCGACCGCGCATCGCCGACGTGGCGACGCGCTCTCCGCCCGAGACGAGATCGACCGCACGCGCGACGGCATCGCCTCTGTGGTTGCCGCCGACGCGATTCGCATTGACACGACAGCGAAATCGGTGGCGGACGTCGTAGAGGAAGTGATGGTGGTGATACGAAGAAAGTTTTCAGGACCTCTTCATTTCCGCTCTTTGTAGTCCTCCGACGATGCCGGGTCCAATTCCCATGCGGTGCTTGTCGCGCTCGATGACCTTGTCGGCCGCCTTCAGCTCCCTCGTTGTCGTCGTATTTCACGCCCGAGCGCCTGCGCCGATGTCGTCGACCGACATCCTGATCGGGCGTCGGAGTTGTCGCCGCCCGGTGCTTCGTCGCCACCGCTGAAGTAGCGCGTTTTCCCAGTCGGCGTCGACATCGCCTCCGGTGAGGGCCGGGCGTCATTCCGCCATGCTCACCGCCGTGCTCGCGCAGGCGCTCGGCGAGCTCCGCGCGTCCGGCTTCGCACGGCCGATCCTGCCGGCGCATGTCGAGCGACGAGGGAGGTGTCGGCACGGTCTCGTCCAGCGTCCGCCGGACACGGTCGAGCCGCGGCGCGCTGGCTCGCTTGGGAACGGCTTTGCGCGCAGTCGTTTTTCGCGGTGCCGGCTTTTTCCGGACCGCAGCGCGGCGACGGGCGGGCGCCTTCGGCTTCGGGCGTTTAACAGAACGACGGGCGCAGCGGCTTTGCGGCCTTTTTTAACAGCTTTCATCCCGTCGGGGGCCTTTCCGTTTTGCCATGATGCATCCTTTCCGAACCTTGACAGTTTAGCGATAAGTGACGTATCGCTCTGTTGCTTATCGGAAATCGACGAACTGTCAGTCTAGGCGACGTGTGCGAGCCCTCCCATGACTCGCCCACACCCGCGGAGGCACGCGGCCCCCGCCAATCACCATGGGCAATCGAATCGACACAGGAGGACGCGCACGGCATGGCGAATGTTGAAGACGGAGAAGACCCCGGTTTGACCCGGAGCGGGAATGCCGGTGATCGCGGCGGCATCGTCACTCGGCCGAGAGAAGACGACGACCAGATCGATCCCGACAGAATACGCACGGCTGCTCGATTCCTACGATAACAGCTTCCGGAACATCGCGGAAGGCGAGGTCGTCAAGGGCACGGTTCTCAAGGTGACCGCATCAGAAGTGATCGTCGACGTCGGCTACAAGTCCGAAGGCATCATCGCCGGTCGACGAGTTCCTCGACGAGAACGGCGAAGTCACGGTGCAGCCGGGCGACATCGTCGACGTGCTGCTCGAGCGCACCGAAGACCGCGAAGGGCTACGTCGTCCTCTCGCGCGAAAAAGCCGAGAAGATGAAGATCTGGGACGAGGTCGAGAAGGCCTATGCCGAGCGCAAGGTCGTGATCGGCCGCGTCATCGAGCGGATCAAGGGCGGCCTCGCGGTGGACATCGGCGTCCGCGCGTTCCTGCCCGGATCGCAGATCGACGTGCGTCCCGTCCGGAACCTCGACGCGCTGCGCGGCCAGGAGCTGCGCATGCGCGTCATCAAGGTCAACAAGAAGCGCGGCAACATCGTGCTGTCGCGCAAGGCGCTCCTCGAAGAGGAGAACGCCGAGAAGAAGAAGCACACGCTCGACACGCTTGCCGAAGGCAAGGTGCTCAAGGGCGTCGTGAAGAACATCACCGACTACGGCGCGTTCATCGATCTGGGCGGCATCGACGGCCTGCTGCACATCACCGACATGTCCTGGGGCCGCGTCGGACATCCGTCCGAGCTGTTCAAGGTGAACGACGAGATCGACGTGATCGTGCTGAAGCTACGACCCGGCGACCGAGCGCGTCTCGCTCGGCCACAAGCAGCTCATCACCGATCCGTGGGCGAACGTGATGGAGCGCTATCCGGTCGGCGCGCGCATGGGCGGCAAGGTCGTCAGCCTCACCGACTACGGCGCGTTCGTCGAGCTCGAGGCGGGCGTCGAAGGGCTGATCCACGTCAGCGAGATGTCGTGGAGCAAGCGCGTCAAGCACCCGTCGAAGATCCTCAACGTGGGCGACACCGTGGACGCGATGGTGCTCGGCGTCGATCGCCACCGCGCGGCGCATTTCGCTCGGCCTCAAGCAGGTCGAGACCAACCCGTGGCACGACCTGGCCGACAAGTATCCCGTCGGCTCGAAGATTCAGGGCAAGGTGCGCAACCTCACCGAGTTCGGCGCGTTCGTCGAGGTGGAAGAGGAGATCGACGGGCTCATCCACATCTCCGACATGTCGTGGAGCAAGCGGATCAAGCATCCGTCCGAGGTCCTGAAGAAGGGCGACGTCGTCGAGCGCGATGGTGCTGAACATCGACGCCGAGAACCAGCGGCTGTCGCTCGGGTCTGAAGCAGCTCGCCACCGACATCTGGGACGACTTCTTCTCGCGCCGCCACGTCGGCGACACGATCGAAGGCAAGGTCGTGCGCATGACCAACTTCGGCGCGTTCGTCGAGCTCGACGAGGGCATCGAAGGGCTGATCCACGTGTCGGAGTTCGACGACTCGCGCGCACGCGGGCAAGGGAGGAGAAGATCGAGCTGGTCGTCGGCGAAACCTACCCGATGAAGATCATCAAGCTGGCGCCGGCCGAGCGGAAGATCGGCCTGTCGATTCGCGCGCTTGAAGTCCGACGAGTTCCGCGCGGACTGGGAGAGCGTACCAGGAGAGCGCGGGCGACGGATCGGCGACGCTGGGCGATCACTTCCGCAATCAGGTGATGGCTGAGGGCTGATGGCTGATGGCATCGGGCGTCGATGGTAGGTTCCATCGTCCATGACGCACTCAGCCATAAGCCATCAGCCATGATGGAGTTCTATGACCAATGGCAGCATGACGAAGGCGGAGCTGGTCGAGGAAGTGTCTCGCGTGTCGGACCTCACCAAGAAGCACTCGGAGGTCATCGTCGACACGGTGTTCCGCAGCATCATCGAAGCCTTGCATCGCGGCGAGAAGATCGAGTTGCGCGGGTTCGGCAGCTTTCGGCTTCGCAAGCGGGAGCCGCGCAAGGAGCCGCAACCCGAAAGACCGGCGACAAGGTGGACGTCCGCCGAAGAAAGTGCCGTACTTCAAGCCCGGCAAGGAGCTCAAGGAGCTGATCAACAAGGAGCCCGCCGCTCCGCCGTCGGGAGGCGTCGTCACGCCGCCGCCGGATGCCTTAGCAGTCTAAGAACGCAGGGACTAGGGATTAGGGCTGGGGCAGAAGCTCCTAGTCCCTAATCCCTAACCTCAGCACCTGTCTCCGACCACTATGGAACGCCTCTGGGCTCCCTGGAGAAGCGCGTACGTGACGAGCTCCGGCGGCAGCCAGCACCGAGCTGCATCTTCTGTCGCACTTCACGAACCCGACGGCGCCAGCCCTCGTGGTCGCGCGCGCCAGCGTATCGTTCGTCATCCTCAACCTCTATCCCTACAACAACGGTCACCTCATGGTGGTGCCGAACCGGCACGCCCCGAATCTGCGACGCTGACCGGCGGACGAACAGGCGGAACTGATGCGGCCTGACGCGGCACGCGGAGATCGCGCTCACCGAGGCGCTACTCGCCGCACGGGATCAACGTCGGCATCAATCTCGGCAAGGCCGGCCGGGGCCGGCGTGCTCGATCACCTGCACGTCCACGTCGTGCCCCGGTGGAACGGCGACACCAACTTCATGACCGTCGATCGGCGAGACGCGGGTCCTGCCGGAGGATCTCGAGCGCGTCGGCGGCGAAGCTGCGGCCGATCTTCGAACGCCTTGCCAACGAAGACGCCGATACGAAAATCACGAAAGACCGCGCGAGAGTCGGCGCGAAAGATCACGCAGGAAGCAACTGATTGCGTCTCAGCGTGTCTTCGTGGCCGTTCGAGTTCGCGGTTTCGTGTGCTTCGTGGTAAGTGTAGTCCGATGATCCTCGAGCTCACCGGCGAACAGAAAGCCTTCCAGCAACCGATCGAGCAGTTCGCGCGCGAGATCGTCGTCGCAGCGCGCCGCCGGCATCGACAAGTCGGGCGAGTTTCCCGCCGACGTGATGCACGCGGCGGCGGGACAGGGCCTGCTCGGCGTCACGATTCCGAAGGCGTGGGGCGGGCTGGGCGCGGACTACGTGCAGCTACGCGCTGGCGATCGAGGCGATCGCGCGCGCGAGCGCGACGGTCGCCGTCTCGCTGTCGGTGACCAACTCGCTCGTCGCCGAGGTCGATCGCGCACGCGGGACGCGACTCGCAGCGCGAGCGCTGGCTGCGCAAGCTGGCGCGCGGCGAAGCGCATCGGCGCCTTCGCGCTGTCGGAGCCGGACGCCGGCACCGATGCGGCGAATCAGCAGACGACGGCCGTGCGATCGGCGGACGGCTATCGGATCACCGGCACGAAGGTGTGGGTCGCGAACGCCGAGGACGCGGCGGTGGCGATCGTGTTCGCGCGCACGCGGCCCGGGACTGCGCGGACAGGGCGTCACCGCGTTCCTCGTGCCGATGGATTCACCCGGCATCACGGCGAACGGCGCGCGCCGATTCGCTCGGCGTCCGCGGCCTCGGCTGCATGGACCTCGAGCTCGATCGTCACGGTCGCGCGACGATCAGGTGCTCGGCCATGTCGATCAGGGATTCCGAGCTGGCGATGTGGGCGCTGCAGGGCGGCCGCGTCGCGATCGCGGCGCAGGCGCTCGGCATCGGGCAGGCGGCGCTCGACGAGGCGATTGCCTACGCGAAGCAGCGCGAGCAGTTCGGTCAGCCGATCGCCAACTACCAGGCGATCCAGTGGATGCTGGCCGACATGGCCACCGAGCTGGCGGCGGCGCGGATGCTGACGTTGAAGGCGGCCGCCGCCAAGGATACTGCAGGAGAAGAGCACGCGTCGAGGCGTCGATGGCGAAGCTCGCCGCGTCGGAGGCGGCGCACAAGGCCGCCGACAAGGCGATGCAGATCCTCGCGTCGGCCGGCTATCGCCGCGGCTCGGTCGTGGAACGGCTGTTCCGCGACGTGCGAGCGACGGAAATCTATCAGGGGACGTCCGAAGCGCAGCGTATGATCATCGCCGCCAACGTGCTCGCCAACGTATAGGCAGGAACGCGGCGGGACGGGCAGGAGGGGCAGGATGACACGGAAGCTGAACCGCCGGCGAGTTCGTTCAGACCACGACCGCAGCGGCGTGCGCGCCGCCGCCGCGCTCCGTCACGCTCTTCGGACAGGCGCCGACGATGATGACGCCGAAGAGCGTCAAGCCGGTCGTCGTCGTCCTCGAGCAACGGCAACAAGTTCAAGAACGGCGGAGCGAAGACCTGCGTCGAGACGGCGTTCGCGATGATCACGAGCGGCGCCGACGTGCTCGACGCCCTCGTCGCCGGCGTCAACATCGTCGAGCTCGATCCGACCGACGACGAGCGTCGGCTACGGCGGCCTGCCGAACGCGGACGGCGTCGTGCAGCTCGACGCGTGCTGCATGCACGGACCGAAGAAGCGCGCCGGCGGCGTCGGCGGGAATCGAAGGCGTCCGCACGCCGTCGAAGGTCGCGCAGCTGGTCATGGACATCACCGACCATCACCTGCTCGTCGGCAAGGGCGCGCAGGAGTTCGCGCGCGCGATGGGCTTCAAGATCGAGGACGATCTGAACACCGAGAACGTCGCGCAAGCAAGTGGCTCGAGTGGAAGCGCCGCACCGACCCGCTGCACTATCTCTCGATCCGAAGGAGCGCGCAGACCGCGTATGCGCGACGTGGCGACTCGACATGATGCGCCGAAGGGCTGATCGATCGCGATCACTACTACGGCACCATCAACTGCGACGGCGTCAACGCCCAGGGCGAAGTCTGCGGCGTGACGACGACGAGCGGCCTGGCGTGGAAGATTCCGGGGCGCGCCGGCGATTCGCCGATCCTCGGCGCCGGTCTCTACGTCGACGGCGAAGTCGGCGCGGCGGGATCCACCGGCCGCGGCGAAGCGAACCTCTACAACCTGTCGTCGTTCCATGATCGTCGACGAGATGCGCCGCGGCGCGAAGCCGAAGGACGCGTGCATCACGGTGCTGAAGCGCATCGCGAAGAACACGATCGAGAAGCGGCTGCTGAACCGACAAGGGTCAGCCGAACTTCGGGCTGAACTTCTACTGCCTGAACAGCAGGGGCGAGCTACGCCGGCGTGTCGATGTGCCGACTCGACGTTCGCCGTCTGCACCGAGAACGGCGCGCAGACCGCTCAAAACCGATTCGCTCTTCGGTAGTCGAGTCCGGCGGTCGTCACGTCGCCTCGGCCACGGGTCGGCCGATAGGGTTTAGCGGCTCTTGAAATCGCCTTTCAGCCCCGCGGACGCGCCCTTCGGGATCGTCAGCGACGTCCACGTGTCGCCGGCGAAGTGCCGAGCGAGATACACGATCTGGCCGACGTGTGACGCCATGTGCGCCAGCGATCGATTGAGCGCCTCGATCACCGAGGAACGCTTCGCCGCGGATGTGAACCGTCCGTTCCAGATCCGCCGGGCCGAGCGCTTCGAGCGACCTAAGCGCGATCGACCACCCTTCGTCCCATCCTTTCAGGATGTCTGCGCGCGATTCCTGACCCGTCGTTTCGAATTCACTGTCGCGATCGCGATCCGGTTTCTCACCGTCGGTGGTGAGGAAGTCGCGGTACCGGAGATCGCAGGTTGCCGCCCACGTGCTTGAGCGATGACCGCGATGCTGTTGGAATTCGGGTCGAGCACGGTGTGCAGGTGCTCGTCGGGGACGCGGGGCAGCGCCTTGTCGACGAATCCCTTGAACATTTTGAACTGGCGAATCACGTCCGCCAGGCAGTGCCGAGCGCATGTCGGAAGCCGTGGTCGTCATGATCACCCCAGGATGTTCTTGGCAATCGTCTGCAGCTGCAGGTTCGACGTGCCCTCGTAGATCTGGCCGATCTTCGCGTCGCGGTACAGCTTCTCGACCGGATACTCCTTCACGAAGCCGTTGCCGCCGAAGAGATTCACCGCCAGCGACGCGCGTCCGCTCGGCGACCTCCGACGAGAAGATCTTGCACATCGCCGCTTCGGTGAGGAACGGCTGGCCGGCGTCGCGCAGGCGCGCCGCGTTGTAGACGAGCAGGCGCGCGGCCTCGACGTCGGTCGCCGCGCGCGCGAGCTGGAACTGCACCGCCTGGAAACTCGGCGATCGCTTTGCCGAACTGCTTGCGCTCCTGCGTGTAGGCGATCGTGTGATCGAGCGCGCCCTGGCGCCAGGCCGATCATCTGCGCGCCGATGCCGATGCGCCCCTCGTTGAGCGTCTCGATCGCGACCTTGTAGCCCTTGCCGACCTCGCCGAGCACGTTGCGCCTCGGCACACGGCAGTCCTCGAACAGCAGCTCGCAGGTGCTGCTCGCGCGGATGCCGAGCTTGTCTTCCTTCTTGCCGACCGTGAAGCCCGGCGATGCCGCGCTCGACGAGGAACGCGGTGATGCCGCGATAGCCGGCATCGGGGTTGACGCGTCGCGAAGACGATGAAGAGGTCCGGCCTCGTTGCCGTTGGTGATCCAGAGCTTGCGCCCGGTGAGCGACGTAGCCGTCGCCGTCTCGCGCGGCGCGCGTCGTCAGGGCGAACGCGTCGCTGCCCGATCCGGCCTCCGACAGCGCGTAGGCGCCGATCAGTGTCGGTCGCCAGCCTCGGCAGGAACCGCTGCTTGATGTCGTCGTTGCCCCAGCGCAGAAGCGCGTTGATGACGAGCGTGTTCTGCACGTCGACCAGCACGCCGACCGAGGGATCCACCCTCGACAGCGCTTCGACCGCGAGGACCGAGTGGAAGAAGCCTGGCGCCGCCGCCGCCGTAGCCGTCCGGAATCTCGATGGCCATCACGCCGAGCGCGAACAGCTTTCGATCAGCGCGGACGTGAACTTCGCGTGCTCGTCCATCTCGCGGACCAGCGGGCGGATCTCTTTGTCCGCGAACTCGTACACGCTGTCGCGCAGGAGCCGTTCGTCCTCGGCGAGAATCGTCAGGGGCTGCATTCTCTGGAATGTTATCATCGACGCATCGTGCGAAGGATCGGGCTGCTGACCGCCGCGCTCTTCGCGGTAACGCTCCACGCGTCGCCTCAGACATCGCAGGCCCAGCCGCCGCCCCAGCCGCCGCCGGTCTTCCGCGCCGGCACGAACCTCGTGCAGGTGGACGCGATCGTCACCGACCCCGACGGCCATCCGCTCGTCGAGCTCACCGCCGCCGACTTCGAGCTGCTCGGACGACGGCAAGCCGATGACGATCGATCGAGTGCGTTTCCTCGGCGCCGAAGACTATTCCGGGCGCATAGCACGCCTGCGCCGATCCGCACGCACGATGACGAGGAGCGCGAGGCGTCGCGCGACGACGTGCGCGTCTACGCCATCGTGCTCGACGACTACCACGTCCAGCGCATGGAGGAGCTGCGCGTCATCGAGCCGCTGCTGGCGTTCGTGCGCCAGCTGCCGCCGACCGACCTCGTCGCCGTGTATTACCCGCTCGACTCGGTGACCGACGTCGCGTTCACCCGGGACCGCGAAGCCGGTGTTGAAGGCGATTCGCGCGCTTCTACGGCCGTCCTGGCGACTATCAGCCGAAGCGCCCGGTCGAAGAAGAGCACCTGCGCTTTTCGCCAGCGGCAATCGAGAACGATTCGGCGCCAGATCGTGCACGTCGGCGCTCGATGGGGCTGGCGCTCCATCTCGGATCGGATCAAGATCCGGGCGCAAGACGATCATCTTCGTCAGCGACGGGTTCACCGCAGCCGGTCGACGACGTGCGCGACCTGTTTCAGGCCGCCAACCGGACCAACGTTGCCATCTATCCGCTCGACCCCAGGGGCCTGACCGATGGCCAATGGCCGCACGACGAGCGGGATCGATGAATGAACGGGCTCATGAGCGATCGCGACTCGATGGAAACGCTCGCCGCCGAGACCGGCGGCCGCGCCGATCGTCCAGAAGAACGACCTCAGCGCCGCGCTCGGACAGGTGATCCGCGACTCGCGCGCCTACTACCTGATCGCCTACGAGTCGCCGCATCCTGACGACGGCAAGTTTCACAAGGTCAGCGTGCGCGTGTCAAGCGTCCGGGGCGCCAGCGTGTTTGCACGCACCGGCTACTGGGCGTTCAAGCGCGGCGAGAACACCGTCGATGGTGCCGTCGGCGCTGCGCGGCCGTGTCGCCGGCCGGTGCAGGCGGCCGTCGACAAGCTGGCCGACTCCCTGCGTCCCGACGCCGGACGAGCGCGACGGAACGCCCGCGCCGGATGATGATGCCGGCGGCGGCCGCCTCGACCGCCGCGCCGCTTCTCGCACCGCCGACGATCGGCGGTGGCTCACGGAGAAGCGGTGGGCGAGCCGGTGACGCGGCGCGAGTTCCGCCGCACCGACACGCTGGTCGTCCGCTCGGAAACAAAGCGGACGCCGGTCGTTTCCGGACGCCTGCTCGATCGACGCGGCGACCCGCTGACCGATCTGCCGCTGACGCCCGGCACGGGCATGCCGGAGCTGCGGCTGCCGCTTGGCAGCCTCGGTCGCGGGCGACTACGTGATCGAGCTGACGGCCAGGGCCGGCGACGAGACCGTTCAGCGGTGTACGTCGCGTTCCGCAGCTCGCTACCGCGTAGTGCGTCTAAGATTAGGGCATGCGGATGCGAAATTCACTCGCCGCCGGCGCCGCGCTCCTTCTCGCGTTGGGCGCGCAGGGCGCCGCTCAGCAACCGCGCGTCAGCGAACCCGGCGCAAACCGGCTTCAGCGCCGCCGCGCAGCAGCCGCAAGGCGGCCGCGACCCGGCCACAGCAGCCTCCCATCTTCCGCGCCGGGATCAACTACGTCCGCGTCGACGTCATCATCTCGGACAAGAACGGCAACCCGGTCGCCGATCTGCGGGCCGTCGGACTTCGACGTGTTCGGAGGACAACAAGCCCCAGAAGATCGACACGTTCAAGCTGATCAAGCTCGACGGCGGCACGGCCGACGCGCATCAAGGAGCCGGCCGAAGGAAATCCGCAACGACTTCGACGAGGAGTCGGAAGGCGGCGCGCGACGACGTCGCGTCTGTTCGCGATTTTCCTCGACGACTACCACGTCCGCCGCGGCGCGAGCATGGCGGTGCGCGGACAGCTGGCGCGCTTCGTCGCAGACGCAAATCGGCCCGTCGGACATGGTCGGCGTGATGTACTCCGCTCGAATCGACCGCGTCGGTCCGGATGACGCGCAATCATTCGGCGTCGTCGCGCGGACTGCAGCAGTTCCTCGGCCGCAAGTTGCGATACGAGCCGAAGAACCAGTTCGAGGAGAACTACGCGCACTACCCGACCGAGACGGTCGAGAAGATCCGCAACCAGGTGTCGCTGTCGGCGCTCAGAGGCGCTGATCATCCACATGGGCTCGCTGAAGGAAGGCCGCAAGTCGCTCGATCCTGGTCAGCGAGGGCTACACCAACATCGTCCCGCCGCAGATGCGCAGCGCCGACGCGCAGCATGCCGGGCTCGGCAACCCGCGAACCAGTTCAACCTGATCGCGGGCAGAACGACATCAACGAGGATCGCGCGGCTGGCTCGGCCGGCCTCGACATGGACTCCGATCTGCGCGAGCGTCTACGACACTGCGAACCGGAACAACGTGGCGATCTACGCGGTCGATCCCGCGCGGCCTGCCCGGCTTCGAGTTCGACATCAACGAGGGCGTCGGCCTTCAGACCGACTCGAAGCTACCTGAACTCGACGATGGACACGCTGCGGACGCTGGCGGAGAACACCGACGGCCGCGCGATCGTCAACCGGAACGACATCGCCGCCGGCATGAAGCAGATCACGCGCGACTCGAGCGCGCTACTACCTGATCGGCTACAACTCGGCGCAGGCGCCCACCGACGGAAAGTTCCACGAGATCAAGGTGAAGGTGAAGCGGCCCGGCGCTGCAGGTTCGCGCGCGGCGCGGCTACTGGGCGCTCAACCGCGAGGAAGTGCGCGCGCGACCGCGCCAGCCGAAGGCTCGGCGACGCCGAAGCCGGTGGAAGCGGCGATCTCCAACGCCGTGGTCCGGCCCGTCGCGCGCGAGCGTCGTGCGCATCCTGGGTCGGCATGTCGCGCGGCGAAAACGGCAAGACCGCGCGTGACGTTCGTCTGGGAACCGCTGCCGAAGTCGCCTGGCGATCGGCCTGCGCGAAGAGCCGGCGCGCGTGTCGCTGATGGCGATCGCGCCGGACGGCTCGCCGTCTTTCCGCGGCAAGGTGCCGGACGTCGCGCTTGCGTCGACGGCACCGTCGGCAGCGGCGCGCCGGCGGCGCGCCGCGGCGCTGGACGCGGTCCGTCGCGCGTCTCGTTCGACGTGCAGCCCGGGCAAGATCCAGCTGCGCATCTCGGTGGAAGGCGCCGCGTCGCAGGTGCTCGACAGCGAGATGCGCGAGATCACCGTGCCCGATTTGACGTCGGCGCAGGCCACGCTCGGCACGCCGTCGGTGCTGCGCGCCCGCACGGCGCGTGAGTTCCAGCAGCTGAAGAGCCGACGGCGACGCCGTGCCGCATCGCCGGCCGCGAGTTCAGCCGGATCGAGCACTTGCTGGTCCGCGTGCCGAGCCTACGGGCCTGGCGGCACGACGCCGGTGCTGCGCGTGCACCTGCTCAACCGCGCCGGCTCGGCGATGAACGAGCTGAAGGCGGAGCCGTCGCCGAAAGCGGGCGAGCAGCAGATCGATCTCCCGCTGCGCCGCGCTGCCGCCCGGCGAGTATGTGCTCGAGATCAAGGCCGGCGATCAGGACGGCGACGCGACGGAACTGGTCGGCTTCCGCGTCACCAGGCTGATCGGCATGCGCGGTCTCGTCGCGGTCGCTCCTGCGTCGCGCGGGATGCGCGGTCAATCAGCTCCGCGCCGAAGTCCGCCGTTCCGATCCGCTTCCTCGCCCGGTCGCCTCGTCACCGATCGACGTGCACGGTGACCGACGCGCGCGGCCGGGCCCTCACCGATCTCAAACCGTCCGACTTCGAGCTGCGGGAAGGCGCCACGCCGCTGCCGCTCGAGTCCGTTCGGCTCGTCCGCGTCGGCTCCCGGCCGTGCCGGCCGATCCGCCGGCGCGGATTCAGTCCGCCGCCGACGAGCGTCTCGCCGCCGGGCAGGAACAGTCCCGGCTGTTCGCGATCTTCCTCGACGAGTATCACGTCGCGAGCGGCGCCGAGCACCGACCGCGTGCGCGACGCGCTGACCCGCTTCGTGGACCGCGACGTCTCGTCCCGCGCGATCTGATCGTGGTCCTGAAGCCGCTCGATTCGCTGTTCGACGATCCGCATGACGCGCGACCGCGACGCGCGTGCGGCGTCGATCGAGAGCTTCGAGGGCCGCAAAGCGAGACTACGAGCCGCGCAACGCCTACGAGCGCGACTTCATCGCCGGCACGCCGGCGCGCATCGACGCGGCTCGCGGAACCAGGTGGCGCTGTCGGCGATCAACGCGCTCGCGGTCCATCTCGGCAGCCTGACCGACCGGCGCAAGACGCTGATCGTCGTCACCGACAGCCGTCGGCCGCACGGATCGGCGGCGCGGCCAGGAGTATCTGCCGACGCTCGACACGATCATCCGATCGGCGAACCGGTCCAACGTGGCGGTCTATCCGTTCGACCCGCGCGACATCGCCGACGGCCGGTCGGCAGGCGCCGATCTGCGCCGGCTCGCGGACGAAACCGACGGCCGGGCGATCGCCGCCGACGCCGATGCCGGCCTGCGCCGCGTCGTCAGCCGACTCGAGCGCCTACTACCTGCTGTCGTTCCGCACCGCGCATCCCGACGACGGACAGTTCCGCGAGCTGCAGGCGCGCGTCAAGCGAGCCGGCGCCGGTCGTGCGCGCGCGCGAAAGGGATACTGACCGGCGTCGCCGGACGAAGCGCTGCGCACGGCGCTGATTGCAAAGGCGAACGCGCCGAAAGTCGGTCGTGCCGGTGGAACCGGCGCCGCACGCCAGCCCGCTGATTCGTCCGTGGTTCGGCATGTCGCGCGGCGACGACGGCAAGACGCGCGTGACGTTCGTCTGGGAGCCGGCGACGCGCGTGCCCGGCGATCGCGTCCGCCGGACCGTGTCGAAGCTCGTAGTTCCAGGCGCGTTCGGCCGACGGCGCCGTGCTGTTCGAGGGACCGGTCGCGCCGACCGGTCCGGCGACGATCGACGAGCCGGCGGGGCCGCCTGCCCGCGTGGTCTTCGATGCGCCGCCGGGCTGCTGCGGCTGCGCATGTCGATTCAGGATGCGGCGTCGACGGTGCTCGATCAGGACGTCCGCGAGCTGTCGATGCGGCGACCTGAAGGGCGACGTCGCGGTCGGCACGCCGGAGATCCTGCGCGCGCGGAACGCGCGCGAGTTCCGCGCGCTCGACGCCGAGACCGCCGTCCCGTGGCGTCGCGCGAGTTCAGCCGGACCGAGCGCCTGTTGATCCGGCTTCCGCGCGCATGGACCGGCCGGTGAGCCGCCGGTCGTCTCCGCGAAGCTCCTCGACCGCGTCGGTCACGTGATACATCCGATCGACGTCGCTGGGGCGCCCGCCACTGGAGAAAACGCCATCGACCTGCCGCTCGCGGGCTTTGCGCCAGGCGACTACACGATCGAAGTCAAAGCGGCCGTTGGCGGGCACGAAGCGGTCGAGCGGATGCCCTTCCGCGTCACGTACTGACACGTAGTGTTATTAGTCTGGTGTAGTGCAGGCCTTCAGGCCTGCTCACACGGCGGACCTGAAGGTCCGCACTACATCGAACCGCGCTAGCGTTTTGGCGACAGTAAACCGAGCGCTTCTGCGTACGCGCGTGTGAGCCGCTCCAGCTCCCGACCGAGAATTGCGCGGGATGCTCGAGCGCGGAAGGAAGATCGAACGACCTCACCTGGCCGTCGTCCATCAGCAGGGGAAGGGTGATGCGCCGGGATCGGACTGGTTCGCGCCTGCCGTCGTAGCGAAGTGTCCTGTCGCGTGACGTCGAAGAGATTGGGTGAGTTCGTTGAACTCTGCGTCATAAGCTGACGACCAGCGGCTCGGCACGATGACCGGCGACTGACGACTGAAGACCGCCGACTGACGACTGATAACCACGCCCTTACGCGTACATCCCGCGCATCCGCGTGACGGTGGCCACGCGGCTGATCGCGACGATGTAGGCGGCGGTCCGCATGTCGACCTGTACTTCAGCGAGGTCTCCAGCACGGCATGGAACGCCTCGCACATCTTCGCTTCGAGCCGTTCGTTGACTTCCTTCTCGGTCCAGAAGTAGCCGTGCCGGATCCTGCACCCACTCGAAGTAGCGACGTCGTGACGCCGCCGAGCTGTTGGCGAGAATGTCCGGCACGACGAACACGCCGCGGTCGTGCAGGTACTTGTGCGCGTCGGGCGTCGTCGGGCCGTTGGCGCCTTCGACGATGACCTTCGCGCGTGATGGACGGCGCGTTGTCGATCGTGATCTGGTTCTCGAGCGCGGCGGGAATCAGGATGTCCGACGTCGAGCGCGAAGAGGTCGGTCGTTGGTCGAGCGGTTCGCCGCCGGAGAAGCCGTCGACCGGTCTTGTGCTGCTTGACGTAGTCGAGCAGCTTCGGGATGTCGAGGCCCTTGGCGTTGTAGACGCCGCCCTTCCAGTCGGTGACGGCGACGATCGTCGCGCCGACTTCGGGCGAGCAGCTCGGCCGAGACCGAGCCGACGTTGCCGAAGCCCTGGACGGCGACTGTCGCGCCCTTGATGTCGAAGCCGACGTGCTTGGCCGATCTCGCGCGCCACGATCATCACGCCGCGGCCGGTCGCTTCGCGCCGGCCGAGCGAGCCGCCCATCTCGATCGGCTTGCCGGTGACCACCGGCCGTCGAGGTGTGGCCGACGTGCATGCTGTAGGTGTCCATCACCCACGCCATGATCTGCTCGTTGGTGTTGACGTCGGGCGCGGGCACGTCCTTCTCCGGACCGATCGCGTCGACGATCTCCGCGATGTAGCGGCGCGTCAGCGCCTCGAGCTCGCGCCGCGACATCTGCGTCGGGATCGCAGATGACGCCGCCCTTGCCGCCGCCGAACGGGATGTGCGCGACGGCGCACTTCCACGTCATCCACGCCGCCAGCGCCGTGACTTCGTCGAGCGTCACGCCGGGTGGTAGCGGATGCCGCCCTTCGCCGGACCGAGCGTGATGTTGTACTGCACGCGATAGCCGGTGAAGACCTCGATCTCGCCGTTGTCCATCTGGATCGGACAGGAGACCGATGATCTGACGCTTCGGGGTGCGTGAGGATCTTCCAGATGCCGGGCTCGAGATTGAGGATGCGGGCCGCTCCGTCGAACTCCTGGAGCATCGCGTTGAAAATCGAACCGTTCGTAGCCGCCATGAGGCTCTAGTCCAACGCGCGCCAGACTACCCCTGTCCGGCTGTACTAGTCAAACACCGTGCTGACAGCCGCAGGCGTCGGAAGCGGATCGGGCGGGTATAATGTTCAGTGTATGAAAACGGTTGCCGAGAGCGGCAAGGCGCGATGGCAGCACGAGACGCTCGAGCCGGCGCTGAAGAAGTCGCCCGAACGCGCCACGCAGCTTCACCACGATTTCCGGGCGGCCGATCGATGCCGTCTCTATACCGCCGAGGACGTCGAGGACATCGACTACACGCGGGACGTCAACAACCCGGGCGTGTTCCCTACACGCGCGGCATCCACCCGACCGGCTATCGCGGCAAGCTGTGGACGATGCGCCAGTTCGCCGGCTTCGGCACGCCGGAGGACACCAACCAGCGCTACAAGACGCTGCTGCAGGCGGGCGGCACCGGGCTCGAGCGTCGCGTTCGACCTGCCGACGCTGATGGGACGCGATCCCGATCACGAGCTGTCGCTCGGCGAAGTGGGGAAGTGCGGCGTCAGCATCATGTCGCTCGCCGACATGGAGACGCTCGTTCGACGGCATCGCGCTCGGCGACATCACGACGTCGATGACGATCAACTCGCCGGCGGCGATGATCTTCGCGATGTACCTCGTCGTCGCCGAGAAGCAGGGCGCCGACTGGAAGACGCTCTCCGGCACGATCCAGAACGACATCCTCAAGGAGTTCATCGCCCAGAAGGAGTACATCTTCCCGCCGCGGCCGTCGATGCGGCTCATCACCGACATCTTCGCGTTCTGCGCGACGCGAAGTGCCGAAGTGGAACACGATCTCGGTGAGCGGCTACCACATCCGCGAGGCGGGCGCGACCGCGGTGCAGGAACTGGCGTTCACGCTGCGCGACGGCCTCGAGTACGTGCAGTGGGGCGTCGACGCCGGGCTCGACGTCGACGCGTTCGTGCCGCAGATCTCGTTCTTCTTCAACGCGCACAGCGACTTCTTCGAGGAGATCGCCAAGTACCGCGCGGCGCGGAAGATCTGGGCGCGACGCGATGCGCGACCGCTTCCAGCGCGAAGAACGAGCGCTCGTGGAAGCTGCGGCTTCCACAGCCAGACCGCCGGCGTGTCGCTCGACCGCGCAGCAGCCGCATAACAACGTCGTCCGCACGGCGCTGCAGGCGCTCTCCGCTGTGCTCGGCGGCACCAACTCGCTGCACACCAACTCGCTCGACGAGGCGCTGGCGCTGCCAACCGCCGAAGCCGCGACGCTGGCGCTGCGCACGCAGCAGATCATCGCCCACGAAAGCGGCGTGCGCGAACGTCGTCGATCCGCTCGGCGGCTCGTACTTCGTCGAGCGGCTGACGCAGGGACATGGAGGACGGCGCGCTGGCCTACTTCAGGACGCATCGACGCCATGGGCGGCATGGTCGAGGCGATCGAGCGCGGGTTTCCCGCAGCAGGAGATTGCCGAGAGCTCGTACCGGTTTCAGCAGGCGTTCGAACGCAAGGAGAAGATCATGGTCGGCGTCAACGCCTTCGTGCAGCAGGACGATCCGCCGATCGAGATCCTCTACATCGACGAGTCGACGTCCGACACGCAGCTCGCCAAGCTCGAGGCGCTCCGGAAGACGCGGAACAACGACGCGGTGCACGCGGACGCTCGACGCGCTGCGGACCGGCGCGCGCGACCACGGAGAATCCTGATGCCGCGCATCCTGGACGCCGTCCGCGCCTACGCGACCGTCGGCGAGATGTGCGACGCCCTCCGCGAGGTGTGGGGGAATACGAGGAAGTGCCGATCATCTAGGGCTCAGGGATTGGGACCAGGGGCTAGGCTGGAGCTGGTCGCGACAGCCGGATGAGCCTCGAGCCCCTAACCCTAGCCCTAGCCCCTGAATATGAGAAAGCTCAGAGTCGTCATCGCCAAGCCTGGCCTCGATGGCCACGACCGCGGCGCTAAGGTCATCGCGCGCGCGCTGCGCGACGCGGGCATGGAGGTGATCTACACCGGCCTGCGCCAGACGCCCGAGCATGATCGCGTCGGCGGCGCTGCAGGAGGACGCCGACGTGCATCGGCCTGTCGATCCTGTCGGGCGCCCACAACCACATCGCGCCGCGCCTGATGGAACTGCTGCGGGAGAAGGGACTCGACGACGTGCTCGTCGTGATCGGCGGCATCATCCCCGACGTCGACATCCCGAAGCTGAAGGAGATCGGGCGTCAAGGGCATCTTCCTGCCCGGCACGCCCATGCAGGACATCATCGGCTTCATCAATGCCAACGTCCGGGCGCGGGTTTGAGCCCGGAAACACCCGTACTCCTGAAGTCTGAGTCTGAAGTTCCGATAAGTCAGACCGTGCCGCATACCCTCCTTCTCGCAGACGACAGCGTCACGATTCAGCGCGTCATCGAACTGACGTTTGCCGATGAGGACGTGACCGTCGTCGCCGTCAGCGACGGCGATCAGGCCATCGAGCGCCTCGAGAGCGTCGCCGCCCGACATCGTGCTCGCCGACGTCGGGATGCCGGGCAAGAGCGGCTACGAGGTTGCGCGTACATGCGCCAGTTCGCCGCAGGCTCGCGCACATTCCGGTCGTGCTGTTGACCGGCGCATTCGAGCCGGTCGGATCAGGCGCGCGCCGACGACGCAGGCTGCGACGGCGTGCTCGCTAAGCCGTTCGAGCCGCAAGCAGGTGATCGGCCGCGTCAAGGAACTGCTGGGTCGGCCACAGCGCACGACGACGTCCGGCCTTCATCGCAGCGTTGTCGGCAGCCGGCGATGCCGATTCCGCGCAGCCGCCGCCAGCCGATCTCAATCGACATATTTCGATCGGCTCGACTCAGCATTTTCGGCGCCGGCGCTCGAACTTCCGGCGTCAGGCCGCCACGCCGGTCGCGGTGCCCCCGCTCCTCAGGCCGCCAGCCGCGAACGGGACTCGACTGGTTCAGCGATCGTAGCCCAGAACGATCGGAACGGAGCGCGCCGGATTCAGCGCGGCACGAGCGGAAGCGGCAGCTCGGATCTTGCCGTTGACCGCATCCATCGCCGCAAACCGAGGCGCTTGCGGCGCTGACATCGCCCGCCGGACAGAGCACCTGGCGACGCTCGCTGACGTTGAACCGATGCCGGTGCTTGCGCCTAGCCGTGGAGTCGTCCTGACCGGTGCCGCGCCCTGATCGAGCACTCGCGCGATTGTCGAAGCCCGAAGTTCGCTGTCACGACCCGATCGCGCAGAGCACACCGGTAGAGCGTCGTCGTGACGCCGCTGCGCCGGCTGTTCCGTGCAGGCGCATCGTCCAGGTCCCACTGAAAACCCGCCGCCGCTCCCGCCGCTCGCCGATGCCTTTGCGGCGTTGCTCGCTGCCGAGCAGGGCGGAACCATCGTCGGCGAGGCAACCATATGGCCCGCTCCTGCCATCGCCGCCCGCTGCGCGTGAGCGCGCGAGTGATCGAGGCCGTCACGCGCCGCGTTCTCGAGCGCGCTCTCAGACACGGTCGTTCGCGGCAGTGGCCGGCGTCGCGATCGAAGTCGCCGAGCGGCTGATTCAGCGAAAGAGATCGAGCGGATCAAGGCATCCATCAGGAATGGTGAGTGGCGTCGGTGAATTGTGCCAACTCGCCAAGTCCAATTTCTGTATACGATCTCGATGCTCGAGTCGTCGTCGCCGGCTGACGCAGCTGCGATCCCGCGCGTCTGCACTTTCCCGAGAAACCCGCCCTCGAAGGCGCTCGAGGCGAAATGGATGCCCGCGGTGGGAGGAATCAGGCGTCTATCGGTTCGCGCGCGCCGCGAATCGGTCGGACGTGTATTCCATCGACACGCCGCCGCCGACCGTCAGCGGCTCGCTGCACGTCGGCCACGTCTTCTCCTTCACCCACACCGACCTCATCGCGCGCTTTCAGCGGATGCGCGGCAAGGCAGTGTTCTATCCGATGGGATGGGACGACAACGGGCTGCCGACCGAGCGCCGCGTGCAGAACTACTACGGCGTGCGCTGCGATCCGTCGCTGCCATACGTCGCCAGACTTCGAGCCGCCGGCGCAAGCCGCCGAAACCGCCGATCTCGGTGTCGCGACCGAACTTCATCGAGCTCTGCGATCGCCTGACCGAGCGAAGACGAGCAGGCGTTCGAGCAGCTGTGGAAGACGCTCGGCCTGTCGGTCGACTGGTCGATGACCTACGCGACGATCGGCAAGCGACGCGCAGCGCGTGTCGCAGCTGGTGTTCCTGCACCATGCTGCAGCGCGGGCTCGCTTACCAGGTCGAGGCGCCGACGCTGTGGGACGTCGACTTCAAGACCGCGGTGGCGCAGGCCGAGCTCGAAGATCGCGAGCATGCCGGCGCGCCTACCATCGCGTTCGACTTCAGCTGCGACGCCGATGGCCCGGCGTTCGTCGAGATCGACACGACGCGTCCCGAGCTGATTCCGGCCTGCGTCGCGCTGGTCGCGCATCCAGACGATGCGCGATACCAGCCGCTGTTCGGCAACGAAGTCGAGACGCCGCTGTTCGGCGTGCGGGTGCCGGTGCAGGCGCACGCGCTCGCCGATCCCGAAAAGGGCAGCGGCATCGCGATGATCTGCACGTTCGGCGACATCACCGACGTGACCTGGTGGCGCGAGCTGGAGCTGCCGGTGCGCGCGGTCGATTCAGCCGGACGGCACGCTGCGCGACGTCGACGTGGGGCGCGCCGGGCTGGGAGTCGGCCGACGCCGACGCGCGCGCAGCGGCTACTACGACCGAGCTCGACGGGCCTGTCCGCGGCAAAGGCGCAGCGCGAAGATCGTCGAGCAGCTGCGCGAGAGCGGCGACCTGGTCGGCGAGCCGCGGCCGATCACGCACGCGGTGAAGTTCTACGAGAAGGGCGATCGCCCGCTCGAGATCGTCACCAGCCGGCAGTGGTTCATCAAGACGATCGAGTTCCGCGAGGCGCTGATCGCGCGCGGCAACGAGCTGCAGTGGCATCCGGCCTACATGGAGACGCGCTTCGAGAACTGGGCGAACGGCCTGAACGGCGACTGGTGCGTCAGCCGCCAGCGCTTCTTCGGCGTGCCGTTCCCGGTGTGGTACCCCGCTCGACGCGGCAGGGCGCGCCGCAGCTACGACGCAGGCGATCGCCGCCGCGCGAAGATCAGCTGCCGCGTCGATCCGTCCACCGACGTGCCCGACGGGCTACCGCGCCGATCAGCGCGGCGTGCCCGGCGGCTTCATCGGCGATCCCGACGTGATGGACACGTGGGCGACCTCGTCGGTCGTCGCCGCAGATCGTCGTGCGGCTGGCCCGACGACCAGGACCTGTTCGCGCGCACGTTCCCGATGGATCTGCGCCCGCAGGCGCACGACATCATCCGCACCTGGCTGTTCTCGACTCGGTGCTGCGCGCGCACCTCGAGCACGACTCGCTGCCCTGGACGCACGCGGCGATCTCCGGCTGGGTGCTCGATCCCGATCGCAAGAAGATGTCGAAGTCGAAGGGCAACGTCGTCACGCCGATGGCGCTGCTCGAGGAGCACGGCTCCGACGGCGTGCGCTACTGGGCGGCGAGCGGCCGGCCCGGCACCGACACCGCGTTCGATCCCGGGCCAGATGAAGGTCGGCCGGCGGCTCGCGATCAAGATGCTCAACGCCTCGAAGTTCGCGCTGATGAACACGGTTGCGCCGGCAGCCGGAGCCGCAGGCGACTGCGATCACGGCTGCGGTCGATCGCGCGATGCTGCGCGACCTTGCGCGCGCTCGTGGACGAGGTCGACCGAGGCGTTCGAGGACTACGACTACGCGCGCGTGCTGCAGCGCACCGAGGCGTTCTTCTGGGGCTTCTGCGACGACTACCTCGAGCTGGTGAAGGCGCGCCGCTACGGCGAGCAGGGCGCGGAAGGCGCCGGCTCGGCCAACGCCGCGCTGACCGCGGCGCTGTCGGTGATGCTGCGGCTGTTCGCGCCGTTCCTGCCGTTCGTCACCGAGGAAGTCTGGTCGTGGTGGCGCGAGGGCTCGATTCATCACGGCCGCGTGGCCGACGGCTGGAGAGCTCGACGTCGCTGCTCGCCGACAACGCGACCGGAGACGGCCGCAGGCCGACCAGGCAGACCTATCAGTGGGCGACCGACGTGCTGTTCGAGGTCCGCAAGCAGCGCTCGGAAGCCAAGCAGCCGCTGAAGGTGCCGATCACCAGGGTGACCGTGAAAGCCGAGGCCGCCGCGATCGCGCTGATGCCGATCGTCGACGCCGACCTGCGCGCGCGCGCTGCGCGTGCAGGCGTTCGAGACCGCCGTCGGCGAGCCGCGCGAGATCGTCGTCGCCGGCTACGAGCGCACGCGCCGAATCCAGTCTGAAATCTGAACTCGAAGTCTGAAATCTCGAGCCGTAGTACCGCTCGATCCGGCGCTCTATCGCGACGTCGTCGCGCCGCGCGCTCGAGGAAGACGTGCGCGACGGCGACATCACGACCGATGCGACCGTCGCGCCGATCGCTGATGGCGCGCGGCGTCTTCCTGATGAAGGCCGACTGCGTGCTCGCCGGCCTGGAGGTCGCCTTCGAGAGCATTCCGCCAGGTGGCCGACGCAACGGGCCCCGTGCCGCGTTTGCGGCGCGCCAGCACGACGGCGACGCCTGCCGCGCGGGCGAGCGAGATCGCGGAGGTCGATCGGCACCGCGCGCGCGCTGCTCGTCGGCGAGCGGACCGCGCTCAACTTCCTGCAGCGGCTCTCCGGCATCGCCACGCGCGCGCGCCGGTTCGTCGACGCCGCGCGGCGGCCGCATCACCATCTCTCGACACGCGCAAGACGACGCCGACGCTGCGCGCGCTCGAGAAGTACGCCGTCCGCGCCGGCGGCGCGTCGAACCACCGCGTCGGCCTCTTCGACGCGATCCTGATCAAGGACAACCACATCCGCCTTGCCGGCGGCGTCGCAGGCGGCCATCGAGCGCGTGCGCGCGCATCGGCCCGGACTTGCCCGTCGAAATCGAGGCGGAGACGCTCGCGCAGGTCGACGAGGCGCTCGCGGCCGGCGCCGAGACGATCCTCGTCGACAACATGCCGACCGAGCGCATTCGCGAGGCGGTCGTCCGGGCGCGAGGCCGCGCGAAGATCGAGATCTCCGGGCGGCGTCACGCTCGAGCGGCATACCGGAGCTCGCGGCGACCGGCGCCGACTTCGTCTCGGTCGGCGCGCTCACGCATTCCGCGCCGGCCATCGACATCAGCTTTGAAATCGAACCCGCCTGATCACGGCAGGCCTGAAGGCCTGCGCTACGCCGGCACTGGACGATCTCGCCGCGGCGATCGAGCGCGCGCGGCCACGACTCGGCCGCCTCGCCTCGACGCTCGTGTTCTTCGACACGATCGGTTCGACGAACGACGAAGCAGCGAAGCGATCGGCTAGCCCCGATCCCAGCCCCCAGCCCCAGCCCCAGCTCTGCGAGGCCTCGTCGTCGTCGCCGACGAGCAGACGGCGGGCCGCGGACGGCGCGGCCACACCTGGTTCTCGCCGCCGGGCTCGGGCCTTTACGTGTCGGTGGTGCTCGTCGCCCGCGACAGCGGCTGCCGATCCCGCGCGCGCGACGACGCTGCTGACGCTCGCCGCCGGCGTCGCGCATCGCGGAAGGCGATCGAGCGAGGCCGCGCGGCCTTCGCGTCGATCTCAAGTGGCCGAACGACCTTCAGGTGTCGCGGCGGCAAGCTCGGCGGGATCCTCGCCGGAGTCGTCCGGCGCCGGCGATCGATCACGACACCGTCGTCGTCGGCTACGGCATCAACGTCCGGTCGACGGCGTTTCCGCCAGGAGCTGCGCGATCGGGCGACGTCGCTGGAGACGGAGCTGGGACGCGCGGTCGATCGCCATCATCTGCTCGCCGAGACGCTGGCGGCGCTGTCGCGGCCGCTACGACGATCTGCTCGCCGGCCGGTTCGATGCTATTCTCGACGCGTGGCGGCGTCGCGCGCCCGGCGCAGCGGGCGCGCGCGTCACGTGGACGACCAACGCCGGCACGGCGTCCGGCGTGACCGCCGGCATCGACGATCTCGGCGCGCTGCTGGTGCGGGTGGACGATCGCGTCGAACGGATCATTTCCGGAGAAGTCGTGTGGGCGTGACGCGATGAGGCTTTGATGCTGCTAGCGATCGACGTCGGCAACACCAACATCGTGCTCGGCGTGTTCGACGGCGCCACGCTCGTCCAGAGCTGGCGGCTGCAGACGCTGCGCGAGCGGACGTCCGACGAGCTCGGCCTGCTGGTCGACGGCCTCTTCGCGCACAGCCGGATCGAGCGCGTGCAGATCCGCGGCGTCATCCTCGGTTCAGTCGTGCCGCCGCTGACGGGCACGATCCGCGCGATGGTCCAGCGCTATTTCGGCGTCACCGCGCTCGTCGTCGAGCCCGGCGTCAACGCGTCGATGCCGATCCTCTACGAGAATCCCGCCGAAGTCGGCGCCGATCGCATCGTCAACGCCGTGGCCGCGCTACGAGAAGTTCGGCAAGGGCTCGGCAGGCCGCTCATCGTCGTCGACTTCGGCACGGCGACGACGCTGGATGCGATTACGCGCGAAGGGGAATATCTGGGCGGCGCGATCTGTCCGGGCGTGACGATTTCCGCCGACGCGCTGTTCCAGCGCGCGGCGCGCCTGCCGCGCATCGACGTCCGCAAGCCGTCGCGCGTCGTCGGGCGGACGACGGTCGGCGCGATGGAGTCGGGGCTGTTCTGGGGATACGTGGGGATGGTCGAGGGGCTGGTGCGGCGCATGAGGCGACGAACTCGGCGGCGACGCCGTCTGCGTCGCCACCGGCGGCCTGGCCGACGTCATCGCGCCGGAGACCGCGCTGATTCAGCACGTCGACGCCGACCTGACGCTCCACGGCTTGAGAATCGTGTGGGAACGCAACCAGTAGACGAGTACTGCCGCGAGATCGAAACCTACCTCTGTCAGAAGAACGACGGCCATCTGATTCGCGTGGTCGGCCCATCCTTCGAGGTCGTCTCCGGCTGGGCGGAGCAGGGCGTGCCGCTGAAGGTCGCGTTCGCCGGCATCGATCGGCTACTTCGAGCGCTACTACCGCAAGGGCCCGCGCCGCCGGCCGGTCAAGATCGACTTCTGCGACGCCGACGTGCTCGACGTCTTCGACGAATGGAAGCGCGACGGCGATACAGTCGTCAGTCGCCAGTCGTCAGTCGTCAGTCTGACCTCAGTCCACAGTCCCCAGTCCCAGTCCACAATCCGCAGTCATCAGTCGCTGCCCGCGCATCTCGAGCGCGTCGTGCTGCGTCTGACGTCGGCGCGCGCCGGCGGATCGCTTGGCGACGAGTTCGATGCGTTGATCGATCGCGCGGCCGCCGGAGCTCGACGCGGCTCGCGCCAAGGCGGGCGGCTTGCGAGGGACGGCGCGCGCAGGCGCTGCTCGACCGCCTGGCCGCGCTCGACGCGGAGCTGGTGCAGCAGGCGCGCGCGACGCTCGACGAGGCGGCGCGCGCGTCGCTCGTCGCGTGAAGCCGAGTCGGAGCTGGCCGGGTTTCGCGCACGGCATGACCGCGGAGGCGTTCGCGCGCGCGCGCCAGGCCGCGATCGATCGCCTGGTCCGCGAGCGGTCCGAGCTGCCCATCGATCGCGCTTCGTGTGAGCCGATGTTGAAGCCGGGCGACGTCATCCCGCTGACCATCGAGAAGCCCGCGGCCGGCGGCCGATGATCGGGCGTCACGACGGGCGCGTCGTGCTGGTGTCCGGCGCGATTCCGGGCGAGCAGCGTGCAGGCGCGCCTCGTCCGCGTGGCGAAGGGCGTGCGCGCTGCGGAGGCGGTCGCGATCGAGGAGCCGTCGCCGGATCGCCGCGTGCGTCGTCCGAGCGATCCGCTGTGCGGCGGCTGCCTCTACAGCCACATCGCGTACCCGCGCCAGCTCGAGATCAAGAGTCAGGTCATCGCCGACGCCTTCACGCGCATCGGCCGCCTCGAGCTGCCGGCGCCGGTCGACCGTCGCCGGATCGCCAGAAGACGGCTACCGCATGCGCGCGCGACTGCACGTGCGCGGCGCGCCGGCTCGGATTCTTCCGCGAAGAGCACGCACGATCTCTGCGACGCGCGACGGCACCGCGTCAGCTGCTGCCCGCGACGCTCGATGCGCTCGACCGGCTGATGGCGGCGGTGCGCTCGATCGGCGCGGACGCGGTGCGCGAGATCGAGCTGTCGGAGAACGTCGACGCCAGCGAGCGGGTCGTGCACCTCGACACTTCCGGAGCCGATCGACGCGCGCCTGCGTCGACAAGCTCGTGTCGGTCGACGGCTTGACCGCCGGATCCGCTACGTCACCGACACGATCCCAATCGCCGACGTCATCGCTCCAGCTGCGCCGGCACGTGCTGGCGTTCTTTCAAGGCAACCGCTACCTGCTGCAGCGACCTTGGTCGCGCACGTGGCCGAGCGTGTGCCGATTGGCGGCACGGTGCTCGATCTGTATGCCGGCGTCGGACTCTTTTCGGTCGCCGCGGCCGTCACGCCGCGGAGCGATCGTCACCGTCGCCGTCGAGGGGACAATGCGCCGGCGTTCGACGATCTGTCACGCGAACGCGGCGGCGGCCGGCGCGAAGCTGACGGCGACTGCGCTCGCCTATCGAGAACGTCGGCGCCAGCCTGACGAAGTCCAGGCCCGCGTGCCGACGCTGAGGCAGGCGGCACTCGGCGGGGCACCGCCGCTCGAGTCGTCATCGTCGATCCGCCGCGGACCGGGATGTCGCCAGAGGCGCTCGGCGGCGTCGCTCGCGATGAAGCCGCCGCGCCTGCATCTACGTCTCGTGCGATGTAGCCACGCTCGCGCGCGACGCCCGCAAGATCGTCGACGCCGGCTACGCGATCGAGCGCGCCGATGCGCTTCGACATGTTTCCGGAACACGCCGCACGTAGAGACGGTGGTGGTGTTCAACAGGACGGCCTGAGAGTCTTCCCCGCGCGTCGCCCACGAGCGCGGGGCGCCCCGCGGGTTTGCCGCGGGGCCAGCTGTCTTCAGACTCCGATCGGGACGATCTCAAATGTCGCGGCAAGTGCCGGCCTCGGCCCGGTGGAGTCGAGTTACCCGAGCGGGTTGCGTTTCAGTCCGCCGACAACGTTCCGAAGTTCCGAACCGGTCGGCTCCTTCGGCTTGAGCGTTTTAGAGAGGCTTTCCGGGTGACGTCGGCGGGACTCGCGGACGACGGTCTCTTGTTCTTGGCGGACTTCTTCATGACAACCCTCCATGCTGCGACGACCTGCTCAGCGGTGTCGCAAGCTGATACGAAATGCGAATCAGCGCGCGCGAATGCTAGCACATCATCGGCTGCTCCTTCTAACGAGAACTCAGCGCCTACCGCGCACCTCCACTCCTCGCCGAGTCATTCCGTCGAGCGCGGCCGATCCGACCGGGTTGTGAGCCAGAATCCCGTCGATAAACGCCTGCACCCGACGAGGATATTGTTGCCCCCGATCCGAATACCGACGAACCAGTGAGGAGATCCGCGAAACAAGCCGCGCACGTCGGTAGTCGTGCAATGGGACATGACCGTGTTCTGCGCGCGAGCACATTGCGAGTCGCACACGGTCCGCCATTTCTCCGAATCGCTGGCGGTGACGGCCGCGCTGCGGCTCATGACTTCTCCGTATGCGCGCGTCAGCCGATCCAGGTGCCTGTGCGCAGTTCGCGAATACGCCGCCGCCGAGCCATCGTCCTGACACCTGAATGCGCGCCAGTGTGCGAACCACTTCGGTATGATCCGCCTCCGGGCGCCGGAGGTAGCGTCGCGGCAACAACGAGAGCAGGCGAAACACATCCACCACGCTGATGCCCCGGCCGGTCGCGGTCCTCGCGTCCAGCGTTCCCGGATTTCTGAGCGCCATCAGCCGACTCAGCACCTGCACGAAGCGCCCGACGACCGGAGGGTGATGGCATCGCGAGGAGGAGGGCGAGGGTCTCGTCGAACCCAGCGGCCTTCAGAAACTGAATCGAGGCTCTTCCTCGTAGCAGCTGTGAAATTCGGCGACGCAATCAAGGCCGTCGGCGCCGAGAGCGCTCCGTCGTTCAGGCGTCAGCGACTCCGTCACGCACAGAAACATCGCGTGCAGGTGCGGCACTCTGGAGAGTGTTCCCGCCCGAAGACCGCGTCACGCGTCGTTGACGCGCGGCGTGCATCGGCGCAGTGCGGTCCTGTGTCGTCATCAGCCACAGCGTCGAGCATCTCGCCAAACAGCCCCATGTTCGATGTGGAGAGCGCTCCGTGCAGCACGCGCCATCGGACTTGCCTCGGCGGCCGTGCAGCCTGCAGGCGAAGGATGCGCCGCATCGTATCGGCCAGCTGCGGTCGGCCGTCTCTTGTGACCAGGACGCCACCGTATCGGGCGAGCTTCACGAAGAGCGTCGGCAGATCGCTGAGGTCTTCGCCGAGCTGCCGAACCAGATGCGCTGGACGATAGGGTGCACCACAGCGGGCAATCACCGCCGCGCGGGCAAGACCGCCATCGACCTCCACGGTGCGTCCTTGATCGAGAATCGCCACGACCCGTGCGGCACCAGCCGAGAAGATACGCGTCGCGAGCTCGCCGTAGACGGCCTCGGCGATCGCGTGAACAAGCTGGAGCCCGCCGTCCCGATGACGCGGGCCGCCCACGCTCGCCAGCGGCGTCCGCCCGATCCCTTTGAGGAACACGTTCTTCGAGAGCAAGATGCCGCCTCGAGCCGAGCCCGCGTGGTCGCCCATGGCGGAACCGTAGTACCGATCGCAATGGAGTGTGACGACAGCACGGCGGCCCGCCGCCTGGCCAGCCTCGATCGCCCGGCACGAGAATGCGTCGACGAGCTGCCGCTCGAGGCGTCGGCTGAGGCGATTCTCGCGTGGTACCGAAAAGCCCATTTGCCGGGCGACCTCGAAGTTGCACCACAGTACTCCGCGCTGGAACGACGGGCCGCCGGGAACGGCGACAGCGTGCGTGCTCCGAGAGCGCCGAATCGAAGAGAAGGCGCGCGCATACGCCGCGTAGAATACCGTGTGTGCCGTCATGCTTGGCGAACCCTCGATGGAAGCAGGGAGTGTTTTCTGTCGGCGGTCGCGATTACGAGTGGCTGGACATTTTTCTCGCGGCAATGCTGCGCGGTGAGTGGCGCGCGTTCGAGACGCGACTGGTTGAAGCCCTTGCCTGCCTGGCTGAAGCAAGCGAGGAGCAGTATTGGCCCGACGCGGACCGCATCGACGCCGCAGCGAGCGCCTTCCGGCATGATCGCGCATCTCCTGACGAGCGACGCGACCATTGCCTGGATCGAGCAGGAGTGGTCTGACCCTCGACGACTGGACCAACTTCCTGGTGGGACGCTCTCCTCGTCGAGGAGTGGAGCGATCGACTCGCGCTAGTCGATCGGCATGCGCCGTCGCCGACTGTCACAGATAGCGCCTTCGCCGCCGAGGGCATCTGCTCCGGAGCCTTCGATGCATGGGCCAGCACGCCTCAAAGCCGGACGGGCCGCCGTCGCGGCGGCGGCGGCGAACGCCGAACTGGGAGCACGCGCCCATCGACGATGCGCGCCTCGAGCGGGCTCGAAGGGGATCATTCGGCCTGGCTCGAGGCGATCGAGCCAGCCGTCCTTGCCGATCGGCTGATGTTCCTGGACCGGCTGCACTCGACGCTTGACGCACAGGCGCGAGCCAGGACCGACGCCTGAGGCGCTTACCGCGCAACTCACGCGCAATCGCCTCGAATGGATGCGGGTGGACCTGGAACGCCTCCTCGTTCGCCACTGCCGATGCGGCGCGCGAAGCGGCGTGGTGTGTGCTCTCGAACGACGGCTCACCCTTGATGACATTGCCGTCGATTTAGGGCTTGCCGTCCACGACTCGTGCGAGCTGATCGAGCGGCTCGACCCTGGGGTGCGCGAGGCTGTCCTTGGCGCCGACGTCGATCAGCTCATCGGACCGGTGAAGGTTGGCGACCGCTACGAGGTGATCTGGGTTGTCGGCAAGGCTGTACTCAGACCTCGCCGATCCGCTGGTTCCGCCCGCGCGGCGACCGCCGCGATCGAACAACTGGTCGCGATGGCCACACGCCCGCACGTCCGCTGGGTGGGTCTGCCCAGGTTCTGAGTTATCCTCAGCTGGGTTCGGTCCCGGAGCGGAGGACTTGGCTGTGGGGTGGCGCGAGTGAGCGACCATGGCGTTCTCGACGAGTTGCCGATCCTAAGATTCCTGCCCGAGGGCGTTCGGGCGCATGTGATCCGGCGGTTCGTGCCGGCCTCGTTTCCGTTCGGCTCGGTGATCGTCGCTGAAGGCTCGCCCTCCGACGCGTTCTACGTCCTCGTATCTGGCAAAGCGCGCGTGGTCAAACGCGGCTCGACCGGAGACGAAATCCCCTAAACGTGCTGCGCGCGGGCGACAGTGTCGGTGAAGCCGAGCTCCTGGATGGTGCGGTGCGCCCGTCAACCGTGCGGGCGAGCACACGTTCTGGCGCTGCGGCTCGATGCCGACGAATTCCGGACCCTCGTCGATGCTCACCCCGACATCCGGACCTACCTCGAACTGCAGCTCAAACACGCGCGCCTGCAACCCTTCTTCGCAACATGCCGGCGTTTGCGCGGCTGCCGGCTGAAGCGGTCGCTGGAGTGGTCCTTGCCGAACTGGAACCAGTGGTCCTCGACGCTGACGAACTCGTCTACCGTCACGGCGACTCCGCCGGACCGCTGCATCTGATTGAACAAGGCCGCGTGCGTGTCCTGCAGAGCGCCAACGGTCGTTCGAACTATGTGGCGACGCTGGGAGCGGCGAATCGTTTGGCATCGTGTCAGCGGTGCGCCGATCGCCCTGACCACCACCGTCGAGACCATGACACCGGGCATGGCTCCTGACCCTCAGCGGCGAGACTCTGGAGCGTCTCGCCGCGGCCTTGCCACAATTCCGCACGATGCTGGACGACCGGATCGCTCAGCACGATTTCCGGCAACATCGCCAACGTTCCGGCCGACATCGATCAGGAGCTGCTGCCCGCAGGTGCTGCGGCGCAACAGTCCGTCAGCGATGCCCAGGTCGATCAAACGGAAGACGAGGTCGACGAGGCCGATCTCGATGCGCCATTCGCTGAAGGCGGCCACTTCGTCAAGGCTCACCGCCGTCGACGCGTGCCCTTCATCCAGCAAATCGACGAGGTGGATTGTGGCGCAGCATGCCTGGCGATGGTCACTCGCGCGTTTGGTCGGCGCGTCAGCCTCGCCCGCATTCGCCAGCTCGTGAACACCGGTCTGGACGGCACCAGTCTTCGATCGATCTGCCGAGCGGGCGAAGAACTGGGCCTGGCGACTCGCGCGGTCGAAGTCGGCGACCGGCCATCTCGACCAGATGCCTCTGCCCGCCATCGTCCACTGGGACAGCGACCACTGGATCGTCGTGGTTACCGTCGATCGGAAGCACGTCAAGGTGATCGATCCCGCTCTGGGCCGGCGGACGCTGGCGCGCGCGGAGTTCGAGAGCAGATGGAGTGGCTACGCAGCGCTGTTCGACTACACGCCCGGACTTCGAGCAGGCACCGCAAGCGACTCGCCACGGCTGGCGTGGACGTGGTCGCTCGTCAGGCCGCACGCGGGGCTTCTGGCGCAAGGCCTGGGGCTGGCCGTTGTCGTGAGCGCGCTGCAGATGGTGCTGCCCGTGTTCACGCAGGTGATCGTCGACCGCGTTCTCGTCGATCAGGATCTCTCGCTGCTCCATCTCCTCATCGTCGCCATGGGCCACGACGATGGTGTTCATCGTTATTTCGCTGTTGCTGCAGCGCATCCTGGTGAGCTTCTCCGCGGTCCGTATCGACGCGGCCGCCCTCGACTACATCACCCGGCGCCTGCTCGCGCTGCCGATGTCGTAGCTTCGCGTCGCGGCGCACCGGTGATTTGCAGCGCCGCCTCGAAGGCGTCCGACACGATGCGAGACGTCCTCGCCCAGCATGGCATCGCCGGCATCACTGCCTGTCGCGCAGCTCGGCGCGACCGCTCGTGCTGATGGCGTTCTACAGCCGATGGCTGACCGTGGTGTTTCTCGACAACCGCTGCCGCTCTACGCTGCTGTTGATGCTCATGGCCGCCAAGCTGCTGCGGCCGATCTTCTCCGGATCTCGAGGATTCATTCAGCAGAGTATCACTCGTATCAGATCGACGCGATCAAAGGGGATCGAAACGGTCAAGGCTCTGGGCGGCGAATCGGCGTTCCGCCGGCTGCTGCTCGGCCAGTTTCTGGGGGTGTCGGACAAGATCTTCAAGGCGGACTTCACCGGCGATGACCTACGAGGGCGCATGCGATGCGGTCACCTTCCTCGGCCGTCGGCCTCTTCCTCTGGGCGGGGCGTATCAGGTCTTGAATGGCAGGCTGTCACGATTGGCGGCCTGGTGGCATTCAACTCGCTCGTGGCGCTGGCCAACACGCCCATTCGCAATCTGCTGGTGCTCTGGGATCAACCTCCAACGCTGCGACGTGCTGCTCAATCGGGTCGACGACGTGTTGCAGCAGGAACCCGAGCAGGGTCACGACCGCTCGGCACTGCGGCCGGTCCCGAGCCTCGCCGGGCACGTGACGTTGAGCAATGTCGGCTTCCGTTACGGCGGTCCTGAGGCACCCGCCATCCTGCGAACACGTGACCCTCGATGTGCCCGCCGGCAAAGTGGTCGCCATCGTCGGCCGCAGCGGCTCGGGGAAGACGACTGCTCGCCAAGTGCCTGGCCGGTCTGCTCGAGCCGACCGAAGGGCACGATTCTGCTACGATGGGCTGGACCTCAGGACGTTGAACTACCGAGATCTGCGGCGCCAGATCGGGTTCGTGCTGCAGGATTCGTACGTGTTTCGCCGATACCATCGCGCGCAACATCGCGTTCGGCGAGGACGAGCCGGACATGGACCGTGTCGCGTGGGCGGCGGAAGTGGCCGAGCGCGAGCGAGTTCGTCACGCGGCTGCCGTTTGGTTATGACACTCGCATCGGCGAAACCGGCCTGGCGCTGTCGGGCGGTCAACGCCAGCGGATTGCCATCGCCCGTGCCGTCTACAACAGGCCGCCGATCCTGATTTTTGACGAGGCGACCAGCTCGCTCGACGCCGAATCGGAGCGGGCGGTGCAGCAGAACATCGATTCGGCGCTGCTCGAAGGCCGCACGGCGTTCGTCATCGCCCATCGAATGAGCACGGTTCAGAACGCCGACGTCATCATCGTCATCGAGCGCGGCCGGTTGGTCGAACAGGGCACCCACGACGAGTCTGATCGCGCGGCGCGGCCTCTACTACTATCTGGTCAGCCAGCAGCTTGGAGCAGGTGCGTAGGGATGCCAGGTTCCACCGACGTGCAATTTCTGGATTCTGACGCCGCCGCCGTGGGCGGCCCTCGCGCGTTGGCCTGGGTCCTGCTGGCGCTTTTCGGTGTGGCCGCGCTCGCGCTGATCCTCGTTCAGAGTGCCCGAGACGGTCGCCGCACCCTTGTCCTGGTTTCTGAGCACGGGCTGATCCGGTGCGCACGCTGCACCGACGGCATCGTGACGGGTGTTTCCGTCGCCTGATGCCCAGACGGTCGAACCTGGCACCGTCCTCTACACCATCGAGCCCGAGCGGTCGGCGATCGCACGGCGGAAAGAACGGCGCTTGGAAACAGCGCTGTCGGGCGGGCAGATGCATCCGCCAACGAGCGGAGCAAGTGCGACAACCAGCGTCAGGCCGATGAGCAGGAAGTCGGCCCGGCTGCAGCAGCGCCTGACCGCGATCGCGTCGCAAGTGCTGCTCAAAGAACGCCAAGTGCAGAACGCGCGGGAGATCGCCGCACGCCGAGCAGCGCAGATTACGAGGAGGCCTCACCAGCTGGATCGAAGCATCGAAACCGAGAATGGATACCGATCGCCTCTCCGTGGAGCTCGAAGCGGCCCGGGCGGAATCAGTGGAGACGCAGGCGGCGCTCTGCGGCAGCGTTTCGAGATGGCCTCCCCGAAGGCGGCCTTCGACAGAACTGGAATCGCAGGTCAGAGGAGCTCGATCGCGCCCGCGTGCGCAAAGGCATGCTGGATGCCGAGTCCTCTCGGCAGGAGAGTGTCCTGACTATCCGCGCACCGTGCTCGGGACCATCCTGAAGCTGGTGGTCGAAACCCCGGCACGGTGGTGCGCTGGCTCCGAGGTGCTCGCCGAGATCACGTGCCGCGACAATCAGCTGCAGGCCGAGCTGATCGGTGCCGCAGCGTGGGCTGGCGATTTTGCGCGCCGGGCAACCGGTCAAGCTGCAATCCGACGCCTTCCCGTATCAACGCTTTTGGCGTGCGCTACGCGACGCTTCGTTGGATCAGCCCAGCTTCGTCTACGGCGGAGACCGGTGGATCGTTTCGAGCGCTGGCGGACTTGGACGACCAGATTCTCCACATCGGCGGCCAGCCCCGCGCCGTCCTGCCGGGCATGGGCGGTCAGGCGTCCATCGTGGTCGGGCGGCGATCCTTGGCGAGCTACGCACTGGAGCCGCTGCGCCAAATGCGCGAGGTGATGTCATCGAGGTCGATCCGCCGGCGGGAATCTAGTGTTGAGGTCGAAATCCTCAGCTCTTCTGCGCCGTTTCGAGAAATCCTCGAACAGCGCCGGAATTCTCCCGTTCGGAAAAAATTCTCTCGGGATGCCATTGGACGCCGAGGCAGAAGTGCGCCGTCGGGATCCTCGATCGCCTCGATGACGCCGTCGGGCGCGGTGGCCGATGGCGGTGAAGCCCGGGCGCGACGGCCTTGACGGCCTGGTGGTGGCGGCTGTTCACTTCGAGCGCTTCGTCCACCAGCCGGTCGCGCATCAACCTCGCCGAGCAGCGAGTCCTTGTCGACCCAGACCTCGTGCGCCAGCGCGTGCGGCTCGTGCTGCGGCACCGCCAGGCTGTGCTGCGAGCGCGCCGGCGATCTGCGACGGGATGTCCTGCACCAGCGTCCCGCCGCAGGCGACGTTCAGCACCTGGATGCCGCGGCAGATCGCGAAGATCGGGAGGTTGCGGCTGCGCGCGCAGCGCCAATCAGCGCGATCTCGAACTCGTCTCGGCCCGGCTCCGCCTCCTCGACCGTGGCGTGCGCGCGCCTCGCCGTACCTCGACGGCGCGACATCTCCGCCGCCGGTCAGCATGAGGCCGTCGATGCCGGCGAGGCCTGCTTCGACGGCCATCGACGAGTCCAGAATGCGCGCGGTTCGCCGCCGGCGTGAAGGATGGACTGCCGGTAGTCCTCGAGCTTCCGGCACGCTGCGATGCCAATGACCGTCATAGTTACATTCGATTCGGGACGTCGATGCCCATCAGATCGAGCGCGCGCGTGAGCTGCGCGCGCACGTAGGCGACGCCGGCGGCGCGCCACCGCTTCCGATCCGCCTGCTCTTCGTTGAGGATCGGATACCGATGGTAGAACGCGTTGAAGGTCTGTGCCAGCCCGAATGCGTATGCTGGCCAGGCCCGGAGAACTCCAGCGAGCGAACGACCTGTTCGACCACCTCATCCAGACGCGACGCCTCGAAGACCACCGCCCAGAGGTCGTGGGTCGGGTCGTCGGACTCGGCGGTCAGCTCGCTCGGACGGCGTCCGGATCGAGCGCCGGCGAGCACGTCGGCCTCCGACACGCCTTCACGTTCCTGCAGCTTGTGCAGGATGTTGCCGGCGCGGACCACGGCGTATTGCAGGTAGGGCCGGTCTCACCTTCGAAGCTCGAGCGCCTCCTCGATGTCGAACACGATCAGCTTGCCGCGCGAGAACTTCAGCATGAAATACCGGATCGCGCCGACCGCAATCTGCGCGCCGGCTCGCCGGCACTCCTCCGGGCGTGAACTCCGGGTTGCGCTTGCGCGACTTCGGCCGCCCGCCTTGTTCGTCAGCAGATCGAGCAGGTCGTCGATCTTGACGCCGAGCCCCTTCCGGCCCGAGACCTCGACGAACGGCTTCTGCCGTCTCGTCCGCCGCCGTTTCGTAGCCCGAGCTCGCGCGCCGTCGCGTGCGACAGCGCGACCATCTCGTAGGAGAAATGGATCGAGTTCTCGGCTTCGCGTCGGATGTCCGAGCGTCCGCAGCGCCTGGCTGAGCAGCGCCTGCAGATACATCTGCCGCGAGTCGATCACGTTGTAGATGCCGCCGCGCGTGGCCGAACGGCGGAGCGCCAGGCTCGGCTCGCCTGCCGACGTCGTCGCCCACAGCGACCGTCCGTCTGCGCCTGCGTCGCGAACAGGCGGTAATGGAAGTCGAGACCCAGCAGGCCGAACTTCCAGAACTGGTTGGCGAGATCCTTGCCGACGTAGGTGACGACGCCGTTCGAGCGGACGATGACCTTCTCGCGCTGCTCGGGATCATCGCCATCGTCGGGCTGGTGCGAGCTCGGTCCCTACGCCAACTCCGCTCTCGTCCTCGATCCGCATCACCCAGCAGCCGGCCAGCTTGCCTTCGGTCTGCAGGAAGACGGCGCCCTGCGCCTTCAGCGTTTCGAAGGCGTGCGTCCAGAAGTGCAAGCGCAGGATGTCGCCCTCGTAGGTCAGCAGGTCGTAACCGATATTCAGCCGCGCCATCGTCTGCAGATGCGCGCGGACGATGCGATCGACGATGAACGTGCCCATCGCCGCGGTCGTCGTTGCCGCCGTGCTCGAGGTCGTGCAGGACGGCGGCGCGGATCGCCGAGACGCGCCTTGTCGCCGTCGTACCCATTCGGTGACCCTGGAGTAGAGATCCCAGCAGTAGTAGTCGAAGCGCGTCGTGTCGGCGATCGTGCGCACGCTCGTCGATCGTGCGGCTGTTCGATCTCGCGGAAGCCGACGATGACGTCGGCCGACCTGGACGCCGGTGTCGTCGATGTAGTTCTGGGTTTCGACCGGCGTGCCGCGGAAGCGCAGCGCCCGCACCAGCGTGTCGCCGAGCGCGGCATTGCGGAGGTGGCCGATGTGCGCCGCCTTGTTCGGGTTGATGGCCGTGTGCTCGACGATCGTTTTTTCGACGGCTGCCGGTTCCGCCGCGATCCTGCCGACGCACGCGCGCGGTGAAGAACGCCGGCCGCTCGAGAAACAGATTCAGATAGCCGTTCGGCGTGGCGAGGATGCGGGCGACGCCGGGGATGACGCCGAGCGCCTGCGCCGAGTTCTTGAGCGATCGCCCGGGGCGCCTTCCGCAGCGTGCGCGCCAGCTGGAAGGCCACCGGGACCGCCGAGATCGCCGAGCGGCGCGCGTCGGCGGCACTTCGACGGCAAACGGCGGCACGTCGGCGACGCCGAGCTGCGTGCGGATCGCGTCACTGACGGCGTCGTGGATCTGTCGTTGAACACTCAGAATCATGTACGGATCGCGTGCGAGCCAGCGCCGAGGACGCGCTAAGTTCGTGATACGATTACAGTTTGTGACCTTGAAGCGCCTCGAGACCCGCGTAGTCGGCCGGCGTGTTCACGTTCGCGAGCAGCCGATGGGGATCGCCGAACCGCTGGATGTCCTCGATGGGCACGACGCGCGTGCGCATGCGGTCGACGAGCTCGCGCATCTTCAACTGGCGGTCCGCCAGCTGCGCGGCCGCCGGTTCGAGGCAGGCGCGCGTATACACCGCGAACAACGGGATGATAGCCGCGCTCGCTCTGCGGCACGACGATGTCCGCGTCGCCGGCGAGCGAGAACAGCGATACTCGGCGAACGGCGCCGACAGGTACGGCATGTCGCAGGCGACGAGCAGCAGGACGTCGCCGCGCGCCGCGGTCAGCGCCGCGTGCAGCCCGCCGAGCGGTCCGCACCCAGGCACGGCGTCGGGAATGGCACGCAGCGGGATCGCGCCTGCCGCGACGTCTCGATCACCCACGATCATCAGATCATCGGTCAGCGGTGCGAGCGCCGCAAGCTGACGATCGAGGATCGAGCCGGCCGTCCACCAGCAGGGCGCTCTTGTCGCGACCGCCAAAGCGTGTCGCCTGACCGCCGGTCAGGATCGCTGCGCTGCGCGTGAGGATGGCTCATGGCTTATGGTTTCATGCCATCTTAACCTGACATGCGAGAAGCCGGCATCGGCCGTGTGCTCGTCGCCAGCCTTCACCAGGGGATCGCGGACATCCTGCCGACCCGCCTGGCTTTCTATGAGAACTGGCTCAACGCCGAAGGACTGCGCGAGGGACGATTGGGCTGGCGCCGCTCTACGCCGTCCTCAGCTTCCTGCGTCAGGAGGGCGACGCCTACGCGCTGATTACGACGCGCGCCGGCGAGTGCGCGGCGGACTGGACGGTCCAGTCGCTGCCACCGCTCCAGCGCACGCGATGACTGAAGGCGCGCACCGCTCTGGCTCCGCCGCCGGATGCTGCTGCGGCTGTCGCAGGCGCCTCGTGCAGCAGCAGCTACCGGGGCAGCCGCGCGATCTCGCGGCTGCGCGCGCGTTACAGCGCGCGGTCGAAGCTGCGCGCGTCGGTCTTCTGCACCGTGCGCGAAAAGGTGCCGCACCCGCTGTGCGGCTTCTACCGCCGCGGCGTTCACCAGGCTGCTGGCCCTCTTCGACATCGGCGCGAGCACCGAGGTCGTCGCCTGCCGCGCCACCGGCGAGCCGACATGTGCCTCTTGACCGTCTCGCTCGCCAACCCGGACAGCCCGTTGGGATCCGCGACCCGTCGAGGCGTCATGACGCGATTGCGCCATCGCCGCGCTGCTCGTACCCTGGCTGCCCCCCGGTGACTGCAGCCCTGGTGTCCCTCCGCAGCCGACATACAAGCAAGGTCAGACTTTAAGGTCGGAGCTCTGAAGGTCGGAGTTCAAGGTCGGACCTTGAGGTCGGACCGCAAAGTCGGAGTTCACAGCGACGAAGTCACCGGATCCGCCGCTTCGTCTTGCGCGGGTCCTCGTGATGCCGTTCGAGAACGTGACCCGCGACGGGCGCGTTCTTCTGGCTGACCGAGGCCTCCGCCGTGCTGCTGACCGACGATCTCAACGCGCTCGGCGCCGGCGCGATCACCCGCACGGAACGGCAGCAGGCGTTCGAGCGGCTGCAGGTGCCGCCCGTCGTCCGTGCTCACCGACGCCACGGTCATCCGGATCGGCCAGCTCGTCGGCGCCTCCCAGGTCGTCGTCGGCTCGCTGCAGATGGACGACGATGCGCTCGTCGTTCGCGCGCGCAGCATCGCGCTCGACACCGGACGCGTCCAGGCCGACGTCACCGAGCGCGGTCCGCTGCCCGAGCTGTTCGCGACCTTCGAACGGGTCGCCCGGCGCTTGGCGCCACCCTCCGCGACCTCGTCGGCTGACATCGAACGCCAGCATCCGCCAGTGACCGTGTTCGAGGCCTTCATCAAGGGACTGCTCGCCGAGACGCCGGCGACCGCCGTCAGCTATCTCCGTGCCGCGCTGGCCGGACAGCCGTCATTCGATCGGGCCCGCCTCGCCCTGTGGGACGTCTACGCGGACCAGGGCGATCACGCGTCGGCGCTGGCCGCCGTCGCCAGTCGGTGACCGACGATTCGCCGTGGTTCCGCCGGGCGCGCTTTCTCGCCGGCCTCTCGCAGCTGAACCTGAAAAGCTACGACGAAGCGTTCACGACGTTCCAGGCGCTCGCCGACGTCGATCCGTCGCCGGCGCTGCTCGAACAACCTCGGCGTCGTCCAGTTGCGCCGCGGCGGCACGCCGCAGGGCGGCCAGCCCGCGCTACTTCTTCAACAAGGCCGCCGACGCCGACCCGCGACGATGAGGACTTCCTGTTCAACCTGGGCTACGCGTATCTGGCTCGATCACGATGCGCACGGCGGCCATCTTCTGGCTGCGCGAGGCCGTGCGGCGCAACCCCGCCGACGCCGACGCGCACTTCGTCCTCGCGGCGGCGCTCGGCGCCGGCACCAGCGGCGCCGAAGCGACGCGCGAGCGCGAGCTGGCGCGCCGCCTCTCGGAGCATACGCGCCGAGCAAGCGCCCGGGCGGCGACGCCGTGCCGAGGGGGCTGGAGCGCGTCAAGCAGGAGGTCGAGCTGCCGCACGCGCGGCAGATTGGCGCGCGGCTCGCGAGCAGCGAGCAGCGCAGCAGCGACGAGCTCGCGCGCTTCTATCTGGAGCGCGGCCGGCGGCTGTTCCAGCAGGAGAACGATCGCGACGCGATCGTCGAAGTGAACCACGCGATTTATCTCTCGCCGTACTCGCCGACGCGCACCTCCTGCTCGGTCGCTCGCTGCTGCGCATCGGACGCGTGCACGAAGCGATCGACGCGTTCAAGATCGCGCTCTGGAGCACGGAAACGGCCGAGGCGCACGCGGCGCTCGGCGAAGCGTACCGGCAGGCCAAGGATGCGGACGGCGCGCGCGCGGAAGCGGAACGCGCGCTCGCGCTCGATCCGGCGTCGACGGAGGCGAAGCAGCTGCTGGCGCGGATCGACGGACGCTAACGTGCTAAAATCACGCTGGTTGTGGCGCAACAGATTCAGGACGAAGGCTTTCACGAAATCCAACTGAACGGGAAACAGCTGGTGTTCCTGTTCATGGCCGCGACCGGTCGTCTCCGTCGTGATTTTTCTCTGCGGGGTCCTCGTCGGGCGAGGCGTGCGGGCGCAACTTGGCGCGCCCTCCGACGGCACACCGGTCACCAACGTCGCCGAGACGACGCCCACGCGTGCCTGCCGACGCCGGCTCCGGCGCCTGCGGCCGGCTCCGATCCCACGGCGGCCGCGCCTCCGCCACCTGCCGACGACCTCAGCTACTTCAACCGCCTCGAGAAGTCGAATGCGCCGGTGGAGAAGTTGAAGCCGGCGTCCGAGCGGCCCGCGGCTCCGGCGGAGAAGCACACGGCGCCGCGCGCGCCGCGCCCGCGCCGGCTGCCGTCGCACCGCACGTATCGCCTCCACCCGCCCGAAACCGCCGGTGCAGGCACCCGCTCCCGCTCGCCGTTCCCGCTCCTGCCGGCCGCCGGTCTCGGCGGCGTCGCCGGCTGAGCCCGGCGGATCCGGGCTTCGCGGTGCAGATTGCCGCGTTGAACGTGCGCAGCGAGGCCGGATGCCATCGCCGAAGCGACTGAGCTCGAAGGGCTACGCCGCGCTACGTGCTGACGCCGGCCAGCGGCAGCGCCGTCGGTGTTCCGCGTTCGCATCGGCAAGAGTTCAACTACGCCGCCGTGAAGCCGAGAACCGTCGCGGCCAGACTGCAAAAAGGAAGAGCAGTTCAAGCCCTGGGTCACGCGCTAATCGGCTTCACCGTTCGCGCTTCCGAACTCGCAGCGGCACTGACCGCGAGTTGTCCTCGCGTTTATCGCGTATGCGCTGGCGTCGGCGTCCGGTGTCGCTGCTGGCGCTGAGCTTTCCGAAATTCGGTCATCCCGCCGTCGGCCTGGATCGCGCTCGCGCCGCCTGCTGCGTCGCGCTGGCCGGCGCCGACGCTGCGGCCGCGCGTCTTCGTGCTCGGTCTGCTCACCGGCGTGGTCTATTTCGCCGGCACGCTACTGGATCACGCGGTGTGATGGTGATGTACGGCGACTTGGCCGCGCTGGGTCGGCGGTCCTGATCAACGCGCGCGCTGATCCGTACCTCGCGCTCTTTCCCGCGATCTTCGCGCTGGTCGTCCGCCGCATCGTGATCGCGCACGGTCCGCGGCTGCTGATGGCGGCGCCGATGGTCGTGGGTCGCCACCGAACTCGGGCGGCACGCTACATATTTCACGCGGCTTTCCCTGGGTCCTGCTCGGCTACAGCCAGACCACGCGTGCTGCCGATCGCGCAGTTTGCGAGCCTGTTCGGCGTCTACGGCGTGTCGATGCTGGTGGCGTCGGTCAGCGCGGCTCTGCGCGACGGCGTCCCTCCGTCCGACCAGCAAACCCGACGCGACCCATCGATCAGCGTTCGCTCGAGCGGCATCTTCGCTGGCAGCCGCGCGTCCCTGGTCTGCGTCATCATCGCGCTGTCCTCGCCGATCGCCGCGTGGGGCAGCCGCCGCGCGGCGGTCGGCGCGAGTGGACGCGTGCCGGCGAGCCGATCCGCGTCGGGCATCGATTCAGGGCAACATCGACCAGGACGGAGAAGATGGAAGCCCGCGCGCGCCGCCGCCATCTTCCAGGAATACCTGGCGCATGACCCGCCAGGCGATTCGCGAAGGCGCCGAGCTCGATCATCTGGCCCGAGTCGTCCACACCGTTCCGGTTCGAGGACGATCCGCTGGCCGCCGCGCAGATCCGCACGCTGGCGCGGCAGGCGCGAGCGTGCCGATCCTGTTTGGCAGCGACCAGTTCGTGCGCGGCGCCGCCGCGGCGCGCCGACGACGTTCTACAACTCGCGCGTTTCTCGTGCGGCCCGGACGGCGACGACCGGCGGCGTCTATCGCAAGATGCACCTCGGTGCCGTTCGGCGAGTACGTGCCGGCCAAGAACCTGCTGTTCTTCGCCGCGCCGCTGGTCGAGGCGGTGTCGGATTTCTCGGCCGGGCGACGAGGCGGCGCTGCTGCCGGTCGGGCGGCCATCGGCTCAGCACCGCGATCTGCTACGAGGTCGTCTACCCGGATCTCGTGCGGCGCTTCGTCGCCGGCGGCAGCGAGCTGCTGACGACCATCACCAACGACGCGTGGTTCGGGCCGACGTCGGCGCCGCATCAGCACTTCGAGCAGGCGTCGATGCGCGCGATCGAGGAGGGGCGCTATCTGGTGCGCTCGGCCAACACCGGCATCAGCGGCATCGTCGATCCGCTACGGCCGCGTGCTCGCGCGCAGCGGCGATCTTCGAGCCGGCGCGTCGTCGTCGGCGAGGCGCGCGTTGCTGACGACGTCGACGTTCTACGCGCGGCACGGCGACGTCCTCGCCTATGCGTCGGTCGTCGGCGACCGGCGCTGCTGCTGCTGGCGCGCCGGCACAGCGTGTAAAATGACGCCTATGTCCACAGTCGACGAGTTGATGCGCCGCTACGAGGATCTCAGCAAGCGTGCTGCCGATCTGCGGAGCTATCTTTGAGGCGTCACGCCCTGACGAAGAACTGACCCGTCTCGACGTGCGCGCCGCCGCGCCCGGATTTCTGGAAGGATCAGGCGGAAGCGCAGAAGGTCCAGCAGCGCCGCCGCCGGCTCGAGCAGGATCGCGATCTCATGCTCTCGCTCAAGAAGAAGAGCGACGACCTCGCGCGTGCTCGTCGAATGGGCGGAGGCGGGCGAGCCGGTCGACGCCGAGTTCGCGCCGGGCCTCGATGCGCTCGACCAGGAAGTGCAGGCCGGCGAGATCAAGAAGATGCTCGGCGGCGAGCACGATCGCAAGAACGCCATCATCACCATCCATCCCGGCGCCGGCGGCACCGAGTCGCAGGACTGGGCCGAGATGCTGCTGCGGATGTACCTGCGGTGGACCGAGCGCCGCGGCTTCAAGCGCGAGATCATGGACTACCAGCCGGGCGAAGAGGCCGGGCTCAAGAGCGCGACGGTGATGGTCACCGGCGAGTACGCCTACGGCCTGCTCGCGGCCGAAGCCGGCGTCCACCGGCTGGTGCGCATCTCGCCGTTCGATCAGGCGGCGCGCCGGCACACCTCGTTCGCGTCGCTCTACGTCTGGCCCGAGCTGCCGGAAGACGTCGACATCGTCATCGACGACAAGGACCTCCGCATCGACACGTTCCGGTCGAGCGGCGCCGGCGGCCAGCACGTCAACGTCACCGACTCGGCGATCCGCATCACGCACCTGCCGACCGGGCATCGTGGTGTCGTGCCAGAACGAGCGCTCGCAGCACCGCAACAAGGACTCGGCGATGAAGGTGCTGAAGGCGCGGCTCTACGACATCAAGATGAAGGAGAACCAGGCGAAGCTCGATCAGATCAGCGGCGTCAAGAAGGACGATCGGCGTTCGGCAGCCAGATCCGCAGCTACGTGCTGCATCCGTACCAGCTGGCCAAGGACCACCGGACGAAGGAGTCAGATCGGCGACGTCAACCGCGTGCTCGACGGCGACCTCGATGCAGTTCATCAAGTCGCTACCTGATGAAGAAGTCGAACGGCACGCTCGGCCAGGTGACGCCAGACGAAGATCTTGACTGAGCCGCCGTCGCCGCCGCGGCGCTTCGGCGCGCCGAGCGCCGCGCGCGGCCGGCGGGGCTGCGCCTGGTCGCCGCCGGCATTCTCCTCAGCCGGATCGCCGGGCTGATCCGGCAGCGCGTCTTCTCGCACTACTTCGGCCTGCGCACCGACGCGGCCGGACGCCTTCACCGCCGGCGTTCCGCATCCCCAACTTCCTGCAGAACCTGTTCGGCGAAGGCGCGCTGTCAGGCTCGTTCATCCCGGTCTACGCCGCGCTGGTCGCGCGCGGCGAGCGGCGCGAGGCCGACCGCGTCGCCGGCGCAGTGTCGCCGCGATGCTGAGCGCTGATCGTCGCCGTGCATCGTCCTCGCCGGCGTGCTGGCGACGCCGCTGCTCATCGACGCTGATCGCGCCTGGATTTCACGGCAGCCAAGCGCGAGCTGACGATCGCCATCGTCCGCGTGCTGTTTCCCGGCGACCGGCCTGCTGGCGATCTCCGCCTGGTGCCTGGGCGATCCTGAACAGCCATCAGCGGTTCCTGCTCTCGTACGCGAGCGGCGTCGTGTGGAACGCCGCGATGATCGCGACGCTGATCCTGTTCGGCGCGGGCAGCGACGCTGCCGCGGCTCGCGGTGCTGCTGGCGTGGGGCTCGGTCGCCGGCAGCGTGCTGCAGTTCGCTGGTGATGCTGCCGGTGGTGCGGCGGGTCGCGCCGGATCTTCGGCTGGCGCTCGACACGACGTCCGCGCACGTGCGAACGATCGGACGCAACTTCCTGCCGGTGCTCGTCAGCCGCGGCGTCAATCCAGTTGAGCGCTTACGTCGATCAGCTGATCGCCAGCTGGCTCAGCACCGGCGCGGTCACCGGCCTGCAGAACGCGTCCGACGCTCTACACGTTGCCGGTGAGCCTGTTCGGGATGTCGGTGTCGGCGGCCGAGCTGCCGGCGATGTCGGGCATCGCCGGCGCCGATCCGGCGTCGATCGAGGCGGTGCCGCGTGCGTCTCGACGCCGGGCCTTCGCCGCATCGCTTTCTTCGTCGTCCCGTCCGCGGTCGCGCTTTCTCGCGCTCGGCGACGTGGTCGTCGGGCGCGCTGTTTCAGACCGGCCGGTTCGACCACAGCCGACTCGATCTACGTCTGGCGGATTCTGGCCGGATCGGTCGGTCGGCCTGCTTGCGTCGACGCTCGGCCGACTCTACTCGTCGACCTACTACGCGTTGCGCGACACGCGGACGCCGCTCGCTACGCGCGATCGTCCGCGTGGCGCTGACGACGGTGCTCGGCTATTTGTTCGCGATTCCGCTGCCGCGCGCGCTCGGGCATCGCCCCGGAGTGCGGGCGCGGCGGGCCTGACGGCGTCGGCCGGCGTCGTCGGGCTGGGTCGAAATGCTTCGCTGCGCTGCGACGCTGAACGCCCGGATCGGGAAACCGGATTGGCCCCGCCCCGTCACGTCGCGCAGCTGTGGGGATCGGCGATCGCCGCGGCCACGATCGCCTGGGCGCGTCAAGCTGGCGCTGCCGTCGCTGCACCCGGTCGTGACGGCCATCCTCGACTCGGGGCCTCCGCACGGCGCCGCTCTTCCTCGCGATGACGCTGGCGCTGGGCGAACCTCGAAGCATCGAGCCTCTCTGGCACGGCTGCGGCGCCAGCGACGCCGGCGTCTGGCCTTTGTCCGCGGATTACGGGATTACGCGATGATAATCTGAGGTGATGTCCGATCGGTGCGACGTCCCCGCGCCGCCGTGGACATCATCGCTCGCCGGCGTCGAATCCCGCTTCTGGCGAATCCGCGTAACCCGCGGATGATCTGGTTTAGTAGGGAAGGCCAATCGGAAGTAGCGCGGGACCTTCAGGTCCGCCGTGTCGGGCAGGCCTGAAGGCCTGCACTACTTTGGAGTGAAAACGCCGTAGCAGAGGCGAATGTGGCCATGCGTCGCGCCGATCGGATGGCGGGGTGAGCGCGCGCTGTCGTCTCACGCAGCGAATCGTTCAGCGTTCACTTCCGGTCGTCCTCGCGGCTCGCGCGCTCATCGTCGTGGGCCTTGACGCGCGCAGCAGGTGACCAAGCGGTGATCGAAGGCGGGTATCGACATTCGCGCAACCTCGATACGACGATCGCGTGCGGCGGCGCGACACGGCCGGAGGCGATTCCCGGAACCGGGGAAGATGGGTTTCAAGTTTCGGTGATCAACCTCCGGCTCGCCGGCGAAGAAGGCGCCCAGGTGGAGCAGGAAGGCGAAGCGGTGGAGGGCTGCTGGAATGAGGCACGTGCATCTGCCGTTCAACGTGCAGACGCCGGACCCGGAAATTAGTGGACGACTTCATCGCGGCGGTGACGTACTCCCCGCCAACCAGCCGGCCTATGCGCACCCGTGCCGCAGGCGGCCGGGCAGCGGCGATGTGGATGATCAAACGGGTCGTGGCCGACCATTGGGACGAAGCAGCGCGCGGCTCACGGAGGCCAACGCACCTCGGGCTCAACGTAACGATCGCCTGCGGCCGTTCGCGCTCAACTGGCTATCCACAATCGCCCACGCTGAGGTGATGGGGTTCTGCCGTAGCCTTCATTGCGCGGGTTTCTTCTCCGGCGTAAGCGGATGTCTGCCTCAGCCCCCTAGGCCCAAGCCCCCAGCCCCTACTGCCGCAGCGCTCCTGACCGCCTCTGATATGGATGCGTAGTCGCGCCAGCGGCAGAGTCGTCGTTGTTCGACGCGTTGGCGGCGACGTTGAACTGCACCGGCTCCGGCTCCGAGCCGACGGCGCGGTCCACTCCATCGTCCAGCGTGTTGGCGCCGGGCGTGGCCGCGCGCGATCCGATCTGGTTGTGCTGGACGAAGGTGAGCGCCTTGTCCGACGGCGCCCGGGATCAGCTGCGCGCGCGCGTCGAGCAGTCGCCACGATCCCGCCTGCCGGCCCTTCTGCTTGCCGCCGCGCAAACCGCGCGGCGATCTCGAAGCCGCCGCGGCGAAGTCCCTGCGCGGCTGATGCGTGACGGTGATCGGATAGCGTCTGCCCCGGCGTGAACGCCGGCGGCATACCGTCGAGCGCGACCGCGCCGCCGGGCGCGTTGCATCGGGTTGTCGAGGTGGCAGAGGTGGCAGGTTTGCTCGCCGAAGCCGCCGGTGACGTTGGGATACGGCCCTTCCTTGAACGCCGAGACGGCCAGCGGGAAGAGCGATGCAGAAAGGACGGCGACAAGGGCTAAAATCCGAGCATCTGGAGGCCATTATGCGCGTGAAAGCCTTCGCTCTGTTCGCCCTGGTCGCTCGCGCTCGCTGCGCTCGTCGCAGGCGCGCTCCGGCCGATCACCGACAACGTCGACGTGAAGTTCGACGACTGGATGACCCCGAGCAAGCCCGCGTACTCCGCACGATCCGGCGGTCGCGCCCGACGGCTCGATCTGGGCACACCGCGCAGCGGGCGAGCACGATCGGCCGCTTCGATCCGGCCACCGAGCAGTTCAAGGAGTTCGCGCTGCCGACGCCGAACCCGGGTCCGCACGGCCTGCAGCCGGACGCGAACGGCAACATCTGGGTACACCGGCAACGCCGCCGGGCTCGATCGGCATGGTCGACGCGAAGACGGGGAAGGTCACCGAATACAAGATGCCCAACCCGAAGGCGAAGGATCCGCACACGATCGCGTTCCTTCGCGACGGTCGGCTCTTCTTCACCGTGCAGGCCGGCAACTTCGTCGGCACGCCTCGATCCGAAGGTGCCGGGCGGCAACATCAGCTGGATCGAAGCGCCGACCGTGAACTCGCGCCCGTACGGCGTGCGCCTCGACTCCAAGGGCGTGCCGTACTTCGACGAGTTCAACTCCAACAAGATCGGCAGCATCGATCCGAAGACGCTGGTCATCCGCGAGTATCGAGCTGCCGGCGAAGGACGCGCGCGCCGCGCCGCATCGCGATCGGCAAGGACGACACGGTGTGGTACGGCGACTACGCGCGCGGCTTCCTCGGCCATCTCGATCCGAAGACCGGGCAAGGTCGAGGAGTTCCAGTCGCCCGGCGGCGCCGAGTCGATGCCCTACGCGATCGACGTCACGCCGACGGCGCCGGTCTGGGCATGTCGAGACCGGCGACGATGCAGAAGAACGTGCTGGTGCGGTTCAACCCGAGACGAAGAAGTTCCTGACCTGGCCGATGCCCGGCGGCGGCGGCACGGTCCGCAACATGGACATCGACAAGAACGGCAACCTCTGGCTCGCGGAGAGCGGCGTCGGCAAGATCGCCCGGGTTACGATCAGTCACGTGCGCACGGCGACACGTAACGCAGAAGGAGACCGCCGAGACCGCTAAGACCGCAGGAGAGAAAAATGTCACTCAGCGCCTTTGCGATCTCCGCGTTTCTCTTCTTCGTTTACGGCTGCCGGTTGAACGTGTTGGCGCCGGGCTGCGTCCCTGAGATGAACGCCTCGCGGATTGAGCCGGGCGTCTCAGCCGGCAGCACCGAGCCGTTGCCCTTGATCCACCGCCAGGAAGACGATGTTGCCGGGCGCGGCGAACTCCGGCGGATCGTCCTTGTCGGGCGCTGCCGTCGATGTAGGCCTTCATGAAGTCCATCCAGATCGGCAGCGCCGCGAACGCGCCCTGCTCGGCGCTGCCGAGCGACTTGCGCTTGTCGTCGAAGCCCGAGCCAGACGCCGACGGTGATGTCCGGATCGAACCCGACGAACCAGGCGTCGGTGTTCTCGTCGACCGTGCCGGTCTTGCCGGCCAGCGGCCAGTCGATGCCGCCATCGCCGTCGCCTGCGCGCCGGTGCCGCGCAGGCTCAGCACGCCGCGCAGCATGTTGGTCATCACGAACGCGGTGTCGGCGCGGATCACGTCGCTCGGCTCGGCGCGGTTCTCCTCGAGCAGGTTGCCGTCGCGGTCCTTGACCGTCAGCACCGTCGAACGGCTTCATCCGCACGCCCTGGTTCGGGAACGTCGTGTAGGCGCTCGTGATGTCGAGCAGCGTCGCCGTCGCCGGCGCCGAGCGCGATCGGCAGGTACGGCGGGAAGTCCTCCTCGAAGCCGAAGCGCTTCGCGTACTCGAGCACGTTCTTCGGCCCGAGCGTGTCCATCATCTTGATCGCCGGGATGTTGCGCGACTCCTCGAGCGCGTAGCGCAGCGTGATCGGCCCGAGGAACTTGTGGTCGTAGTTGTGCGGGCTGTAGACCTGCCCGTTGCCCGCGGAGTAGCTGACCGGCGCGTCGACGATGATCGACGACGGCGTGAAGCCGCGGTCGATCGCCGGCGGTGTAGACGATCGGCTTGAAGGTCGACCCGAGCTGGCGGTAGGCCTGCACCGCGCGGTTGAACTTGCTGCGGCTGAAGCTCCAGCCGCCGACCATCGCCTTGATCTGGCCGGTGTGGTTGTCGATCGACGAGCATGCGCGCCTTCGGCCAGCGGCGACTGCTCGAGCGTCACCGTCGCGGCGCCGGTCGCCGCGTCCAGCTTCGTGATCGCCACGTCGATCGAGATCGCCGGGCTTGAACAGATCCGCCGCCGACGTCGCGCCGCGTCCACGCGTAGCCGGCCTTGTCGAGATCCGCGTGCAGCGCGCCGATGCGCAGCCGCGCGCGGCCCGGTCTTCGGCGCGGTCACCGACCACGGCCGGCACGACGTCGCCCGGCCGCGATCGGCGCGCGTCCACCGGTCGGTCTTGAAGCCCGTCGATCGGTGTGCCTCTCGTCGACGACGTTGCGCAGCGGCTTGCGCCAGCCGTGGCGCTTGTCGTAGCGCGCGCAGCCCGTGCTCGAGCGCCTTGTTCGCGAGATCCTGCAGCGCCGCGTCGAGCGTCGTCCGTGACGTCGAGGCCGTTCTCGTAGAGCACCTTCGCGCCGTACTGCTTCTCGAGGTGCTTGCGCACCTCCTCGACGAAGTACGGCGCGATGCCCGGGCGGCTGGTTCGGCTGGCCGCGCGTGACGATCGGCCTGCTGCTTGGCGGCGTCGGCCTGCGCCTGCGTGATGTAGCGCTCGTCGGCCATGCGCTGCAGCACGACGTTGCGGCGGCTGGTCGCGCGCTTCATGTCGACGAACGGGCTCTGCCGCTCGGGCGTCTGGAAGATGCCGGCGATGAGCGCCGCCTCCTCGAGCGTACAGCTGCTTGTTCGACTTCTGGAAGTAGAGCCGCGACGCCGCCTCGACGCCGTAGGCGCCGTGGCCCGAGTACATCTGGTTGCAGTAGATCGTGAAGATCTCTTTCTTGGTGTAGCGCTTCTCGATCTGGATCGCGAGGATGGTCTCGCGGATCTTGCGCTCGAACGACTTCTCGTTGGTGAGGCCGAACTGCTCCTTGAGGTTGCGCGCGAGCTGCTGCGTCAGCGTGCTGGCGCCCTGCGCGCGCGCGCCGCTCGATGATGTCGGTGGCCGCGGCGACGAAGATGCGCCAGATGTTGACGCCGAAGTGGCGGTCGAACTCCGCGTCCTCGGTGGCGATGATCGCCTGGCGCAGCAGCGGGTTGATCTCGTCGTAGCCGACGACGACGCGGCGCTGCGTGGCGAACTCGCCGATCACCCGGCCGCCGCTGGCGTAGATGCGCGTGATGGTGCTGGGCGAGTAGTTGTCGAGCGCCGAGACCTGCGGCAGGTCGCCGGCGTACGCGAACATGACGCCGCTGAGGATGCCGAGCATCGCCGCGACGATGAACAGCGCGACGATGCCGGCGTTGCGCGCGACTTTGACGACTACGTGAGCCACGGAGAAGGACCGCAGCTGCAGTTTAGCAATAGCTGACTTAGACGCGTATACGTCCGAGCGGATATTACAGGAGCCCAGCTCAGACTCTTTATACTCGGAGGCTATCAGCACGGCTGCAGAGGTATCGAATGAGCAAAATCATCGGCATCGATCTGGGCACCACCAACTCCGTCGTCGCCGTCATGGAAGGCGGCGAGCCCGTGGTGATCACGAACCCCGAGGGCGGACGTCTCACGCCGTCGGTGGTGGCGTTCACCAAGACCGGCGAGCGCCTCGTCGGCCAGGTCGCGAAGCGGCAGGCGGTCACCAACCCCGAGAACACGGTGTTCTCGATCAAGCGCTTCATGGGCCGCAAGTTCGACGAGGTCAATGAAGAGATGAAGATGGTGCCCTACCAGGTGGTGCGCGCCAGCAACGGCGACGCGCGCGTCAACGCCCAGCGGCAAGGAGTACTCGCCGCCGGAAATCTCCGCGATGATCCTGCAGAAGCTGAAGCAGGCGGCCGAGGAGTATCTCGGCCAGCCGGTCAGCAAGGCGGTCATCACCGTGCCGGCCTATTTCAACGACGCGCAGCGGCAGGCGACCAAGGACGCCGGCCAGATCGCCGGCCTCGAAGTGATGCGCATCGTCAACGAGCCGACCGCGGCGGCGCTCGCCTACGGCCTCGACAAGAAGAAGGACGAGACGATCGCCGGTCTACGACTTCGGCGGCGGCACGTTCGACATCTCGATCCTCGAAGTCGGCGAAGGCGTCGTCGAGGTCAAGGCGACCAACGGCGACACCCACCTCGGCGGCGACAACCTCGATCAGCGGATCATCGACTGGATCATCGCCGAGTTCAAGAAGACGCGAAGGGATCGATCTCGGCAAGGACCGCATGGCGCTGCAGCGCCTGAAGGAGTCGGCGGAGAAGGCGAAGATGGAGCTCTCCACCGTGATGGAGACCGACATCAACCTGCCGTTCATCACCGCCGACGCGACCGGGCCCAAGCACCTGCAGATGAAGCTGACGCGGGCGAAGTTCGAGCAGCTGGTCGAGGATCTGCTGCAGCGCACGGTCGGGCCGACCAAGCAGGCGCTCGCCGACGCCGGGCTCGATCCGTCGAAGATCGACGAGGTCGTGCTGGTCGGCGGATCGACGCGCATCCCGAAGGTGCAGGCGATCGTCAAGGAGCTGTTCAACCGCGAGCCGCACAAGGGCGTCAACCCGGACGAAGTCGTCGCGGTCGGCGCGGCGGTGCAGGCCGGCGTGCTCGCCGGCGAGGTCAAGGACCTGCTGCTGCTCGACGTGACGCCGCTGTCGCTCGGCATCGAGACGATGGGCGGCGTGATGACGACGCTGATTCCGCGCAACACGACGATCCCGACGCGCAAGAGCGAGATCTTCTCGACCGCGTCGGACAACCAGACGAGCGTCGAGGTCCACGTGCTGCAGGGCGAGCGCTCGCTGGCGCGCGACAACCGGACGCTCGGCAAGTTCCACCTGGTCGGCCTGCCGCCGGCGCCGCGCGGCGTGCCGCAGATCGAGGTCACCTTCGACATCGACGCCAACGGCATCGTCAACGTGTCGGCGAAGGATCTGGGCACCGGCAAGGAGCAGAAGATCACCATCACCGCGTCGAGCGGCCTCGCGAAGGACGAGGTCGATCGGATGATGAAGGAGGCCGAGTCGCACGCCGACGAGGACAAGAAGCGGAAGGAAGAGATCGAGGTCCGCAACCGCGCCGACCAGGCGGTCTACGGCGCCGAGCGCCTGCTCGAAGGACACCGGCGACAAGCTGAGCGCCGCCGACAAGCAGGCGATCGAAGAGGCGATGGACGCGGTGAAGAAGGCCAACGAGGGCACCGACGCCGCGGCGATTCAGAAGGCGCTCGATCAGCTGACGGCGGCGCAGCACAAGGCGGCCGAGTCGCTCTACAAGCAGGGCGCGGCGGCCGGCGCGCCGGGCGGACCCGGCGCCGCCGGCGGCGACGGCGGCGCGGCTGGTGCGGGCCGGCCAGGAGCCGGCGGTCGAGCGAGCCGAAGGGCGACGTGATCGACGCCGAAGTGGTGGACGAAGGCAAGGGAACTTAGAAGTGCAGAAGTCAGAATTGAGAAATCTGAAATCTGAAGTCTGAATCTGAAACTCGGACTTCTATCGTCATCCTGGGCGTGGAGCGCGGGGCGACGCTGGCCGACGTCAAGCGCGCGCTACAAGCGGCTCGCGCGGAAATACCATCCGGACATCAACCCCGGTGACCGGATGGCCGCGGCGCAGTTCCGCCAGATCGCCGAGGCCTACGAAACGCTGAGCGACGCGCAGCGCCGGCAGCAGCTACGACACGACCGGCTCGCTGGCGGATGCCGGCGGCGGCTCCGACGTTCGGCTTCGACGGCTTCGACTTCACGATCAGCGTGCACGGCAACGAGGCGCCGACCTTCGGCGATCTGTTCGCCGACGTCCTGCACCAGCGCGAGGCGCGGCGCGGCGCAGGGCACGCCGGAGCGCGGCGTCGACCTGCACCAGTCGGTCGCGCTCGAGCTTCGACGAAGCGATTCGCGGCGGCCAGCGGACGATCACCGTGACGCGGCAGGACTACTGCCCGGACGTGCCAGGGCGCCGGCCAGCTGCACGTGACGCCGTCGGCCGTGCGCGCACTGCCACGGCACCGGCGCGGTGAAGTCGGCGCGCGGGCACATGGTGTTCTCGAAGCCGTGCCTTCACTGCGGCGGCACGGGACAGCAGCGCCAGACGCGCTGTCCGGCCTGCCGGCGGCGATCAGCATCAGATGCGGACCGAGTCGATGACGATCAACGTGCCGCCCGGGCTGGCCGACGGCGCGCGGATCCGGCGTCCCGGGCAAGGGACACGTCGGCCGCAACGGCGGCGAGACCGGCGACCTCTACATCGACGTCGCCGTGCGGCCGCATCCGCTGCTTCGAGCGCGACGGCGACGATCTGCACGTCACGGTGCCGGTGGCGCGTCCACGAAGCGGCGCTCGGCGCGAAGATCGACGTGCCGTCGCTCGACGGCCCGGCGCGGTGCGGGTGCCGCCGGGCACCCAGTCGGGCCAGCGGTTCCGGGTGCGCGAGCGCGGCGTCCCGTCGCCGCGCGACGGCCGGCGCGGCGACCTCGTCGTCGAGGTCCAGCTGGTGCTGCCGCAGGCTGCTCGACGAGCGGTCGAAGGAGCTGCTGCGGGAGTTCGGCCGGATCAACGCGGCGGATGTTCGACAGGAGCTGAATCAACACAAAGGACACTAAGGACACAAAGAAAACCTGGGACTGACCTTGGTGTCCTTTGTGTCCTCTGTGTTGAATCAGGCGCTGTGACCTATGAAGAAGCCGGGCAAAGCGTATCTACATGATCAGCGCCGTCGCGCAGAAGCTACAACATCCACGCGCAGACGCTGCGGCTGCTACGAGCGCGAAGGGCTGCTGAAGCCGTCGCGCACCGAGGGCAACACGCGGCTGTATCGGAAGAGGATCTCGAGCAGCTCGAAGTGATTCTGTCACTTACCCGAGAGATGGGCGTCAATCTCGCCGGCGTGGAGATCATCCTCAACATGCGGCGCAAGATCGAAGCGATGCAGCACGAAGTCAACGAGTTCATGGCCACGTCAAGAAGGAGATGGCGCGCGGCGTGGACGACTGGGAAGCGCGGCTCTCCACCGCGCTCGTGAAATCTTCGCCGACCGATCTCGTCAAGAGCCAGAAGTAACACGCACCGTAGCGAATTGCGAGTTGGCGAATTGGCGAGTCGTCGTGCGTCTTCGTGCACGACCAACTTTGTTCAGCCTGCAAGTCGCTCGCGTGTCGCGCGAACTGATAGAATCAGCCGATGTCCTGCGAGCTGTGTGACGACACCGGGTGGAAGCCCGTTGACGAGAGGACGGGCATCCGCCGCGTCGTCCGCTGCGACGTGCTGGCGCGAGCAGGTGGTGGATCGATCGCCTCGCCGCCGCGAACATCCCGAAGCGCTATCAGCACTGCACGCTCGAGCAATTTCTCCGCCTACAACCCGTCGCTCGAAAGCGCGCGCTCGAGCAGGCGCGACGCGTACCCGACGGTTTCCGTCGGCCAACAACCTCCGCGAGCAGGGTCGAGGGCTGCTGCTCGGCGGCTTGCCCGGCGTCGGCAAGACGCACCTCGCCGTCGCCGTCCTGAAGCAGGTGATGAACTCGTCGCGCGCGCGCGGCCTGTTCTACGACACGCGCGATCTGCTGCGCGTCATCCGCAGCACCTACGATCCGTCGATCCGGACCACCGAGCTCGAGGTGCTGCGGCCGGTGATGACGCGCGGATCTGCTGGTGCTCGACGATCTGGGCGCCGAGAAGACGTCGGAGTGGGTCGAGGAGACGATGAACCTGATCGTCAACACCCGCTACAACGAGCGGCGGCTGACGATCTTCACCGCCGAACTACCTCGACATCCCCGACGACACGATCCGAACTCGCTGCTGTTCCGCATCGGCTACCGGATGCGATCGCGGCTGCACGAGATGTGCGAGTTTCGTCGAGATGGACGGCGCCGACTACCGCGAGCTGCCCGGCCAACGGCGGCGTCGGACGACCTGATCACGCTGTGGAAGATGCGGAAGAAGACGCCGCCGCCTCGCCGCGCGGCAGGCCGCCAGGCGCGCGCGCCAGCTGCGCGAGCCGGCCGTGCGCGACGGCCGCGCCGACCTGAAGTGGCCGGGTGGACGGGCGGGCTCGTAGAATTGCGGAATGCTGACTTGGCTATGGAATTGGCTTGAATCTGCAATTAGCAATCGCAATCAGCAATCTAACCATAAGCAAATGTTGGTCTGTACGTCCACGTCCCGTTCTGCTCCGCAATCTGCAACTACTGCAACTTCAACCGCGGCCTGTTCGACGCCGATCTGAAGGCGCGCTACGTCGACGCGCTGATCGCCGAGATCGACGGGCGGGCTGAAGGCCCGCACTACGGCAGTGCAGCTGAAGGTCCGCACTCCGACAGGTCCAGGTGTAGTGCAGGCCGCTCGGCCGCTGCCGACACCATCTTCTTCGGCGGCGGCACGCCCTCGCTGCTCGAGCCCGACGAGATCGCGCGCATCATCGCGGCCTGCGAGTCGGTCGTTCGACGTCGCCGCCGATCGCGAGGTCACGCTGGAGGCGAATCCCGAGTCGGTGACCGAGGCGCGGCTCGCGGCGTACCGGCGGGCCGGCGTCAACCGACTCAGCTTCGGCGTGCAGTCGTTCCGCGACGACGAACTGCGCCGGCTCTCGCGCCTGCACAGCGCCGATCGCGCGCGCGCGGCGTTCGGCGAGGCGCGCGCCGCCGGCTTCGACAACGTCAGCCTCGACCTGATGATGTGGCTGCCGCGAGCAGCGCGTCAGCGAGTGGCTCGAGTCGATCGACGCGGCGATCGCGCTCGGCCCCGAGCACCTGTCGCTCTACATGCTCGAGGTCTATCCGAACGCGCCGCTCAAGGACGACATGGCGCGCGCGCGCTGGTCGCAGGCGCCCGGACGATGACGTGGCGGCGATGTATCTGGAGGCGATGGAGCGGCTGGATGCGGCAGGCTACGCGCCAGCACGAGATCTCGAACGTCGCGAGGCCGGGCCGGCGATCGCGGCACAACCTCAAGTACTGGACCGACGGCGAGTGGCTCGGCTTCGGCTGCGGCGCGCACTCCACACGGGCCGGCGTCCGGTGGAAGAACATCTCGTCCACGGCAGGAGTACATCGATCAAGCCGATCGCGGGCGGTGACGCTGGCGGTCGACGTCCGCCGCCTGACGCCGGACGAGCGGCTCGGCGACGCGCTGTTCACCGGGCTGCGACTGGTTGACGGAATCGACGTAAATGCCATACAAACTCGCTACGGGGTTGACGTCTGGCGCCGGTTTGGCGCCGACCTCGAGCCGTTTCTCGAAGCCGGCTGCCTGCGGCGCGACTGGAATCTCGCCTCAGCCTGACCCGCCAGGGAATGCTCCTTGCTCACGAAGTGATGTCGGTTTTCGTGTAGCTCCAAGCTTACGCTAAAGTAACGCGCCTTTCGCACAGGAGGCCGCGATGCTTCGCAGGATTGTGTTTGGATTTGTTGTCGGCACGTTGTCGGCGACCACCGCTTTCGCTCAGGCCGCCCGCGCGGCGGCGGCGCGCAGGCGGCGCCCATCCGCACGCGTCGTTCAGCGTCGGACGGCGGCATGGTGCTCAATTTCATCAAGGCCGACAAGACCGCCGATTTCGAAGACGGTGATCGGCAAGCTGAAGGAAGCGCTCGCAGAAGAGCGAGAAGCCCGAGCGCAAGCAGCAGGCGGCCAGCTGGAAGGTCTTCAAGTCGCCGGACCCGGCCGCCGGCGGCAACGTGCTCTACGTGCTTCGTCATCGATCCGGTCGGTCAAGGGCGCCGACTACACGGTGTCGACGATTCTCGCCGAGGCGTTCCCGACCGAGGTGCAGGCGCTCTACAAGCAATACGCCGAGGCCTACGCGTCAGGACAGAACTTCGTCAACCTGTCGCTCGGTCTCGCGGAGCTCGCGCAAGCTAGCGTCAGAGCTTCAGATTCAGTCCTGCGTAGAAGCGGTGCGCTGGCGAGTTCAGCGCGCCGCTTCCCAGCTTGAAGATCCGGTAGTCCACCCGCAGCCGGAGCGGTCCCGCCAGCGAGATCTTCACGCCGCCGCCCGTGTTGAAGCCGACGCTCGTGTCGGAGTGCAGTGCCGAGCTCCTCCTGGTAGATCCCGCCGCCGGTCGTGAAGTACGGCTGGAATCCCATGATCGCCGTCGGCGTCTGCAGGAGCACGTTGCCCATGCCGGTCTTGAGCGAAGGGCGCTGCCGCGATCGGATCGTCCGGCGAGTAGGCGTACTCGAACTCGAAACCGACGATCGAGCAGGCCGATGCCCGGAGCGCAAGCGCCGAGTCACGTGCCGGTTGGCCGGCGTCGTATTCGCGCCGATAAACGCCCGTGATGATCGGCCCGGGCGGGCGCCGACGCGAGCGCCAGCAGTGCGAGAGCCAGGTCCAGACGGTTCTGATGCGGGTCATAGGCTCCATAGTAGCACAATCGCGCGTAAGTCCTGTGAAATCTCATCATTACAGCCTGCACGCGGCTGCGCTGCGGACCGAGCTCAGCCAGACGCTGACGCCGCGAGCAGATGCGAACGCTTTCACACGAGAAGGACGCGTGCGCGTCATCTGCCTGGTCGCCGCCCGGCAGTTCGCGATCCTCGCGCTGACCACGTGGGCGCTGATCGCCGTCGACCAACCCGCTGATCTGGATTCCGCTCGCTTCGTGCAGAGGTTTCACCGTCTTCAACTTCACGGTGCTGCTGCACGAGGTGGTGCACCACACGATCTTCGACGCGGCGCCGTCCTGGCGCGGAGCGCGCGCTCGGGCTGGCTCTACGCCGTGCCGAGCGGGATCTCCGCGAGCCAGTTCACGCGCTGGCACCTCGATCATCACGCCGAGCTCGGCTCCGACGAGGACGATCCCAAGCGGCACCACCTGTCGCCCGAAGATCAACGCGCGGTGGTTCAAGCTGCTGTACTGCTCGCCGGCGCTGTTTCCGATCTATTTCCGCGCCGCGCGCCGCGAGAGCGCCACCTATCCGGCGCGGCGCTGCAGCGGCGCGATCGCGCTCGAGCGCAAGGTGTCGATCGCGGCGCACCTGTCGGCGCTGGCGCTGATCTGGACGCTGGCCGGCGGCGCCGCCGCGGCGCTGCGCGCCTACATCATCCCGGTCTTCTTCGTCTTCCCGATCGCGTTCACGCTGAACCGCCTCGGGCAGCACTACGACATCGATCCGACCGGATCACGGCGAAGTGGGGCACGCTGATGCGCGGCCACTGGTTCTGGGACTTCGCGTTCCTCAACTCGAACTACCATCTCGAGCACCACTACTTCGCCGGCGTGCCGTTCTACCGGCTGCCGCGCGCTGCAGCGGGCGCTCGCGCCGTTCTACGAGCGGCACCGCATGCGGTGGCAGAACTACTCGGGTCTCGTGTATGGCTGGCTGGTGGAGAACCGCGCGCCGCACACGAACTGGTCGCGCGACGTGATCAGCGAGGTTCGCGATGCTGCAGTGGCTGCTCCTCACGTCGGCGCTGTCGATCTCACCCGGCCAGGCTCCCGGCGCTCCCATTGATGTCGCGACGCTGAAGATCGGCGCGTCCCGCCATCGTCGCGGAGCTCGATCTCGGCTCGCTGAAAGGTGAGCTGCGGCAACTCGGCTGGTCGCCGGACGGCGCCGAGTTCTACGTGCTCAGACCGTCGACGGGAACGGACCGTCCGAGAGATCGCGGCACTACATCCTGCCGGCCGCGGGTGGCACGCCGAAGTCAGTCGATGCGGCGCCCGAATGGGCCAGGACGTATTGGAGCGTCAAGTCCGATCGGTTCGCGCCCGGCATCGGCTCGCTGATGATCGGCTTCGAGCAGAAGGCCGAGAAAAGTGAAGATCGGCACCGGCTCGGGGCGTCCCGGTGAGGCGGTCTCCTCGTCTCCTGGCGCGAATCCAAGCGTGCCCGTGGATATCGAGAAGGCGACTGAAGGCCAGTATCAGAACTTCGCGCGCCTCACGCTCCTTGGCGAGACCATCAGCGAGTTCGTGAACCAGATGCCGATTCCCGGCTTGATGTTCAGTTGGGGACCATCGGGCAGCGGAGCCATCGCGTACACCGATCGCGAGGCCGGACACCTGATGCTCCTCGATCAACACAAGCACAAACAGACGGTTTCCGGCGTGAAGGACGCGCTCCTGCCCGCGTGGTCGACCGACGGCGCGAGGCTGGCGTGGGTGAGGAAGTCCGGGCGCAAGAAGCACACGCTGGTCTGGGCCGGAGGTTTCGAAGGGTTAGGCGCTCGATGATGCGCGCTCGCGATCCTCGTCGTGGCCGCGCAGACGGCGGCGTCCCCGTATCGCTGGACGTCTCCTCGCTCACCGTGTCGTCACCAACACTCGTCTGCGAGCTCGACATGAATCAACTGAAGGGCGAGCTGCGCCGGCTTTCGATGTCGCCTGGATGGCCGCAACATCCACGTGCAGACCGCCGAGTTCGGCGTCGCTCAGCACGACTACATCGTGACGATGCCCGACGGCGTCGCTCAGCCTGCGTTTGGCGAGCCGGAGTGGGCGGCCGCGCACTGGGCGATGAAGTCGGACATGGCGGCGCCGGGCATTCCGTCATTGCGGCTCGAGGTGCAGTCAGGACAACCGGCGCACGCGCCCGACACCGTTCACCGGCGGCACCGCCAACGGCGGCGCGTACACGCCCGACGTCAGGAATCCGGTCGATGCCTTCGAGTCGGAAGTCACGCTGCGTCTGCTCGGCGTGCAGCTCGGCAACTGGATCAACAGCGCGCCGATGGCTGGTGAAACCTTCGGCTGGGGCCTGCAGGCAGCGGCGCGATCGTGTTCGTCGGATCCGGCGAACGGCTCACGCTGATGGATCAGCAGGCGCGACGGAAGGTTGTCGCCACGATCAAAGGCGCGTCGATGCCGGCGTGGTCGAGCGACGGCACGCGGCTCGCGTTCCTGCAGAAGGCCGGAAGGAAACGCTACCGGCTCATGACCGCGGCAGTCGGGCGTGCTACGATCTAGAGTTCATGGACTTCCGGCCGACCGAAGAGCAGGAACTGCTGCGCCGCACGCGTGCGCGAGTTCGCCGAAACCGAAATCCGCCCGCACGTCCGCGAATGGGATGAGGAGCAGCACTTCTCCGCCGAGCTGATGCCGAAGCTGGCGGCGCTCGGCCTGCTGGGCATTCAGTATCCCGAGCAGTACGGCGGCGCCGGCATGTCGGCGATCGACTACTGCATCTGCATCGAGGAGCTCGCGCGCGTCGATCCGGCCATCGCGCTGTCGGTCGCCGCCGCACAACGGCCTCTGCGCGTCGCACATCTTCCTGTTCGGTTCCGATGACGCAGAAGACGCAGTTCCTCGCGCCGCTGGCGCGCGGCGAGAAGCTTGGCGCGTGGGGCCTGACCGAATCGACGTCCGGGCAGCGATGCGGCGAGCATGCGCACGACGCGCCGTGCGCGCGGCGACGTGCTGGGTGCTCAACGGATCCAAGACGTTCATCACGCACGGCCGGATCTCCGACGTGATGGTGGTGATGGCGGTCACCGATCGCGCCGCCGGCCGCAAGGGCGTCTCGGCGTTCATCGTCGAGCGGGGCAACCCGGGCATGTCGCCCGGCAAGAAGGAAGACAAGCTCGGCATGCGCGCGCAGCGACACGAGCGAGGTGCTGTTCGACAACTGCCGCATTCCGGCGGATCGGCTGCGTCGGCGTCGAAGGCGCAGGGCTTCATCAACACGATGCAGGTGCTCGACGCCGGGCGCATCGGCATCGCGGCGCTGTCGGTCGGTCTCGCGCAGGGCGCCTACGAGGCGGCGCTGCGCTACGCGCGCGAGCGCAAGTCGTTCGGCAAGCCGATCTCCGGCTTCCAGGCGATTCAGTGGAAGCTCGCCGACGCGGCGACGAAGATCGAAGCGGCGCGGCTGCTGACGCTACCGCGCGGCGTACCTGAAGGGGCGCGGCGCGCGGACCACGCTCGAGTCGTCGATGGCCAAGCTCTACGCGAGCGAGATCGCGGTCAAGGTCGCCGACGACTGCGTCCAGATTCACGGCGGCTACGGCTTCGTGAAGGACTACCCGGCCGAGAAATACTTCCGCGACGTCAAGCTGACCACCATCGGCGAGGGGACGAGCGAGATCCAGCGGCTCGTCATCGCGCGCCAGCTCCTGTCGCACTCGTGACGCCCACGCTCGCCGAGCGGCTCCTGGCGGGCGATCCCGCGCGCGATCGCGCGCGCGATTTCCTGATCGAGGACGAGGATCCGCTCGGCGGCCGATCTGGTGCGCGCGATCTTCGGCCACACCGGCCGCGCCTATCTGATTGGCGTCACCGGGCCGCCCGGCGCCGGCAAGAGCACGCTGGTCGATCGGCTGATCACGGCCCTGAAGAAACCGCAGAGATCGCAAAGCGACGCAGAGTCGGGAGAAACGAATGTCGTCATCGATCGGCGTGATCGCCGTCGATCCGACCAGCCCGTTCACCGGCGGCGCGGTGCTCGGCGATCGGCTGCGGATGCAGGCACATGCGTCGGACGACGGCGTGTTCATCCGCAGCATGGCGACGCGCGGCCATCTGGGCGGCCTCGCGCGCGCGACCGGCGACGCGGCGCTGGTGCTCGACGCCGGCCGGCAAGGACGTCGTGATCATCGAGACCGTCGGCGTCGGCCAGGACGAAGTGGACATCATCCGCACTGCCGACGTCTCGATCGTCACGCTGGTGCCGGGCACGGGCGACGAGTGCAGGCGCTCAAGGCCGGCATCATGGAAATCGCCGACATCTTCGTCGTGAACAAGGCGGACCGCGGAGGGCGCCGAGCGCCTGGTGTCGGCGGTCGAGTCGAACCTGGCGCTGCATCACGTACGCGAACGGCGAGTGGCGGCCGCCGATTCTGAAGACCGTCGCGACGACGGGGCAGGGCATTGCCGGAGGTCGTGGAGCGCGATCGCGGCAGTTTCGCGCGCATTCGCACGGCGACGCAGGCGGCGCGGCGCCGGACGACGCGAGCGAGTACCGCCTGCGCGAGCTGGTGTCGCAGCGGTTCATGGATCACCTCGAGCGGCAGGTGCTGACGCCGGGCGAACTGGCGGCGATTGTCGGACCGCATCGCGGCGCGAGAGGTCGATCCATATTCCGCCGCCAATGATCTGCTCCAGCGGGTGATTGGACACTGATGCCGGAAACCACGAGACTCACGAAACGGAACGAAAACCGAAACAAAGACACACATGATCCTTTTCGTGTCTTTCGTGCCGACTTGCTTTCGTGCGTTTCGTGATGAAGAGAGCCGATGAGGGCTGTTCTCGATCACGTCGGCATCGCGGTCAGGGACCTCGCGGCGGCGCTCGCGTTCTATCGCGACGCGCTCGGTCTCGAGATCGAAGCGCCCGAGGAGACGTCGCGTCGCAGCGCGTGCGCGCCCATTTTCTGCCGGTCGGCGAGCCAAGCTCGAGCTGCTCGAGGCTACCGCGCCCGATTCGCCGATCGCGAAGCTACACGGACAAGCGCGGCCCCGGCCTGCACCACATCACGCTGCGCGTCGACGACATCCACGCCGCGCTCGCCCAGCTCAAGGCGCGCGGCGCGCGGCTCATCGACGAACAGCCGAGGCCCGGCGCCGAGCACATCGCTGGTCGCCTTCGTCCATCCCGTCGACGCGCCCATGGCGTGCTGGTGGAGCTGAAGCAGTCGCCGCGGTCACCAGTCAGTCGCAGTCGACAGCCAGCCCTCAGCCCCCAGCCCCTAGCCCTAGCTCCTGATCTGTCCGTCAGGCGATTCACGGTGGGGATCTCGAGCTCGTCTCGCTGAGCGACGGCCTCATCCGCCTGGATGGCGGAGCGATGTTCGGCACCGTGCCGAAGGTGATGTGGGAGAAGCGAGCGCCGCGCCGACGCGCGCAACCGCGTCACGCTCGCGATGCGGCCGCTCATCGCCCGCGGCGCGCGCACTATGATTATCGATGCCGGGCTGGGCGCAAGGAGACAGCGCGAAGTTCCACGATATCTACGGCGTCGATCGCACCCGATCGCTCGAGGTGACGATGGCCGAGGCCGGCGTCGCGCCTCGAGGATATCGACATCGTCGCTCGCCAGCCACCTGCATTTCGATCACGCGGGCGGGTTCACTATCGTGATGCCGCGGGACGGATCCGGCCGACGTTCCCGCGGGCGCCAGCACATCGTCCAGGCGCGGCGAATGGGAGGACGCGACCCACACCCACGAACGCAACCGCGCCAGCTACCTGGCCGGACAACTTCGCTGCCGCTCGCCGAGGCCGGCGTCCTGCAGCTGGTCGACGACGACGCGACGATCATGCCGGGGTGAAGGTGCAGGCGGACCGGCGGGCACTGCATGCACCACCAGATCGGTGCTGATCGAATCGAAGGGAAGATCGGCGGCCTTCGTCGCCGACCTGATCCCGACGACCGCGCACCTGCCGGATCCGTGGATCATGGGGTTCGACCTCTATCCGATGGACACGCTGGCGGCCAAGAAGCAGTTCGTGACGGACGCGCTCGAGCAGGAGACGCTGGTCTTCTTCGAGCACGATCCGGCGGTCGCCGCCGGCTACATTCGGGAGCAGGACGGGAAGACGGCCATGCGTTGAGCTAACCGGGCGCCGATGCAGCGTGACACTATGACCAACGACATCCAGATCGGCATCATCGGCGGCAGCGGCCTGTACGACATGGCGGAGCTGACCGACCGCGAAGAGCGAACCATCGACGACGCCGTTCGGCGATCCGTCGGGGCCGTACGTGATCGGCACGCTGCGCGGGCAAGCGGGTGGCGTTTCTGCCGCGCCACGGCGTCGGGCCACCGCCTCCTGCCGTCGGAGCTGAACTTCCGCGCGAACATCTACGGCATGAAGGTGCTCGGCGTCGAGCGCATCCTGTCGGCGAGCGCGGTCGGCAGCCTGAAGATGGAATACAAGCCGCTCGACATCGTCGTGCCCGGATCAGTTCTTCGATCGCACGCAAGGGACGGATCAGCACGTTCTTCGGCAACGGCATCGTCGCGCACGTCGCGTTCGCGCATCCGCTCTGCCACGATCTGTCGGCGATCGCGGCCGACTCGGCGCAGAAGGTCGGCGCCACCGTCCATCGCGGCGGCACCTACGTGAACATGGAAGGGCCGCAGTTCTCGACGCTGGCCGAGTCGAAGCTGTATCGGTCGTGGGGCATGGACGTCATCGGCATGACCGAACCTGCAGGAAGCCAAGCTCGCGCGCGAGGCGGAGATCTGCTACGCGACGCTCGCGCTGGTGACCGACTACGACTGCTGGCACCCCGACCACGATTCGGTGACCGTCGACCTGATCATCGCGAACCTGATGCAGAACGCGGCGACCGCGCAGAAGACCATCGCCGACGCGGTCGAGACGATTTCCGGCGCGCGCACCTGCGCCTGCAAGGACGCGCCTCGCCACCGCGCATCATCACGCAGGCCGCCGCATGTGCCCGAGCAGACGAAGAAGGATCTGGCACCCATCATCGGAAAGTATCTGAAATGAATATCGTCGTGACCGGTTCGATCGCCTACGACTACCTGATGTCGTTTCCCGGGAAGTTCACCGAGCACTTTCTGCCGGAGCACATGAACCGCGTCAGCCTGAGCTTTCTCGTCGACACGATGGACAAGCGGCGCGGCGGCTGCGCGCCGAACATCGCCTACACGCTGGCGCTGCTCGGCGAGCGGCCGCTGCTGATGGCGACCGCCGGCGAGGACTTCGGCGACTACCGGCAGTGGCTCGACGCCGCCGGCATCGACACGACGCCACGTCGAAGCAGATCTCCGGCAAGTTCTGCGCGTCGTTCTTCTGCAGCACCGACGCCGAGAACAACCAGATCGCGTCGTTCTACACCGGCGCGATGGCCGACGCCGGCCAGCTGTCGTTCCGCGCCGGTGAAGGACTGCGGCCTGGCGATCATCGCGCCGAACGATCCGGGCGCGATGGTCCAGTACGCCGAGGAGTGCCGGACGCTCGGCATCCCGTTCATCTTCGATCCCGGCCAGCAGTGCGCGCGCATGGAAGGCGACGAGCTGCGCGACGGCATCACCGGCGCGACGATCGTCATCGTCAACGACTACGAGCTCGAGCTGCTTGCGGCAGAAGACCGGGATGAGCGAGGCCGACATCCTCGTCGTCGCCAGGACGCTGATCGTGACCGCGCGGCGAGCACGGATCGTCGGTCATCACGCGCGACGGGCAGGTGGACGTGCCGGCGGTGCGCGCCGGCGCGCATCGTCGATCCGACCGGGGTCGGCGACGCCTTCCGCGGCGGCCTGATGCGAGGGCATCTCGCTCGGCCTGTCGCTACGAAGTCAGCGCGCGAGATGGGCAGCGTGGCCGCGACCTACGCGCTCGAGCACATGGGCGGCCTGAGCCACGCCTACACCTGGGACGAGTTCAAGGCGCGCTACCAGGAGCACTTCGGGCCTACTGACGCTCCCGGCGTAGAGTCGCGCTGAATCACACAGAGGACACCGCGGTGGCCGCACCTGCAATCGTCCTGGCGACGCTGCTTGTCCTACGCCGTGGGCTGGGCTCGTCGGCATCCCGATCCTGCTTCCGATTCTCAACGCGCTCGCGAGCTTTCCGTTCATGGTCCTCGGCGCTCAAGCGCGGCGACCTGCGCCTCGCCGTCGCGCGGCATGCTGCTCTGGGCGCTGACGATGGCGTATGCCGCGACGCTGTCTGTCATACGCGCGGCCGGCGCAGACCGGCGCGCTGTTCCTGCGCGGCGAGGCCTACCGCGCGGAAATGTTCGCATGGGTGCTGACGGGGCAGGGCGCCGAGAGCACGCCGTCTGCAGTTCATTCCGCAGCAGGCCGGGCACGCCGTGCTCTTCGCGGGGCTGGCGCTGGCGACCGGCGGCGTCGCGGCGATGCCGATGGGCGCGGTGCTGATGAACTACATGGGCCATTACGTCGGCGCGCTGGCGGCGTCGAGCCGCGCGGCCGGTGCTGACGATGGTCGCTGGCGATGGCATCCGTGGGCGGTGATCCGCGTGATCAGCTTCGCCGTCATCGGCGTCGTGTCTGTCGGCGCCGCTGCTGTCGCGGCTGGGATCGATTCACGGTCGACCGGACGTGCGCGGCCCGCGCGCTGCTTCTCGGCGCCGTGCGCGGGCCTCGCCGCCGACATCGTCCTCAAGACGCTGCTGGCGCCTGCATGGCAGCGGCTGCTGCTGCGCGTCGTGAACCCATGAGGACACGATCTGATTCCACGAACATCGTTGCTGTTGATGGCCGCGCTCTGCGGGGGTGGTGCGCTCGCCACGGCTCCCGGCCGCAGCCCGACGCCCACGCCCGGCTTCGACGGCATCTGGAACTCCGCCACGGCAACGCCACTCGAACGCCCGCGCGCAGTTGAAGGACAAACCGTTCTTCACGCCGGAAGAAGCCGCGGAGTGGGAACGGCAGGTCGCTGAGAGCAATCAGGAGCCGTCCGCCGCAGGCCGCCTCGAAGAACACCGGCACCGGCACCTACAACACGGTCTACCGCGAGTTCGGCATCCGCACCGTCAAGACGCTCCGCACCTCGATCGTCACCGATCCGCCCGATGGCCGCATTCCGCGCGCTGACGCCCGCGGCGGCCGAGCGTCAAGCGCCGCCGCGTCGACGGCGATAGAAGAACGCCGCGAGCGCGGAGGATACCGGGCTTCAGGATCAGTGCCTGGCGTTCCTCACCGCCGGGCCGCCGATGCTTCCGTATTCCTACAACAGCAACTACCAGATCATGCAGACCAGGGATGCATTCGTCGTGCACGTCGGAGATGATCCACGACGCCAGAATCATTCATCTGGACGGCCGTCCGCATCTGCCGCCCGAGCATCAGGCTGTGGATGGGCGATTCGGTCGGTCGCTGGGAAGGCGCAACACGCTGGTGGTGGACACGACGAACTTCAACGACGGCGGCGGCTTCTACGGCGACGCCGGCGGCAACTTCGGCTGGGACCGGAATCTCCACCTGGTCGAGCGGTTCAGCCTGCTCGACGCCGACACGCTGCTCTACCGGTTCGAGATCGACGACCCCACCGCATTCACGCAACCGTGGAAGGGTGAGCTGACCGATGGCGCGCTCGCCGGGGCCGATCTACGAATACGCCTGCCACGAAGGCAACTACTCGCTGACGAACCTGCTCAGGGGCTACCGCGCGCGAGCGAGCGACAGAGCCGGGCGATGAGCGGTGCGGGCAGGGAGAATCGGCGCGTGCCGTCTCGCGCGACTTCTGGCTCGAACCGTGTGCCGAAACGTGACACTTACCCAGGCCGGGCCAGCCGCCTCGCGAAGCCTCCAACCGATTCTCCAGCAGCAGCAGTTACCCGGACGCCATCAAATTGGTCACGGCATTGCTAGACCAACACGGCAGTCGAGCTCAAGCCATTGAGTTTGGTTCCCAAGCCCGAATGCGGGTCCCGCGCCCGCTATTCCGCCGTCGTTGTGTTTTTGCCGCGATCGCCACGGGAGCCGGCGTGCCCATGGGTTCGCGTGGAGTGGCCAGCAGGCTCATCGCACCGTTGAGTTCGCCGGCCTGATCCTCGGCCGCGATCCTGACTGCAGCCTTCGCGATGCGGCAGGCAACAGCGCGAGGACTGGGCCACCATGCCGCCGTCCTTCGTCGTCGACTTCACCTCGCTGCTGCTGCTCGGTCCCGACGCGACGATGCTCGTCGCCACCGCCGGGACGGTCACGCAACGGCTCACGGATCGCATCGCACTCACATCCGACGCGGCGGACTGCTGTTGAACGCGGCCACCGTCATGGTGGCGACACAGGCGGCGGGCTTCGCGCACCAGGCGCTCGGCGGCACGCATGGGCCACTTCGCATGGCCGTGGCAGGGAGTGCCGATCGCGGCTGCGGTCGTCGGCTATTGCCTCGTCAAGAGCGCGCTCGGCGGAGATCATCGTGCCGCTCGTCGCGAGACAGCCGGTCAATCGATCGTGGCCGAAGAGCATGCTCCGGGGCTGTCCGAGCTACTGCATCGGCGCCAGTCTCGCCGTGGGACTCGTCGAGGTGATCGACCACCGCGAATTGGGAAGTCTTGCCGGTGGCGGCGCTGCCGCTGTATTTCGCCTATCGCGCGTACTGCGCCCACGTGAACCGGCTCGAAGAAGAGCACCGCCGCCGGGAGGTCATCGAATCCCTGGATCAGGGCATGTCCGTCGTCGACAGCAATGGCGTGGTCACGCTCTGGAACGATGCCCTCGAACGCATCCTGGGCTGTCCCGCGCGAACGCGCGCTGGGCCGCTCGCTCGTCGACGCGGTGCCGGCCCTGGCCAAGACCGAGCTCCCGCGAGCGATCAACGATGCCCTGACCAATCGGAGCCCCGGACGCTGGCGCATCTCGGGCTTCGCTTCCGCCGCGGGCGCGCGGATTCTGCAGGTCAGAATATTTCCCGTTGCCGGTGGCGTGACGCTGCTCTGGCACGACGTCACCGGAGCGAACGCTCGCGGAACACGCGCTCAAGCGAAGCGAAGAGCGGCTCGCGCTCGCGGCGGAAGGCGCGAATGACGGGCTTGTGGGAATGGGATCTTCGGACCCAGGAGTTCTACTTCTCGGGCCGATGGCGGGCGATGATTGGCCTGCCCGCGCCCGCCGGCATCGGCCGTCCCGAGGAATGGATGGACCGCGTCCATGCCGACGACATCGCTGCCGCTCAAGGAGGCGCTCGAGGCGCATCTCTCCGGCAAGACCGGATCACTTTCAGCACGAGCACCGGATCCGCCACGAGGACGGCACCTACCGGCGGTTCCTGTGCCGCGGTGTCGCGGTGCGCGGCGCCGGCCGGCGCGCCGTCCCGCATCGCCGGATCGCTGACCGATACGACGGAGCGGGCGATCGCGCAGGGACGGCGCGCGCAGCGCCGGAGTTCCTCGATCCGCTGACCGGGCTCTGCAACCGCGCGGTCTTCGTGGAGGGGCTCGGGCGCCGTCTCGACGAGTTCAAGGCAACAGCGCGGCGGCAGCCGGTTCGCGGCGCTCTATCTCGACCTCGACCGCTTCAAGGTCGTCAACGACAGTCTCGGCCACCTGGTGGGCGACGAGCTGCTCACGGCGGTGTCGCGCCGCCTCGAGTCGTGCCTGCGGCAGGGCGACGCGCTCGCCAGGCTCGGCGGAGACGAGTTCGCGATTCTCCTGAACGAGCTCGAGCGACGAGACGCAGGCCAACGCGATCGCGTTCCGCATTCAGGACGCGCTGAGCGCGCCCTTCTCAATCGGCGGGCGGGAAGTCTTCACCTCCGCGAGCATCGGCATCGCCTTCGGCCGGGCCCAGTACAACAACCCTGACGAGATCATGCGCGATGCCGACACCGCCATGTATCACGCCAAGTCGCGCGGCAAGGCGCGCCACGAGCTGTTCGACGCCGACATGCACGCGCGCGAGCTCGACCGGCTCGGCCTCGAGAACGACCTGCGCCACGCCGTCAACCACAACGACTTCGAGGTGCACTATCAGCCGATCGTGTCTGCTGGCCTCGGGGATGTGCGTCGGGTTCGAATCCGCTGGTCCGATGGACGCGCAACGGCAAGGCGGTCTCGCCGGTCACGTTCATCCCGATCGCCGAGGAGCTCGGGCTCATCGAGCCGCTCGGCACGTGGGTGCTCCAGCAGGCGTGCTCCACGTTCGCCGACTGGCAGCGGCGGTTTCCCGACGGCGGCCTCGACTACATCACCGTCAACGTGTCCAGCCGGCAGCTCATGCAGCAGAATTTCCTCTGGATCGTCGAGCAGGCGCGTTCACGACGCCGGATTGAAGCCGTGCGACCTCCGTCTCGAAATCACCGGAGACCGCCCTGATGGACAGCCCCAACGCGGCCGCGAAGCTGCTCCGCGAGCTGCGCGAGTTCGGCGTGAAAATCTATCTGGACGATTTCGGGACCGGCTACTCGTCGCTGAGCCACCTGCACAAGCTTCCGGTCGACGCGCTCAAGATCGACCGCTCGTTCGTGAAGAGCCTGTTGCTCCCCGATCGTCCGGCGATCGTCGAGAGCATCCTGGCGCTGGCCCGAACGCTCAACACGAGCGTGGTCGCCGAAGGCATCGAGGACGACGTGCAGGCGTGCGAGGTTGGAACGTCTCGGCTGCACGCACGCCCAGGGCTACGTCTTCTCGCGCCCGCTGTCGACCAAGGCCGTCGAGGCAATGCTGGTGGCCAACCGTCCGCTCGAGGACCGAAGAAGGACGAAGCGCGTCGGACGTCGCCCGTGCAGGCGGAGGCAGGCCCGACGCGCCGCACTCCTCAGAGCCGCTCGAGCGGCCGACGGAGTTGCATCCCGTCTGATCACGCGCGTGTCAGATTCGCGGTCGCGTCGACATTCTCCGTCAGTGCGTCTGACCGTCGGCGGCGGGGACGCGTATTGTCCCGCGCGGTGCGCAGGTGGAGCCGCACCAGCGCCGTGCAGGCATCCGATCACGAAACCGAACGATCGACTGATACCAGCCCGCAGCCCCAGCAAGGCCGTGAAGGTCTGGCTGGCTCCCGAGGCGTTGCCTGAAGACAGTCGACCTCGTCGTCCAACGCCGCGGTCCTGCCGTGATAGCAGAAATAACAGCTGTGCAGCGAGTGCTTGACCGCACCCATCGCGTACCTGGTCGCATCGGGCATGCCGGAACGTGATGGCGCTCAGCAACACCTGACCGGACAAACCGAACAGCGCCTTGAATGCATCCAGCCGCCGCGGACCTGCACCACCTGCGGCGAAGGCGGGTCCTCTCCCCAGACTGTCGCCGCAGATGCCACGATGCTGGCGAGGACGATGCGGTCGACGAAGAGGCGTTTCAATCGGCCGCAGATCGAGCACGCGGCCCACGTCTCCCGAGACAAATCACTTCGGTGCAGACAAAGCCGGAGAACCCGTGCCCACAGCACGCTCTGACACGCGCCTGCAGCTTCTCCAGGGAGCGGCTCCGTCGCCGAGCGCAACCCATGCGAAGGCCTCGAGGCGCATCACCGCTTCGCGCAAGGAGATCGCGGAGTTCCCGGTGACGCGTCGTCGGGAACGACGATGATGATGCACCCGCGACGTCCGAGACCCCGCCTGGCGAATCCGCCCTTGGCGGCGCTGCCAAGAAAGGACGACGCTCAGCAACGCGGTTCGGTCCCGTGCAGACGTGTCGACGGAAGGCGCTTTCGATGTAGCGCTGCACGCGAGCGGGCAGCTGAGCGCCGCTCTGCGGCATCATCAGGCGGGACCCGCTCTCTGACGGGCAAAGCGACCTTCGATCGGGCGCCAGGCCTTCGACATCGATGCTGGAGCTGTCCGGCGACCGGGCTTCCCAGGCTGCCGCCCAGCCCGGCCGGGCCCCGGTCCGATTCGCACGCCGCCGCCGACCGCGACGCCACCCGGCTCGAACTGGCCCTTCTTGGTGAGCCCGGTGAGCGCGATCATCGAACCTTCACTCGGCCTTGATCTCGGCGAGCAGTTTCTTCGGCCCGTTCATCCGGAAGTGCAGGCCCTCGGGTGCCCGGACACGCTGCCCGGCTCGTCGGCGGTGCGGCGTCCGGACGTGAAGACGTAGCCCTTCGTGCATCCGGGAATCGAGATGCGCACCGAGGTCTTTCGGCACCGGCTTGGGTTCCTGTGCCGCGAGCCGTCCGGCTCACGACCTGGCGGCGGCGGCGATGATGACGGTCGTGGGTCCGCATGGAAATACTCCTTCCCTCAACCGAGCAGCGCGAGAATCTCTGCCCGTACGTTTCCCGGCGCCAGGGACCGAAGTCCGCGATGTAGCGCGAGCTCGCCAGCGTGCGCGGCGGGCGGCTGGCGAGATCCCAGAGCGCCGTGCGCGGCAGGATGACGTCCGACTCGACGCCGCGCGCCCTCGCCCTGTCTCTTGCGCCAGGTGTGCAGGCGGTCGTACCGATCGCGCACGTCGTCGGGCTCGCGATCGGCCTGAGGCGGCGCGCTGGGCCGGAGCGTGGAGTCCCTGCTGGATCGCGTGCAACACGCCGTGCCCGTAGCGGTGGATCTGCTCCGGCGTCATGCCGGGCACGCTCTGCAGGTCCTCGGCGTCGGCGCGGCGCGCGGCGGGCGAGCTCCATCAGCGTCGCCTCTCCCATCACCTTGAACGGCGGACGATCCAGGCGCTCGGCCTGCTGTTCGCGGTACGCGAAGAGCGCCTGGAGGATCGCGGCCTGCGCGGGCGTGAGGTCGCGCGCGCCTTTGACGCGCCAGAACGCCGCCGGGTCCGGGCCGGCGTTGTCCGGGTCGCCGCGCGAGCCGCGCCAGGCGCTCGAATTCCTCCTGCGCCTCCGGCCCGCTGGCCGGACTCGGTCAACGCCTGGAGCTGGCTTGTCGCGCAAGCGCCACGAGATAGTGCGTGTCGAGCCGCGCGTAGTCCAGCTGTTCCGGCGTCAGCGGCCGGCGCTTCCAATCGGCGCGCTGATACTTCTTGTTCATCGTCACGCCGAAATGGCGTGGCCGAGAATGGCGGCGAGGCCGACCTGCGGCCAGCCGAGCGTGCGCGCGGCGCTCATCGTGTCGAAGATGTTCGTGAACTCGAAGCTGATAGTCGCGCCTGAGGCAGATGAGGTCGTATTCGGCGGCGTGGAAGACCTTCTGCTGGTCCGGATTGGCGAAGAACGGCGCGAGCGGACTCGAGATCCGGCAGCCTGATCGGATCGACGATGTAGTCGGCGGCGGGTGTGGAGAACTGAATCAGGCAGACGCGCTCGCGGATAGGCGTGCAGGCTGTTGGATTCGGTGTCGACGGCGACGACCGGATACGGCGGCGAGGTCCGCGAGACGAGCCGACCGAGGCTGTCTTCGTCGGCGACGAGAACGGGAGGTGGTAAGGCAGGCAAGTCCATTTTCTACTTGTTGGCGTCGTGTATCTGCGTCACGAAGAGATCGACAAAGCCTTCGAGACCGCGCACCACCGCCGAACCGTGGGCGGTCGGCGCACTGGTGCGCCGATGCCTCCGCGGTGCATCAACGACACCTGCACCAGCACCGGCTGTTCGCGGTACGACAACTTCGCGGTGGCGTGCGTGTAGGAAGGTATCGTAGCGCGAGGTGCAGGAGCCGTTGGGCAGGCTGGTCGACGCCAGTGTTTCGCAGCGGGTAGGTGTCGTCGTCCGGAATTGCGCCGGATCGTGAAGCCGCCGGCCCTCAGGCGTTTTCGACAACGCGTCTTCGATCGTGTTTTGACTCAGCCCGCACGCGATCGCCTGTGGGCTGGGCAGCGTCTCGACCAGGATCCCCAGCGTGGTGAGGCTGAGTTCCGCGCCTGGGCGCTGGTCAGACGGATCGGCGGCCGGTTGCCCGGGCGCGGCAGCGGGGGCGGCGGCGGTCGTCGTGCGCGTCTCCGTCGCCGTGCCGGCATCGTAGACGCCGCGCCTTGTCGCCCTTGCCGTGTTCGAGCAACTGCACCTCGACGACGAGCTGCGGCGAGGCTCGAGGTAGAAGCGTAGGTATATCGGACCTCACGCGGTTCCTGATCGACCCGATAGTCGATGGTCAGCTGATCGCCGTCGCGTTTCGGGTCACGGCGAACGACGCCCTGCATCTCCATCGTCTCCTGCCGGCCCGTCGGGATGAACGGTTCGCGACTGCCCGAGCTCGTTCGTGATCATTTGACCACGACATCGTGTCGACGATCATCAGCCGCGACGCCGGGTTGCGCGCTTCGCCGGTCAGGAGCTGGACCCGCCGGGAGTCTTCGTAGTTCTCGGGGCGCGCGGAGAACGGTGCGGCCGCCCCTCCCGTAGTGCGGCTTCCGCCACCCGATCCCCGGCGTCCGCCGCCGCCCCCGCCGCCGCCGGTCGACCCGGCGCCCCTGCCATCAGCGGAAGTCGCCGCCGTCATCCAGCCAGGGTTGAAGCCGATATCAGTGGGAACTCGCTCAGAGAGCGATTGAGCGACCAGACCCCGGCCAGGGGAGAAGCGGCTTGCGCGAGGGCCGGGGCGGGCGGAAAGCCGCCGCCGCGATCGCGAGCGCGATCAGCGTGAATGAGCGTGCCATATCGTGATCCACCGTAGCACGGCGCGTTTCGTTGGGAAAGCCATGCAGCATCTGGTAGAATGTAAGCACCCTAACAAATGAGCACAGCACTTTTCGTCCGAAATCGTCGTTGGATGGTGTCCGGGTGCCTGGCACTCCTGGCGTGCGGCGTGGCCGCCGTCGGTGCGCAGGTTCCGAAGGCGACCCTGCCGCTCGATCCGCACGCGCGAGCGCGGCGCCAGCATCACGCCAGCCTACGAAGGCTGGTACTCGAATCGGACGGCAGCTTCAGCATGCTGATCGGCTACTACAACCGGAACAGCAAGGAAGCGCTCGACATCCCGGTCGGGCCGAACAACCGGCGTCGAACCAGGCGGCCGCCGATCAGGGGCAGCCGACGCATTTCGAGATCGGGCGGCAGTGGGGGGTCTTCGTCGTCAAGGTGCCCGAAGGACTTCGGCACCAAGACCGTCACCTGGACCATCGTCGCCAACGGAGAGACGCAATCGATTCCGAGCAATACGTGG
>ERZ1370068.9614-contig-8379_pt1 | contig 99512 bp, 122 predicted proteins | sample MGYA00561227_ERZ1370068 | MGnify/ENA primary metagenome ERZ1370068 (study PRJEB38410, sample SAMEA6850437) | metagenome | study: Metagenomic assessment of the ecological functions of the soil: analysis of the soil microbiota associated with the...
AGTGTGCTTCGTTCGGTTACGTGTTGCTCCCGATAATAACGTCATGTCCGAGCATTTCGCTTCGGTATGTGCCTATTATGTGCGCAGGTCAGCGATGCTTCGACCCATCGGGGTTGCCGCGCAAACATCTTCTCGGCGGCCTGATCCACTAAGAGGGCCCCATCGACCACGACGCGATAGGTGTCGACGAACTGCGCGCCGGCAAGCAGCGTGCCCGAATCCACCATTGGGCGTGACCTCCTGAAATTCCATGAGACTAATTTAATCATACGTTGGACAACAGATAACGCTAAAGCAAGAAAGAGCCGCGGTGCCGGATCACAAATACCATCTCACCCGATTGCAATAATCCACGTAGGCGTGGCCGTAACGCCGGCGCAAATAGTCTTTCCTCGCGCAACACCTGACGATGGAACAGCCATGTGACCGCGGCGATGTAAATTAGAGTGATCAATTTGGAAGGATGAAGAATTCACCGTCAGGATAATCGCAAATGCTACGTAGATGGGATTGCGGCTGGCAAAACGCCGTCCGTTATCAGTCTGTCAGGGATGGTCCGCATCGATGGCAACTCGAAAACTCTGCCTAAAGGAAACGACGCTCCACAACAACAATAACAGCCCGGCAAAACAGAACAACACACCGGTCCAGGAGATTATCTCAGAGTGAAAGAATTCTTGCTTGTTGACGGTGGGCCAATTGAACGCGGCGGCCAACACGACGACATAGAAATAAAACAAGGCGAACGGTGGGAATGAAGAAATCGGTCTTGTCTATGTCGCCGAATTTCATTGCCTGTATGCCTTGTTGTTTCAGGAAAAACGCGGGTCAATACGATTCCAAGCATGGAGAACGAGTGTTAGTGTTCCAAAATATTTTGTCATCAGAATCCCCCGAGGCTTCGTGTTAGGAGCTGTGTACTTTGCGCATCCCATCGGGCGTCGCCGCGGTCATGTGAGCCAGATAACGCACCGTGCCGCCAAGTCCCGCACAGAAATCGGCTACGCGCGATCCATTGCTAACCTGCGCTCCTCGCGCCAATTCATCTGTAGCGGCGAGGCCGCCATAATGATCTTGGTCATGGGGAAATAGCTCTTCAGGACGTAAGCCGTCGAGATGGCCACGGCTTGCGCGTAGTTTCGTAAGGATGATTTCGCATGAGATGGGATGACGATTATAGAAATAGACGGTCTGTGAAGTTGCATCGCTCATGAAACTTGCCTCCATGGCTCGGGGCCACGCCAATCTTCGCAATCAGATTAGGCCATCAAAACAGCAAATGGCGACGAGCAAAATAGGGAGCGGCGCTCAATTTGCGCTGCGAAACTTCTGAACGGCGCATGTCTCACATGGGTTCAAAACCGGTAAGTCTCGAAGTGAGCAAATGTTGTCCGCTTTGCCTCCATTAGCGACCGGAGAGCGGACATTTTGGATCGGCAGCTGCGGTAGAGTCGAGGATGGGCGCGGTAGCTTGGGCCATGCGGCAGCGCTCCGTTTCCCATCCCCGCTCATCGAACCGGACGTGCCGATCTCCGGCATCCGGCTCTCCGACTGGTTTCACCGTGAGGCACTCAGCGGCGCCGTTAGGGGCAGGCGTTCGAGACGCAGCAGACCGCGTTCTCCATAGACAACCTCACAGGAGAACCGGTGGGTGCCACGCCCTGCCACCTTGTGTCGTCTGGCGAGGAAGTCGCGCACGCGCTCATAGACGTATCGGTCAATGCCGCGGAATGCCGATCGGCGCGTCCCGTGGCAGAAGTAGTTCGACCAGCCAAGCAGAGACCTGTTCAGCGTGTCGCGCACTTCGGGCCACGGATCGTTGTTGCCGGGCACCAGCAGATTGCCAACCTTTGTCTTGAGCCGTTGCACGCTCTTCTTGGACGGGCTTGCGCTCAGATACCAAAGACCGTTCGCTTTGTAACGGTGTGGTCCGAACGAGTAGCCGAGGAAGTCGAAGCGTTCCTGCCGAGCATTCCTCAACGAGGTCTTGGCGTCGTTGAGTGTCAGCCCGAGCCGCGTCATCACCGCCTTCGTCCACGCCAGCGCTTCGGCCGCACATCCGCGACTGAGGATGACGAAGTCGTCGGCATACGCGATGACGTGTGCACGGAACGCTTCCCCGCGCCCGGTCAGCCGCCAGTACTTCAGGAACCGGTTCATGTAGATGTTGGCGAGCAGTGGACTCGCGACGCCGCCCTGGGGCGTGCCGCACGTGTTGCTCTTGCCACCACCGATGCGCCGGGTCCCGTTGCCATCATCCTGCTCCTCGATCGGCGCTTTCAGCCACAGCTTGATCAGCCGGAGCACGTGCCGGTCCACGATGCGACGAGCGACTGATTTTAGAAGCTCATCGTGCGGAATCGTATCGAAGTATCGGGACAAGTCGGCGTCGACCACGTCGGTATAGCGCCGGCAGATCAGCCGGTGCACTTCCTTGACCGCGTCCACCGCTCCGCGAACGGGGCGGTAGCCGTAGACATTGTCCTCAAAGTCCGCCTCGAAGATTGGTTCCAGCACGAGCTTGGCGGCAGTTTGCACCACTCGATCCCGAATGGTCGGAATGCCGAGCGGTCGCTCGCCGCCACCGGGTTTTGGGATTGTCACCCGCCGCACCGGGTCAGGCCGGTACGTCTTCGAGGTCAGTTCCTCGCGAAGGCCCGTCAGCCACTCCTCCACGCCCGACGCTTCGATTGCCGCAAAGGTCTTTCCGTCCACGCCCGGCGCGCCCGCATTTGCTCGGGCCAGCGCATAGGCGTGTCGCAAAATATCCTCGCGGTGAATCTTGTCGTAGAGCAAGTAGAAGCGGAAGGCAGGCTCCGCCTTCGCCTTACGATACAGCTTTCTCTGAAGGGTCCGGATCGCTATCGGTGTTGCTAGGCTCATCGCCAATCACCTTCACCTCGCCATCTTCGAAAGCACACCAGAAGCCAGGGCCCTTCCCTCCGCCGGCGTTACCCGGCTTCAACGGTCGTATGACCCTGTCCGACTCCCGCCAAAGCCGCCGCCTCTCCGCGACGTTGAGGCCGCTACCCTCGCTCACGACGGGTCTCCCCGATTACACGGATCACCCTTCCGACGTGCCGTGCCCACTACCCCGGCGGATCAAGCGGGTGCGCATGTCGATTGCTTCCCGCTCACGCGGCCTTCCCCAAATGGCAGGAGGGTCGGCATCCGCATTGTCACTTTCGAGGCCTGCTCAGGCTTCACACGCGTTACGGCCCGCCGGATCGCTCAGCCGCCCTCGGGCGACCTTTGTCACGAGGCTTCGGCACTTGCAGTTGCCCGCACGAGCCGCTCGTCAGCTACCGGATCAATCGACAACTCTCCGGGTGGAATCTTCCTCCACTGATGATCCGCGCCTTCGGGGCGCACTGCCACTTTCAGACATGGCTCGCTTGCTTCCTCTCTGAGATGGCAATGGCCCGCTTTGGTGCGGAGCGTGCTGTCCCAAGTGGGGTTGGCTCTCACCAAATGCCCGGGACGAGCCGCCATCGGACCCGCGCGGCGTAATCCGAATAGCCCGCAAGCTCTACCTGAAGAATTCGGTCCTCCGTGATGGCGCGATGGAGCAGAAACGGCAGGCTGAAGATCACAACGAGCGCGGCCGCGAGCCACGATCCGAGCGCGGGTCCGCTTGCCGCTATGATCAGAATCCCGGCGGTGTATCCGGGATGGCGGACGAAGGCGTAGGGTCCCGTGGTGACGACGTGCTGGCCGCGGTCGGTCTGGATGCGAATGACTGAGGAGAAAAACCGGTTCACGCGCATAGCCCATAGTGCCAGGGCATAACCGGCCGCGACCGTGAACAGGCAAATGCCTTGCAGCCAGCCGGGCACGTTGTCGCTCCAATGGAAACGGCCACGGTCGAGCCCGGCAACGATCCAATGCATGAACAGAACCAGCGAGAAGACCTTCAGCGCGAGCGGCGGCTTCTTGCCGCCCGGCCGCATGCGTTCGCGCAGGAGGTCCGGATCGAGCGCCGCGAACGAAACGATCATGACGACGGCGAAGATTGCGAGATAGGCCCAAAAGCCCGGGATGGCGACCGTGCCGGCTGCTGCGAACAATGCGGCGGCCGCGGCGACCACGAACAAGCCTGCCTTGAGGTAAGCCGAGACTGGCATCCGCTACTTTACCATTTCAGAGGAAGCGAAGTAGTGCCACACATGGCCCTAGATCCCCCATAAGATGAGCTCATCGCGCGCGCCGGAGGTGCAAGCATACTTTCTGAAGGGATTGTGTGGCGCATAGTCGCTTCTGCACAGCGTGTTCCCGGCTCCGGACGACATGCTCGGCATCTTTCATCGGAATCCGCAGAGGAACCTATGAAGCGCACGTGGACGATCATTGGCGTAGCTGACGTGCCCCAGAGCTTCAAGTGGTACCAGTCGCTACTTGGCCTGCCGGAGACGGCTCCTGCCCACGACTACTTCGGGCAAATCGTCGACTCGGATGGAACGGTCTTGCTCTGTCTCCACGAGTGGGGTGCCCACGAGCATCCCTCGTTGACAAGTCCCCACTACGCCAAGCCTGGCAACGGCCTCCTCTTGTTCTTCCGGGTCGACAACTTTGACGTAGCTTTGCCAAGGGCGCGCGCGCTCGTCAGCCGGCTGGAAGAAGAGCCACATGTGAATCCCAGCACTGGAACTACGGAGTTTTCGCTCCGAGATCCTGACGGATATTACGTCACCATCAGTGCGCTCAACGCGGCTAGTCATGCGCCAAAATGTTCACAATTCGGCCGAATGGGTCGCGAACATAGAAGCGCCGCACGCCCCACTCCTCTTTTGCCGGACCGTATTCAATCGCTAGACCGGCGTCGAGCACGCCGCTTGGCTTCTTCCAGGTCGTCGACTTCGACCGAGATGTCGAGGCAACAGGAGTTCCAGAACCGCCCTCAGTTGCAACGCTGATCTGTGGTGCCATCTTTGCTCGCGACGCGAAGGTGGCTATCCAGCCTTGATCCATCACGATGTCTAGGCCGAGGATATCGACGTAAATTGCGGCCTTCGACACGTCCAGTCGAAGCGATATTAGTGACGATGCGCTTGACCATCATGGTCTCGTCTCCCCGCCATGTCTCTTCGAACGAGTTTGTGATTGGGAAAGCTTGGTGCACTCACACTGGTCAGCCAAGAATGAAGTGGAGGCACCAATGATCTGCAATGACTTGCATTGCTACACTGTTCCTGCTGATCTTTGGAGCCCTCTGGCATCAAACGCTGATGCTGGCTCGTCGAGGACCACTCCGCCAACTTGAGCTGAAGCTCCTCGAAGGCGGCGGCATATCGCGATAAGCGTCACCTCGGCCGCTCGCGCGATTGCCCGACAAACGTTCTCCTGAACTGCTGGTGATCCCTGAGCCAAAAGTCCGTCTCCCCGCGATAACAATTTCGTCTCCGTTGATGACAATTGTGGCGCTTTGACCTGACCGGTCAAGCCCAGCATAACCATCGATGTCGCCACCGCGAGGAGAAACACCACCATTCCGACCACAACTGACGCGCCGAGGAGCGCCTGCTTAACAGTGCTGGGCATGGCCACCTCCATCCAAGAATGGAATGGACCATCACTGCGGCAGTAAGGATATGAACTAACACACACATGAAAAATACGTTCTCCTCTCTTCCGCCGCATCCGATCCACTCCGGCCAGCAATCCGACCCGAACGACACAGAAGGTTCTGGAGATCGAATAGGGAAAATCGCTGTTAATCGCGTTATGACGAAGCAGCCGCTCTCGAACAACCGGCTGAGCCTCGCAATTGCTCCAATTGCTGCAATCCTGACAGCTGAAAATCAAAAAGCGGGCGGCAAACAGCTGCAGGTTCGAGGCGGCAAAGCTGAAGTGTTGGAGGGCGCGGCGCCTAAGCGCGTCGTCATCTCCCAATGGAAGAGCATGGACGACGCAAGGAGTTTTACTCTTCGGAAGTCGTAAAAAAGCATTCGAAGATCGAAAACAGTTCACGTCCGGTGGACGCGCACTTTTGTCGAAGACGTTGTTGGCCGCGTTTATTTGGCCAACGCTTTCTCGTGCGTCCATTTACAGGGCGAGACCGTGTCGTGCGGATAGATGCAGACGTATGGACCGCGCCTTGCGTAGACGCGGACCCGGTCTCCTGCGCGCACCGGATCGCACTCGCCGGAGAGCAGGAAACGCGGGTTGTCCATGACACGTTGCAGTTGGGAGAGCACATCACACGCGACGAAATTCTCGCGCACCATCACGACGGGATCATCCTCAAAGCGATGCTCCTGCGCCTCGGCCGGCAATGCCAACAACGCGGCGCCGGCAAACATCGACCGGACCGTATTCATCGTAGCTATCCCCGCACTGATCACCGTCCCCAATCTTCCTCCGCCTCCCTTCACTGCAGCGCAAGCAGAATTTTCGTCTAGCGCGCGCCTTTCGGTGAAAAGCTTCCGGAGACTGGTTGTCCGACGCAGCTCTGAGCGTCATTCGGGACCTACCGGGACCGGAGCCAACGCCATAACGTCATCGCGATCTGTTTTAGCTTTGATGTAGGCTGCTCTTGACGCGGTGCCGTTGCTGGCGGCGGCTCCTGGGCTGGCTGCGTCGAAAACGGGGACACTTGCGGCGTGTTGTTGAAGTTATCTAACCGCTTCTTTGGCGCGGCAGTGGCTGGAGCACGATTTTTCTTCGGCTTCCGTCCTCGGCTTTTGGGCATAGGTAAGCAGTGGGTTGCAGGGATCAGATAGGTCGCGACTTAGACCTGATCCAGAAGGCAAGGCAATAGCCCAAGGCACCGCGCTCTGCGTCGCCGGAACATTAACGACAGCGGCCTTCGACCAAGCCGGCCGTCTGCACTGCCGAAGGGCGCCGAATGGCTCGACGCCTGGATAAGCGAGGGGGCCTTCGCTTGGTCTCATCGAGAGTTTTCCTTAGTCCAAACGTTCGTCTGTCGGATGAAACTGTGGCGGAACATTCCGCAGTGGTCCCCTGCTGGGAATCCTTTGGGAACGTAGATTACCCTGGCCCTCTATTGAGGTAGGGTCCCATGGCGAAGTATGTTCCCAGCCCCAGAGACTGGGTGCGCGAGCAGGTCGATCTTTACGAAAGTAGCGGTGGTACCGAAGGCACCACCCTGCGTGATACAGGGCTGCCAGTAATCATCGTGACCCATACCGGTAACAAGACCGGTGCAGTCCGTAAAACACCACTGATGCGCGTTAGGACGGCGATAGCTACGTCCTCGTCGGCTCGCAGGAACGGGATCGTGCGCGGGCCGCACCTCGAGCGCCATCCGCGCCGGAGCCGGTTCTGCCGCAGGTCCTTGCAAATATTCCCCAGCTCATTCTGCCGCGCGAAGCTCGGCGACTTCCGTGGCACCGGCCTGCATGGTTGCGGCAAGCACGCCATACACCTTAGCCCAAGCGGAACGGCATCTCCGGGTAAAGCCTTCGCCTGAGCCGCGCTCGAGCGTCCATAGCAGCGCCTCACCCACGATCGCGTAATGCGCCCCTGTTACGCCGTAGCCGGAATGGCGCGCGCCAAGCGCTTTCACTGCAGGAATGATCTTATCGAGACTGTTCAACCCGCCGACGGCCGTGGCGATCATCTGCATCAGCTTGCGTTTTTGGTCGCGCAGATCAGACGGAAACAGTTCGCGCAAACTCGGCGCAATCGCGAACAGCCGGTCGTAGAAATCGTTGGCTGCCGTGTCCTGCATTGGGACGACCCGCGCGAAGCTCGCCCTTGAACCAAGATGACCTCATTGGTGGTAAACATTGAATTTCTCCGCAAGTTTGAGGCAAGCGTCATGCCGACACACCGTCTTAAGCGCCGCCAGGAATTGTTCGTACCAGGACGCTGATTGCGCTACTGGCCTGGTTCCGGCCCATCGGCCAACTTTGGGATTAGACCTTTTCGACCGCGCAAAAGCCCGTGGCTTCCTCGTTGACTGATCCAGCCAGCTGCTGCGAACGTTTTTGCTCTCATGGCTTAACCACCTCTCATTGCCAGCCGTCACGAAGTGAGTCCGACATTTCAGGTGCACCGGGGTAATGGGGCGTCGGCGCCGCTCACATATACCGCCGAAGCTGAACCCTCAGTCTCCGACTGCGGCGGTTCGTATCGGTTGGTGAGGGCCGTCATGCGCAATTTGTCCAAAGCGGGATTGCGCAAAATCGCGGTCAATCGTGCTGATGCAGATAACCGCTACCAGGTAGGCAGCCACCGGCTCCGTTGACCAACGTTGCTGCAATTCTTGGCATGATGTCCTCCACCAGGTCCATCTGGTCGCAACGCGCCCCGGCCGCTCGCGCAGCCGGGCGCGCAATAACGCCACTTAACCGCCGCAGCCGAAGCTGCTCGTTCGGCCATACCCAAGGTCTTCTTGACAGTAAGGGCCGGCCGCAGCCGGAACTGCTGCAAGAGTGGCAATGGTCAAGGCCAGCGCGATGACAAACTTAGTCATGATCGTCTCCTATGTTGTGTTGCGGGCGGCGGGCCCAATGCCGGCCACCTCGTCAATGCCACACGCAAGTTCGGGTGGACGTGAAGCAGTTCACAGCTATCGTCCGACCAATCCGTGCGCGAGCACATGAGGACTGTTTAACTGCAGATGAGATGACAAGCTTGAGCCAGGTCTGGCGTTTGTGTGGAGAATTTCCGCAGAATTAGTAACTATCGTTTCGTCATACGGCGCGGCGGGAAGAAATTATTTCCATTTGATGTCGTGGCAGCCCGACGTGTTTCATTTGTGTTTCTTCCTCGCTCCGATGCAACACTTTGCAACGCTTAGCAGCGCCAGCGCGCTGTATGGACGAGACAGATTTGTGCCGCGCCAGCTTGATGAGAGTTTGTGCGGACCGTGTCCGCACAAATGCCGTCCCGCCCATGCTGGCTCGCATGCTCCGGTCTCCTCGGCGACTTGGCTCGCTCATCATAGTAGAGATCTTTTCATAGCAGCGGCGTTGGAGTGCCCCCACCGCTCACAGGGTGCTTCGAACGCATCATTCTTCGAATCCCTTCGAATGCATCGACGGCCGCGATCTCGGCCTCGATCACCTCGGAGAGTCCGATGCGTCTGGGGCGGATGCGACGTGATAGCCGCTGCTGATCGTGGAAGTCTCGTCATCTGCACGTCCGGTAGTCCATCGGGGGCCGCGAGGTCGCTTCAAGTGCTTACAGCGCGCTCTCGCTCAACGCGCTCTGTTACGTCGCGTGCCATCAGCGACCGCGCCAAAGCACTTCGCTTTCGGTGTCGCCTTTGACAATCGCAAAGGACATCTCGACGTACAGCCTGCGTCCGCTCTTGTGTAGAGCGCGGGTGAGTGTCGGGCGGCCCTGAAGCTTCGTAGCGCCCTTTGTCATCGCAGCGTCGAAGCCGCTCCAATGTGCTGCTCGCAGATGCTCGGGAATGATCAGTTCGACACTTTGGCCGAGCGCCTCCTCGGCAGAATAGCCAAACAACGCGGTAGAGGCATGGTTCCAGCGAATGATCGTTCCCGAGTGGTTGGCACAGATGACAGCGTCAGCGACTTGATCGAGAATCCTCTCGGCCAATTTGGACTGCTCTTCCATGAATGCACCCTGTCAGATCGGCCCCACCGCACGGCCTTCGCGGCGGAGCATTCCATTGCCTCTGCGCCGAAGCCAGTGGCCCCAATCAGCTCAGACCTGCGCGCGTAGAGCATACCCGGCCGCACCACTAAAATAGTGGGAAATAGTGGAAATCGGCAAGCGTTTTGATCATTGGCCCTGGATCGAGTGGAATTCGATCAACTCCGACGCCGCTCTGCGGTTCTCTGTTCAGCTCATCTCGGAGATAGGCCGATCACCAGCCGGTCACCCCCGGACGGCGTGTATGAAATCAAATCGATCAACTACGATCAAGAACTCCCAGTTGAGCCCGTTGGTTTCTTCCAGAATCGGTTCGTGTTTGTGATGAATCAATTTTCTGGGGCCGGCTACGTGATCGTATCCTCAAAGGGGCAAGCCTGCGAACCTGCTAAAAAGCTTGGATATGACGCCGACCGTCGTGCTAATGCTGAGGAGCTGGCGTGCGGTGCCGATAACCTCTTCCACGTGAGGTTATCGACGCCACCTCGTGGCTCAATGCCGTCGAGGGGCCTTTTCTCGAGGGTGTCGCACGTGAGCGCACCTAACTCCACTAAAATAGTGGGAAATAGTGGAAATCGTCACGCGTTCTGATCACTCGCACTGGATCGAGGTGGAATTCGATCAACCCGACGGCGATTTGCCGATCGTCAGTGCGTTTTGATCTAAGTCTTCCAGGTACGGTGATTGAGCAAAATCTGACGCTAGGTCGCATGGGATCAGACAGTGATAGTGCCAACCTTCTCTTGCACCTCGATCACCAAGCGATTCTTGTTCTGCTGAGCGAGCTGGCGTGCGGTGCCGATAACCTCTTCCACGTGAGGTTATCGACGCGACCACCGCATAGTCGAGTCCAACTATATCGGCGAGAGCGATGTCCTCTGGGGATGCGCAGTTCCCCAGGGGTGCTAGATTAAGCGATAAGCGAGAGATACGAACAGAGTTCGGGGCCGGAAATGATGAGAGGCGCGGACAGGCGAACGCCTTGGGATTGCTCGTTTGCAACTGTGCTATGTACTGGGCTCCCATGGGGCGGCCGCCATGCCTATTCGCTTACTTCTTGAGGAGGATCACGCCTTCAGTCCTGACGACGTAAAAATTCTCGTTGATGCGTTTGAGGACACGTTGCGCGCATTAGGCCTCACCGATCCCGAGGACCCGTCAAGCATTAAAATTGCTAAGATTGTTATTGGCCTCGCAAAAGACGGCGAGCGCGATCCGGCCCGCTTGCGTGATCTGACATTGAAATTCATACGTCCGAGTTAAGCGGCGATGTCCGTCGTCAGAGATTTTTGAGATAGGAGGCATCCTAATCTAAGGGAGATTCTGGCGCATCCGGTTTGATTTTAGGCTGCGTGAGTTTTGTGATGCAAGCGTCGGTGTTGGATGGTTTTGCGTTTGATCCTTTCTCTTTCCAGCAGGATGGTTTGACCGCGTCCGAAGTAGACGTCGGCCGGCGTCAGATTGTCGATGCTCTCGTGGTAGCGCAGGTGATTGTAGTGGGCGACGAAGGCTTCGATCCGAGCCTCGAGCTGGCCGGGCAAATAGTAGTGACCTCGTCCGAGGTGGCGGCCCGAGCCGTATCGCCAGCCAGGCGCTTCTTGCCAGCCTCCAGGAAGTCCTTCGACCAGCGATAGTACAGGTTCTGCGCGATCCCCTCGCGGCGACACAGCTCGGCAATGCTGTCCTCGCCACGGAGACCTTCCAGCACGATCCGGATCTTCTCCTCGGCCGAATAATGCTTGCGCGTCGCCCGTCGGATGTCCTGGACAACCTTCTCAGCCGGTTCCTTCAATGGTCGGGTTTGCTGTCTCATCTTCGCTCCTATGAACGTTACGATGAGCCAGAAACTCTCCCTTATTCAATCCGCCCGTTCTGTCCAATGAGTGCTGATGGCGGCGGACACGAGGACATCCGCTCGCTGAGCAACTCGGCAACTCAGTCCATGTCACCGTAAGCACAATCTGCCGGATCAGCTTCGTGTGCACCCAAGCTCGGATCGAAACGGAATAGCGTAGAGCAATAGGGGCAGACGATCTCACTGGCATCGCCCATATTGAGGTAGATGTGTGGATGATCTTGCGGCGGCTTATCCCCAATGCACTTGAACTCGCGGCAGCCAATGCGCACGATCGGCACCCCGACTTCATTATGAAACTTCGGATAACTTTCCATCTGCAGCGCGCGGCTTAGGCGCCCGATCGATGACGCAAAGTGCCGTGCATGGATCGTCGAGCGAGGGCTCGCTCCGCAGGTCCCCTATCGATTAGCACCCGGCGAGCGGCGCCCCTCTCGCGTCGTTCGGTTGCCGTAAAACGTACCGATAGCGACACGTCCATCGGCAGTTTCTCCCACCACGGGAAAGGGTTGGAAGCTAATGCACCGGCAAGGGCGCCGGGCTTTCCATCGCGGCGACGCGGTTCTTCACCGCCTTCTGCACCTTCTCGAAGGCGCGCACCTCGATCTGGCGCACGCGCTCGCGCGAGACGCCGAACTCGGCCGGCCAAGATCCTCGAGCGTGATCGGGTCGTCGGCCAGCCGCCGCGCCTCGAAGATGCGCCGCTCGCGGTCGTTGAGCACGGAGAGCGCATCGGCCAGCGCCTTGCGGCGGTTATCGAACTCCTCGCTCGCCGCGAGCCGCGTCTCCTGGTCCGGGGATCGTCGTCGACCAGCCAGTCCTGCCACTCGCCGGAATCGCCGTCCTCGCGGATCGCGGCGTTGAGCGAGGCGTCGCCGCCGAGCCGCCGGTTCATGTCGATCACGTCCTGTTTCGGTGACGCCGATCCGCCGGGCGATGAGCTTCACCTGGTCCAGGCCGCATGATCGCCATCGTCGAGGCTGGAGATCTTGCTCTGGGCCTTGCGCAGGTTGAAGAACAGCTTCTTCTGATTGGCCGTGGTGCCCATCTTCACCAGGGACCACGAGCGCAAGATGTATTCCTGGATCGCCGCCTTGATCCACCACATGGCATAGGTGGCGAGGCGGAAGCCCTTTTCCGGCTCGAAGCGCTCGACCGCCTGCACCAGGCCGACATTGCCCTCCGAGATCGCCTCAGAGATCGGCAGGCCGTAGCCGCGATAGTCCCTGGCGATCTTGGTCACGAGCCGCAGATGGCTGGTGACGAGCTTGTGCGCCGCGCCGCGGTCGCCGTGCTCGCGCCAGCGCTTGGCTAGCATGTATTCTTCCTGGCGCTCCAACATCGGGAAGCGCCGGATTTCCTCAAGATAATGGGTGAAGCCGGGTTCGGCCGTAAGGGTCGGCAGGGCCGCGGTGGGGGCCATGATCAAGCCCTCCAACTAGTTTCGAAACAAAATTATCTAGTATCTGGCTGGTTGTCAAGTTGATTTCGAAACGCTATTAATCTCTAAGAGGCAATCATGTCAGCGCGCGAAACGGCGGAACTCCTGCTGCTGGTGGGTCGGCTCGTGCAAGCCGAGGGCTATGACGGCGAACTCAGTCCTGCCCAATGGATGGCGCTGCGCTTCTTCGCCCGCGCGAACTCGTTCTCCCGGACCCCGTCGGCATTCGCGGAATTTCAAGCGACGACCCGTGGCACCGCATCACAAGCCATTAAGTCGCTTGAGGCAGGTGGGTACTTGATCCGACAGCGATCCGAGGCGGATGGGCGGAGCGTCAGTCTGCGACTGACGAACAAAGGTAAGAAAGCGCTTGCGCGCGATCCCTTCGAAGTTCTGGTGCGCGCCGTGGACTCGCTCGACGCCAAAGAGCAAACCGCGATGCACCACGCCCTGCACCAAGTGCTGACCACGGTAGCTGCGAGTGGGGCGCATCGGCGCTTCGGTGTTTGCCAGGACTGCACGTACCTCGGTGGAGAGATGTGCTGCAGCCTGACAAGCGCGAGCCCCTCGGCCCTCAAATGCCTACTGTTCGGCGTTCCGATCGAGCCGGCGGACGCTGGTCTCCTCTGCGTCCATTTTCAGCCAAAGAGCGAGCACCGCGAGGACGGACACCGTGAATGAGTTCACCACTGCGATCTGCTGAAAGGACGCTTAATTGACCTACGTCGTCAACGAAAGCTGCATCAAGTGCAAGCTGATGGATTGCGTGGAGGTTTGCCCCGTGGACTGCTTCTACGAGGGCGAGAACATGCTCGTCATCCACCCGGACGAATGCATCGATTGCGGGGTCTGCGAGCCGGAATGCCCGGTCGACGCGATCAAGGCGGACACCGAGCCGGGGCTCGAGAAATGGCTGTCGCTAAATGCGGAATACGCGAAAGTCTGGCCAAATATTACGGTCAAAAAAGCGCCCCCGCCCGACTCTAAGGAGTGGGAGGGGAAGCCGGACAAACTCCAATACTTCTCACCAAATCCCGGCGCGGGTGATTGAGGCGGACAGCGCCCGCGCCGCATGGGTGCCGGACCCGAGATTGGCCCAACTGATCCAACCGGGCGCAGCAGCGGCCGTGATCACAGTTCCTTCAATGGCTTGGCTCGCGGAGATCGCAATATCACTTTCGCAGTTTGCCAGCCTTAGTGCGGGCGACGGTTGACACGAGGGGCAAGAAACATGTTCGAAAACCGCGTGTTCGGCCGCTGGCTGCATTTAGCCACTTGCTTGAGCGGTGAAACCCAACTGCTTTCAGGAGGCTCGGGTTTATCAAATTGCTCACATTGCAAAATTTATTCCGCACTGATTGCGGCCTCGGCGCTTTCATCATGATTGCGAAGAACGTCAATTCTTTCGGCAATGCCCTCATCAAAAAGCTGATCGCGGAGATCGTGCTTGAGCGGGGGAGTAGATTGTTCAATGCGCGGTGAGCGTCGAGGCTTCCTCCTCGACCGGGGCCTCCTCAGGCACGGCCGCTGCGGTGGTCGTGAGCCCCGCGAAAGCGGAGTTCGAGGCGAGTTGGCGGAAATGGCTCGCCTGGGCAAGGCCAGGGAGCTCAACTCGGAATGATCCCCCATAAAGAGCCTGTTTATCTGGCATGAGGCCGCAATGGATCGGCGGTAGGCCACCTCAACCTTCCTTTGTGCAGTGGAATCACTATAATCCCCCTGCCTCGCCCTGCCTTAGTCGGGGGAAAGGGCAGCCCTTGCGAGAAAGAAAAAGGGAGGCCTTCATGAGGAAGAAAGTCAAAACCGCGTTTGACCCCAAAAAATTTCTCGCCAAGGTCGGCGAGGGAAAGACTGTGTCATCATATCGGAAGGATCAAACTGTTTTCTCCCAAGGAGAAATTGCGGACGCGGTCTTTTACATTCAGCAAGGCAAGGTCAAGCTCACCGTCATTTCCGAGCAGGGCAAGGAGGCGGTGGTTGCAATCGTGGGACCCGGTCATTTTTTGGTGAAGGATGTCTGAATGGCCATCCCCTGCGCATCGCAACCACGAGGGCGGTCGATGATGATTGCGTGATCACTCGCCTGGAGAAGGCGACCATGATTGCAACCATTCACAAAGAGCCGGAATTTTCCGAACTGTTCATGTCGTATCTGTTGACCCGAAACAGCCGGATTGAAGAGGACTTAATCGATCAGTTATTCAATTCGAGCGAAAAGCGCCTCGCCCGACTTCTCCTTCTCCTTGCAAATTTCGGCAAGGAAGGCACGCCGGAGCCGATCGTGGGAAAGTACAGTCAGGAAATGCTGGCGGAAATGATCGGCACGACCCGATCACGGGTGAGTTTTTCATGAACAAATTCCGCAAGTTGGGTTTTATCGAATACAACGGAAAACTCGAAGTCCATAAATCCTTGTTGAACATGGTTCTGCACGAGAAGCCCGAGATCAAAGACGAGGGATGAAGCAATTGGTGCAGACTAATATCTTGTAAGTGGGCAATTCAAGCAGACAGCTGCTCCGCGTCACAATGTTACAGACTGGCCAGTTCCGGCAATATGCCGAGGAAAGATCTGCCGCGCCGAAGGATCAGCACGTCGGCCTGGGGAACTGGATTAGCGTTCAGCAGGGGGCGCACGGCGAGACCCGTCCTACGATGCGCTCGCGTCGGCGGTCCGCTCGGCCCGATCGTCGCGGATGTAGAGCGGCCGCGCAGTGCCCTCTACGACCTCTCGCGAGATGACGACCTCCTCCACGCCTTCGAGGTTCGGCAGGTCGAACATGGTGTCGAGCAGGATGCCCTCCATGATCGAGCGCAGGCCGCGCGCGCCGGTCTTGCGGTCGATCGCCTTGCGGGCAATGGCGCCGAGCGCTTCCTCCGCCAGCGTGAGATCGATCGACTCCATCTCGAACAGCCGCTGATACTGCTTCACCAGCGCGTTCTTGGGCTGGGTGAGAATCAGCTTGAGGGACGGCTCGTCGAGATCCTCGAGTGTGGCGACGACGGGCAGTCGGCCGACGAATTCGGGGATCAGGCCATACTTCAAGAGATCCTCGGGCTCGACCTCGCGGAAGATTTCGCCGGTGCCGCGGTCCTCCGGCGCAATAACCTTGGCGCCGAAGCCAATCGAAGCTCGATCGGCCACGCGCCGAGATGATCTTCTCGAGCCCATTGAAGGCGCCGCCGCATACGAACAGGATGTTGGTGGTGTCGACCTGCAGGAACTCCTGCTGCGGGTGCTTGCGTCCGCCCTGCGGCGGCACCGACGCGATGGTGCCTTCCATGATCTTGAGCAGCGCCTGCTGCACGCCCTCGCCCGAGACGTCGCGGGTGATCGAGGGGTTGTCGGACTTGCGGCTGATCTTGTCGATTTCGTCGATATAGACGATGCCGCGCTGGGCGCGCTCGACATTGTAGTCGGCCGATTGCAGCAGCTTGAGGATGATGTTCTCGACATCCTCGCCGACGTAACCCGCTTCGGTGAGCGTCGTCGCATCCGCCATGGTGAAGGGCACATCGAGGATGCGCGCCAGCGTTTGCGCCAACAGCGTCTTGCCCGAGCCGGTCGGGCCGATCAGCAGGATGTTGGACTTCGCGAGCTCGACATCGTTGTGCTTGGTCTGATGGTTGAGCCGCTTGTAGTGATTGTGAACGGCGACCGAGAGCACCTTCTTGGCGTGATCCTGACCGATCACGTAGTCATCGAGAACCTTGCGGATCTCCTTGGGCGTGGGGATGCCGTCGCGCGACTTCACCAGCGAGGATGTGTTTTCCTCGCGAATGATGTCCATGCACAGTTCGACGCACTCGTCGCAGATGAATACGGTCGGTCCGGCAATGAGCTTGCGCACCTCGTGCTGGCTCTTGCCGCAGAACGAACAGTAGAGCGTGTTCTTGGATTCGCTACTGCCCACCTTGCTCATCTCAGAAACCCGACATGATACGAGTCGTCACAGCCGTTACCTCACGAGCCAAACCCCGCTTACACACCATCGAGAGGGCCAACATGCGCCCACGCGCCGGCGCGAAAGGTGTCAGCTCCCCGCCTCATCAATTATCAAGGAAGCTTCTGAGTATCCTTGACCGGCTCGGGTGCTTCAGCTTCCGTAGCGCCTTGGCCTCGATCTGGCGGATACGCTCGCGCGTCACCGAGAACTGCTGGCCGACCTCCTCCAGCGTGTGGTCCTTGTTCATACCGATGCCGAAGCGCATGCGCAGAATGCGCTCCTCGCGCGGTGTGACGGAAGCGAGCACGCGGGTCGTAGTCTCGCGCAGATTGGACTGGATGGCGGCGTCGATCGGCAGGATCGCGTTCTTGTCCTCGATGAAATCGCCGAGGTGGCTGTCCTCCTCGTCGCCGATCGGGGTCTCCAGCGACAACGGCTCCTTGGCGATCTTGAGCACCTTGCGCACTTTCTCGAGCGGCATGCCGAGCTTCTCGGCGAGCTCCTCGGGAGTGGGCTCGCGGCCGATCTCGTTGAGCAGCTGCCGGCTCGTGCGTACGATCTTGGAGATTGCGTCCATCATATGCACGGGGATGCGGATGGTGCGCGCCTGATCGGCGATCGAGCGGCGTGATCGCCTGGCGGATCCACCAGGTGGCATAGGTCGAGAACTTGTAGCCGCGGCGATACTCGAACTTATCGACCGCCTTCATCAGGCCGATATTGCCTTCCTGGATCAGGTCGAGGAACTGCAGGCCGCGGTTGGTGTATTTCTTGGCGATGGAGATCACGAGGCGCAGGTTCGCCTCCACCATCTCCTTCTTCGCCTGGCGGGCCTCGCGCTCGCCCTTCTGCACCATGTGCACGATCTTGCGGAACTCGCCGATCTCGAGCCCGGTCTCGCCGGCGAGCACCTGGATCTCGTGGCGGTGCTGCTTGACCTTGTCCTTGTCCTTGGCGACGAGGCTCTTCCAGCCCTTGGCTGAGAGTTTCGACACCCGGTTGAGCCAGCGCGGATCGAGCTCGGAGCCCTGGTAGTTGCGCAGAAAATCCTCGCGCGAGACGCCGTGGCTCTCCGAGAGCCGCATCAGGCGGCCCTCGTAGCCGACGAGGCGCTTGTTGATGTCGTAGAGCTGCTCGACCAGCGCATCGATGCGCGCCTGGTTGAGCCGCAGCGACTTCACCTCGGCGATGATGTCGTCCTTGAGCTTCTTGTAGCGGCGCTCCTGCGCGGGCGAGAGCGAGATCGTTGCGCAGCTTGTTCTGGATGTCCTGGTCCTGCAGGCGGCGCAGCCGCTTGTAGGCATCGGCGATGTTGTCGAAGGTCTCCACCACCTTGGGCTTGAGCTCGGCCTCGATGGCGGCGAGCGACAGCGAATTTTCCATGTCGTCGTCGTCGAAATCGCCTTCGTTCGGCGGCGTCTCACCACCCTCGGCTTCCTCGCCGTTGGCGCGCTCGGACGCCGGCTTGAACGGGGTGGCGCTGGCGGGCGCTGCCGGCGGCGCCTGGGTCTGCGCCAGGGCGCCGGGAACAGGTGCCGCGCCGACCGGCTGCGGGATCGGCTGGCCGTCGGGACCGACCGGGGCCGGCATGGCCTTGGCGTCGGGGCCGGCATAGGTCGCTTCGAGGTCGATGATGTCGCGCAGGAACACCTTTCCCTCGTTGAGCTCATCGCGCCAGATGATGATGGCCTGGAACGTGAGCGGGCTCTCGCACAGGCCGGCGATCATCGCCTCGCGGCCGGCCTCGATGCGCTTGGCGATGGCGATCTCGCCCTCGCGCGACAGGAGTTCCACCGAGCCCATCTCGCGCAGATACATGCGCACGGGATCGTCGGTGCGCTCGGTCGGCTCCTTGGCCTCGGACTTGGCCGGGACCTTCTGCTGGACTTCGACCAGCTCGCCGCCTTCGCTCTCGGGCTCCTCGTCGGCCTCCTCGCGCTGCTCCTCGCCTTCCTCGGTCGCCTCCTCGGTCTCGACGACGTTGACGCCCATCTCGCTGAACATGGCGAGAATGTCCTCGATCTGCTCGGAATTGACCTCTTTCGACAGGCGAGTTGATCTGGTCATGGGTGACATAGCCGCGCTTCTTGGCGGAGCGGACGAGCTTCTTGATGGCCACGTCCGAAAGGTCAAGCAGTGGGCTGTCCGGCGGGGTCTCGGGACCCTCCTTCTCCGGCACCTCTTCCTTCTGCGGCGTCACCTCGGTCTTGCTTGCCATGAGTCTCCACAGCCGGGCTGTGCCCGCAACCGATCGCGATCCTGCCGCGTAGCCGATAGCCCAAAGGGGCAGCTGCGCCTACTTAATACTTCATCCGCAGCAGAATCTCTGCTGTTTCGGATGCAAATGCGTCAGTGAGTTTTCTCGGGCGAGAAGCCGCAGTGAATTTTCGGTTCGCCGCGCGCGGTGACTAAGGCCAATAACTCACGAGGGCCAAACAGACGAACGGAAAAGCAAGTGGAGCAACAACAGCAGATTCATGGCCGATGTCCCTGGCTACGCCGCCCGGCCGAACAACGCTGTGGGACGCAAAACGTTCGGGACGTGGCTGTCGCCACCGACTAGCGACAGAAGTCGCGGGCGCAGAGATGCTTGCCGCGGCTCGCCCGGCGGTCGAAAATACCACGCCGAGTCGTGGGCAATTCTTTCGGCGGCCGCGCTGGGTAAGGAGCAAACCATGCCAACCATTCGAAGGTGCGCACCGAGGCCGAAGCCAAGTTCCGCAAGTCGCTGAAGGCGACTTGAAAGGCAAAGAAAGTTACGGCGCCGTATGAGGCCGAAGCCCGGGTCGCTCGCAATAAGACCGCGCGGCAGAAAAAGTGTGCTCGCAGGATCATGTGGTCTTCTGATCCATCCAACCAATGGAAGATCCGCAACTGTCGCCTTGCCCAGCGCCCTTCGCATTGAACGGCTGCAATCCGGACTTCTTGAATGTCGATCTGACGGCCAGCAGGAAGTTCGGTGACTGGGAGTTCGGGCTGGTCGCCTTCGGGTCCACTGATCTCAATTCGCCTGTTGATGGCTACCTGAAGCAAAGCCAAATCGCCGTCGGTGGACTGATCGGTAAGAGCTTTGGTCCGGTCATCCTGCAAGCCTATCTGACTACAGACGTGTATGAGAAAAACTACGGCGGCCACGACACCCGTCTATGGGGACGTTTCATCATCCCGGTCTGGCAGCCGCCCACTCCGACAAGCACGCCGTTCTACAGAAAGGGGTGAAGCTCATTCCTCCGGATCGAACCCGGACGCTGCATGGGCGCCGAAAGTGGGGCGACAGCGTCCGGAAAGAGCAAATGTCTTGCGGCCGTCGGGTGGATATAACCGCAGCCAAAGCGGCTCGGCATAGACAATCGGGGTGACTCCGCCGGTTTCCACGCGGCCCGGCAAGACGCTCAGCTTCCCCGGTTGACTGTTCATTGGCTGAGCGTCACGCCGTGATAACTGAGGGGCCGCTGTCCGAAATCAGCGGCCCCTACTTTGACCTCGCCTGCGCCGCGAAAGATGTAGGGCACGTCGAAGCCTGGGGCGGCCCCGTCCGAAGGGTCGCCTTGGAACGATGCCTTTCGAAAGCCAAGGATTGGCGGGGCGTGACGGGTCGAAATGTGAAACTCGCATTGAGCATATGCAGAGCCAAGCGGCCCCATGTCTGCTGCGGTCATTCGCGTAGTTTCCGAGCGTGCGTTGAGAGCACGTCCGAAGCCGTTTTCGTAAAACGCCAGCAAATTTGTAGTACATCGCGACCAGCACCACGGAATGCGCGTGGGATCGCGGGGGCGGTCAGGCACTCAGGCCGATGTATGAGCCTGTAGATCGGAACCTTGGTTGGATCCCGCTCGTCCATGGTTTGCGCGCAGACCGGGCATTTTGCGATTTTGTTGTCCTCTCTTGGGACGCCGCGCGTGGGTCATCACCGAATACAGCGCTCCGCAGTGGGGACAAAAGAAGGTCCCACCCTGGGGCACTGGTCCTATTAGGCATCTGGCGCCCCCGATGCAGACCAATATGCGCCCCAAAGGAATAAATTCCAGCGCCGACAAGTCTCGCCTATTCAACGGAGCCCACTAGCCAGGCGCGGTCGCCGCTGAGACCGGAGACGAAGATTGTTTTGGCGGGCCGTTCGAGAGAGCAATCGACCGGCGCTGGCCAGGCGCCCGCCGACACTTCGCGTTTGTGGCATGAACAGCAGCACCGGGCGCTATCCCTTTTCTGTCGCGGTTGCGACTGCTGCTACGCGATCGCGAGCATGAGCGCCGATGCAGACAAGGCAATCGCCAAAACCGATACGACCTGGGCGAAGCGCAATGCCACGTCGCTGAGGCAACTGAGTGCCCACCTGCGGCCGGCTCGGCCAGCCGGCCGTTGGCTCGGCTTCAACATCCGCCACGCTTCGGTCCACACGATGCGCTGTTCGGTCAACCGTTCCGACCACACAATTAGACCGAGCGAAAACAACAGGGCCACATTGGCGCCGATTAGAAAGGCTGCTGCAAGTTCAAAGCTGCGGGTGACTATTAACGCGAGCGCGATCAGCGCGACCAGAAACGCTCTCAAGCGAGCAAGTAAAAGGCATTTTCTCGAAATGGACCCATGACGATGCCCCCAGCACGCCCGCTGTCGCCCGCGACCCTCTCAGGAAGTCCGCATTAGACTAAAGTATAATGCGGCTTAAGAAGTGCAAGATAATTCGACAGGCGCTATGCACCCCGCTGAAAGTCGTATAAGGCGGTTCCAGCCGCAATGTTAAGCTTTGAGCTCATTGAGCGCTCTCCGGCGCCAAGACCGGGCGCGGTGAGCGGCAAGAAGGGCACGCGCCGCAGATACTGCACCGGCTTCCCGCGTCGCTGCTATCCGTTTCTGCATTTGGGGCTCGGTACTTCGCAGGCGGGTTCGTGCCTATGGCTCATCCAACATCGACTAAGCCGACCAACATCAGTGAGCAGTACGGCCGACTTCAGTTCAATAAACGCTTGCGAAGGTCAATGGTGAGAAACGCTTCGCTACGCGGCGGTCCAGTGAGACCTCGCGCCGCGAAGCGATGAAGCCTTGAAGATAAAGCCTTGACACTAGGAGGAAACAACTATGGCTGGTCCGCAAATTCCGAAGGACTTCCGGCGCGTGATCGTCGCCGCGTCAGTCGGAAACGTCATCGAATGGTACGACTTCTATATCTTCGGGAGCTTGGCTGCGGTCTTGTCGGTCAAGTTCTTTGAACAATCCCACCCGGTCGCAGCTCTGCTGAGCACGATTGCGCTGTTCACCGCCGGATTCCTGATCCGTCCATTGGGGGCATTCCTGTTCGGATGGATGGGCGACCGGATTGGCCGCAAGTACACGTTCCTCGTTACGCTCAGCGGAATGGGGCTGGGCACGGGGGCGATCGGGTTGATCCCGACCTACGAGTCAGATCGGTCTGAGCGCCGCGTTCATCCTCTTCGGTCTGCGGATGATCCAGGGCCTGTGCCTGGGCGGCGAGTATGGCGGCGCCATCACCTACGTCGCCGAGCACGTATCTGACGAACGCCGCGGCTATTACACCGGCTGGCTGCAGACCTCTCCGACTCTCGGGATCGTGGTGTCGCTGTTCGTGATCATCGCGACACGCACGTATTTCGGCAACGAAGTATTCGACGCGTGGGCGTGGCGAATTCCGTTCCTGATCTCCTTCCTGCTGGTGGCCATCGCAATCTACATCCGGCTCCAACTCCAGGAGACGCCGATCTTCGAGGAGATCAAGGCCAAGGGGCAGATGACCAAAAACCCCTGGAAGGAGGCCTTCCTCAGCTCGAATATCAAATACATACTGATCGCCATCATCGTGCTGATCGGGCAGGGAGTGGTCTGGTACAGCGGTCAGTTCTGGGCCTTGTACTTCCTGCAGCAGGTCTCCAAGGTGGACCCGCTGACTACCGCCTACATCGTGGGAGCCGCGCTGCTCCTCGCGACGCCGAGCTTGATCTTTTTTGGCTGGCTGTCCGACATCATCGGCCGCAAGCCGGTGATCTTGGGAGGCATGTTGCTCGCGGCGATCACCTACTATCCGCTGTATTCGTGGCTGGGAACCGTCACGCAGCCTGGCAACATCAACTATCCGATCGCGATCTTCATCATCTTCATCCTCGTTTGCTACGTGGGGATGGTCTATGGGCCGGTCGGGGCGTTCCTGGCGGAATTCTTCCCCGGCAGGATCCGCTACACGTCGGTGTCTGTGCCGTATCACATCGGCAACGGCTGGGGTGGCGGATTGGTGCCGTTCATCACCTCGGCGGCTTTCGCGGCCACCGGCAGCATCGGCTACGCGCTGATCTATCCGATCGCGGTTCCCGCGGTGTGCTTCGTGCTCGCCCTCTTCCTGATGCCGGAAACTCGACATATCAGCATCTGGGACGAGGCAAAGACCGCCAAAGCACCAGCCTAGCAGGTCGCTAACGTGCGGGGCCGCTCGGTGTCCGCCGTCAGCACTCGTGAGACAGATTGGGTGGGTTGAGGAAGGGAGGATTTCTGGCTCATCGTAGCCTTTCAAGGAGCGAAGATGAGACAGAAATCCGTGCCGGAGAAAGAACCGGCGACACAAGTCGTGAAGAACATCCGCCGCGCGACGCGGCGCCACTTCTCGGCTGAAGACAAGATCCGCATCGTACTGGAAGGCCTGCGCGGCGAGGACAGTATCGCCGAGCTCTGCCGTCGCGAGGGGATCGTCCAGAACCTCTATTACCGCTGGTCGAAGGACTTTCTCGAGGCGGGGAAGAAGCGACTGGCTGGCGATACGGCCCGGGCCGCGACGTCGGACGAGGTCAAGGACCTGCGTCGCGAGGCCGGCGCGCTGAAGGAGGTCGTGGCCGAGCTGACCCTCGAAAATCGTCTGCTCAAAAAAGCGTGACGGCGGATGGGGAGGACGCCGCATGAGGTACCCCGCCTCCGAGAAGCTTGAGATCATCCGGCTGGTCGAGGAGTCCGCCTTGCCGGTGCGGCGGACGCTGGAAAAGATCGGCATTCCGCGCGTGCCGGCGAACTTTTTGGGGGCAATCGACGCGCGCCGGTTATTTCGAGTGAGCCACGGGTATCCGACACAAACAAATCACTAAGTCGTTAGACCCCCGTGAGCAGACGACAGGATAACGAGCTCTCTTTGGAATGCATCGTCAAGTTCCAGGGGATGATCCTGCTGCACGACGTCGAGCGGAGGCGCCTTTATGCGGTGAGGCAGGCTCCTAATACGCTGCCATGGCGATAGAGCGAGGTATGCATCATCCGAACATTGCATCTCAGACGGCTTACGGCGCGAGCTATAGATTCCAGACATGGGTCCATGTCACCCACTTGCGAGCGCGGCTACGAGCGACGGATGCGCATCTTGCGATCAGCCCAATTTTTAAGATCGGCGACCGTAAAGCGTTCAAGGAACGGGTTCGCTTTAACGAGCTTCTCTCGTTTGGTTCGCCCCGTCGCGTCTGCGCCCGCCATGGTTGAGGCCGCATCGGCTTCCTCCAGCGCCGAAAGAATCGCTATCGCTCCCGCAGCTCCGGCAAAGTGGGCCAAGTAAAGGGTTCCTGGTGTGACAGGTAAGCCACGTTTCTTCCAGAACATGGGCGTTACGCTCGGTAAATCGCGTGGTGAGCTCGCGCGCAACGCTGCGCGTCACGCCGCAGTTCTAGGATATCGCCTTCGCTGCGCCCCTTAGCCAGATCAGGCCGATGAGCTCGGATCAGGACGAGCCAAGTCTCGTCCAAGAACTGACCGAGACCCATTGCGCTGGAGCGCTTGTTCTTGGCGTTGGGATCGCCGTTTGATTCAACGCTGATGATCTGTTCGACAACGGCATCGATGTTCACGGCTTCCGATGCTTCTTGGGAGAGGGTCGGTGTCCGATGAGAGTATGAGCCTAGGGCAAACCCAAATCCGATGCCGACCAGGAGCATGCCAATCAAGATGAGAAATTCAAACCTGTTGCGGCTACCGGTCAGGGGGTGCGTGCTACAAGTAGCGTGAGAGGCCAAGATTGGCGCTCCGACGTTCTTGGCCATCGGCATGACCGACCGGAACGACTGACTCAGGCCCCTGAGTCTGAGCCTGCAGTTGCAATGCCGTCACAATGGCTGAAAGCCGGCGTAGGTCCTCCGAAGCCGCGCCGGTTTCATCGGAAGGCATAGGAGGCCATCAACAGCGCTGCGACGCCAAGTGAGCTTGGATACGTATCATGCGAAAAGCGGATCGCCGCGTGCGCATACCCATACAGATGATACATTGAGAGGCCCTCCGTTCTGCCTGAGCTCGCTCAGTTTGGGGGATCGACGCGTCCATTGGCGATCTAGGACCGCACGCTGCCCCCACTTGGTTAGGAAGGCGTTTAGATCGACCGCACAGTCATTGCATAGGCTTAACGCGCGTTCGGATTTATCGCGTGGGTAACGCTTCGACAACCATAGACACAGGCTGACATGCGCGTGCGCCGGGCACGCCATACGTATGCCCCGATTGAAGCCGTAAGCAACGGCCCATGTTGGAAAGCGATTACACTCACGCAGAGTCGCCTAAGCCGGCGCCAGAAGTTCCGGTGCGGGTATTTCTCAAATCGCAACTGATGGCTGCGCTACGCCAGCACGCGCGACCAATTATCATCGAAGACCCGGACCTTGCCCTTCCGTTCACTCGCATGTTGCGTGCACGGGAGTTGCGCCTGAGGGCAGTCGGTGGCCTCGTAGCAGAAGCGATGTCATATGCGATCAGCCGGCACTATAACGCCGATGTCGAGGCGCACTGGTACATTGGTCAATATGTACTTCCGGGAAACGTGCAGCGAATTATTTTAAAGCCGAAGGCTCTTCCGCTTCGTGCGCTGGGCCCAGTCGTGTCGGCGCATTCTGCGGGATACCGTCAATAGCGCCAGCCGTCATTCGACGTCTCCGACACGCCATCATGATTCTGCGGAATTGCCTCGACGCCGCCTTTCTGCGATGCGCGGCTGTGCCAGAAGCCGATATGGGGACACGTTTGCGGGAGCGGCTCTCGCCCTTAGGTCTTCAGAGACTATTCACTTTGGCCCTGAATACTCCGAACGAGCCCGTTCCCTGAAGAGGGCGGCGAATGGGGAGATGGAAATGAACGCACAGGCGACGAAGCTCCATGCCGTCGAGAACGATCTGAAACAGTTGATGGCCGACGTAACCCGGGCGATGGAAAAGGCTCAGGAGGCCGTGGCGAGGATAGCCTCCAAGACCGCGACCGCCACAACGGAGACAGGATCCACGACTTCGTCGTGCCAGAGCGAGACCATCATGATTCGCGATGGCTCGATAAGTGTTAGGCGTCGTGCGGACATCGCAGGACTCGCTCGCTGGGCAGGAGCGTTATCTCCCAACGCATGCAGGGCAGGATCGGACGCTTTCCTGCAATCGAACCAACTGCAGTCGCCGTTCGGACGGCGTTGCCTAAAAGCTTGAGAAGAAGCTCTCAACTTCTTTTCCGAACGCGATGTGATCTATGAAGCGGTGCCAGTGAAAAAGCCACGCACCTGTGTCCTGCCAGTCGCGTGCCCTGCCCAGCCCCTTCCAAAATTCGGGATCTTGCAAGTGTTCTGTCAGAGCGCGCATGGGCAGCGCGTTGTACCCCGCGTTGTCTTCGAGGTCATTTGCTTTCCACCATCGATAGCCGTAGCCACCTTTCTCAGCGGCGTCCCTGATCGCTCGCTCCGTGTGGTTCATCCGTTCTTTCCGACTGATGTTCTCAACCCACCACAGTCTGCATCGGCGGACGGAGCACCAGCAGAACTTTTCTGCCAGACCTCACCGAGCGCCTGAACGACCGGAAGTCCGTCCCCTAGAGTGACTTCTAGTGCCCGTTCGTTCGAGAGAATTGCTTGGCGGGGAGGATATTCCCCGAACCGGACAACCCGCCCTGGCGGTCATCCGCAGGGCTTGGCGACTTGGCCCTTCCCGCAGCCGGTGCTTCTTCGCCCTAGAAATCGGTGGCCGAGGCCCTGCGCACGTCTGATTGGGATAAGCCGAACCGAGCGCCTTGGCGGAGGCAGAAAACCAGACATCGCGGGAGGTCGGAGAAGTGCCAAACGTGGACAGTACGGCAGTAATTGGTTGAACGCCCGCGATCTCACGTAACGGGAGGTCAAGGACGCGGACCCATGAGGCATCGGCTTCACTGCGGCTTGATGTTCGCTGCCCGGATTACCTTGCCCCATTTCTCGGTTTCTTCCGCGAGGAGCTTGCCGTATTCGTCGCGGGAGAGAGCAAGCGGCGCGTTGCTTAGGTCGGCGATCCCCGCCTTGATCCTCGGATCGGCGAGGCCCGCGTTGATCTCCCGGTTGAGCTTGTCGATGATCTCGACAGGCGTGTGGCGCGGTGCGCCAATGCCTTGAGTCCCGGTCGCCTCGTAGCCCGGCACGAATTCTCCGACAGTCGGCAGGTCCGGCACACATCAATGCGCGCCTCGGTCGACACGCCGAGCGCGCAGCCTGCCGGCCCTGACGTGGCCGATCGAGGAGGCGATGGCGTCGAAGGCGAACTGCACCTGACCGCCGAGAAGGTCGTTCACCATCGGCCCGGAGCCGCGATAGAGTCGAATTCGCAAAAGTCCAGTCAGCGGGTGCGCCAGACGTTTGCAAGGGGAAATAACCGGCGCAACGCAGTGCAATTGTGGTGAACCCTCTTGCTCTGCAACAGTACCGCTGAGGGCGGCGGCGACGAGGCTTGCGGACACAGGCAATTGCGGAGCAGGAAACGGGAGGTAATTAATTCATTTTGAGGTTGAACATTTGGGATACAAATTCCACTGATTTTCCACGACTCCCCCTACACGATTTATGTTTTGTTCTGCGCGACCCTGCGCGACGGCAAAATGAAAACTTTGATTCTATGCTGGTTTCTGGTGCTGCCGGTAAGGATTGAACTTACGACCTCTCCCTTACCAAGGGAGTGCTCTACCACTGAGCTACGGCAGCGCCAGGCCGGATGCGAATAGAAGAAATGCGGCCGCGAATGCGGCGATCCGCTGCCATAAGGTCCAAAGCGGCGCAAGCACGGACCGTCCTCGGCAACCCTCGCGCAGAGGCCCTTCCTTCGCCCGCGCCGGTTCGTATCTTTCCCGCCATGGACGATCGGCCCAAAAGCACGGACAAGAGCAAGCAGAAAGCAAGCCAGCAGCGGCGCTCTGGGCGCGGCGTTGCGGGAGAACCTCAAGCGTCGCAAGGCCCAGGCGAAAGGGCGCACAACCGCGCCCGGGGCCGACCCCGACCCCACGATCAGCCCCACGATTCCGCCGGAATTGCCGGACATAAGCAGCGCAGCTAGACCCGGAGCCGCAACCGTGCGGACGGGCTGGCCTTTCTGCATGGCGCCGCGGTTCGTCAAGGGATCGGCGGCGTTTGCCAGAACGGGGGACGGGGCATGGATCGCATTCGCATCAGCGGCGGGCAGAAGCTCAACGGCACGATTCCGATCTCCGGCGCCAAGAACGCCACTCTGCCGTTGATGATCGCGAGCCTGCTCACCGATCAGACGCTCATCCTCGACAATGTCCCGCGCCTCGCCGATGTGGGCCTGCTGCAGCGCATCCTCGGCAATCACGGCGTCGATGTCATGGTCGGCGGCAAGCGTCCCGGCGAGACCCAGTATGACGGGCAGACGCTGCACATCTCCGCCGCCAACATCATCGATACCACCGCGCCCTACGAACTGGTCTCGCGCATGCGGGCGAGCTTCTGGGTGGTGGCGCCGCTGCTCGCGCGCATGGGCGAGGCGCAAGGTCTCGATGCCCGGCGGCTGCGCCATCGGCACGCGGCCGGTGGACCTTCTGATCATGGCGCTCGAGCGGCTGGGCGCCGACGATCGAGATCGACGCGCGGCTATGTCATCGCCCGCGCCAAGAATGGGCTCAGGGGCGGCGAGATCAAATTTCCCAAGGTGACGGTCGGCGGCACCCATACCGCGCTGATGGCGGCCTCGCTCGCCCGCGGCACGACCGTGATCGAGAACGCCGCGCGCGAGCCGGAGATCACGCGACGTCGCCGACTGCCTCAACAAGATGGGCGCCAAGATCACCGGCGCCGGCAGCTCGCGGATCGTGGTCGAGGGCGTGCCAAGCTCAACGGCGCGCGCCACCGCGTGCTGCCCGACCGCATCGAGACCGGCACCTATGCCATGGCGGTGGCCATGACCGGCGGCGACGTGCTGCTGGAAAACGCGCGCGCGGAACTGCTGCAGTCGGCGCTCGACGTGCTGGCGCAGGCGGGCGTCGAGATCACGCCGACCAATACCGGGCATGCCGGGTCGCGCGCAACGGAGCGGGCATCGGCGCCGGTCGAGGTGACGACCGCGCCGTTCCCGGGCTTCCCGACCGACCTGCAGGCGCAGCTCATGGCGCTGATGACGCGGGCCAAGGGCACCTCGCACATCACCGAGACGATCTTCGAGAACCGCTTCATGCACGTGCAGGAGCTGGTGCGGCTCGGCGCGCACATCCAGCTCGACGGCGAGACGCGCGACCATCGAAGGGGTCGAAGGCGCTCACGGGCGCTCCCGTCATGGCGACCGATCTGCGCGCCTCGGTCTCGCTCGTCATCGCCGCGCTCGCGGCCGAGGGCGAGACCATGGTCAACCGCGTCTATCACCTCGACCGCGGCTTCGAGCGGCTGGAGGACAAGCTCTCGGCCTGCGGCGCCGCCATCGAGCGCATCAGCGGATAGTCGAGGTTGTCGGCTGCCGACGAAAAAGCGGACAGTCTACGTTTTCCGGAAAATGCTCTAAGGCATGCGACCGCCGCGCTGGGTCGCACCCTGGCGATCCTGGTGCTCGCGCCGGCGCTTGCCGGCACTGCCGACGCCCAGCTGGTGGACTGCCGCGGCGGCCAGAAGCCGACCCAGGTGGCGGAACTGATGTTCGGCCGCAATATCGGCGCGCGGTTTGCCGTGAGCGAGAGCCAATGGGGCCGCTTCGTGGACCGCGAGATCATGTCGCGCTTCCCGAAGGACTCACCGTGTACGACGCCGGCGGCCAGTGGCGCGACCGGGCGAGCAACAAGATCCTGCGCGAGCGGAGCAAGGTCGTGCAGATCGTGCTGCCGGGCCATGACGAGGACCTGGCGCGGCTGAACGAGATCGCCGAAGCCTACAAAGCCCGCTTCAAGCAGCACTCGGTCATCACGATCGTGCGGCCCGCCTGCGTGTCCTTCTAGGTCCCGCCAAACACCGGGGCAGGGCGCGTTGTTTCCCCGCTTGCGCTGCCGGGGCAGCTTCCTAACTACCCCCGTACAAGATCAAAATGCGACAGGACGGCAGGGAGCGTGCGTCATGGATCAGGTGAAGTTCGTCGCCCTCGACCGCGAGGACCTTGAGGTCGTTTCAACCCATCTGCAGGATGCCCTGGTCAAGGTGGCGGACGTGATCTGGCGTCCGCAGGAAAAGCGCCTCATCGTCGCCCTCAGCCGCTTCGACTGGCTCTCGGCCGAGGGAACGAGGCCCGAACTCCGGCGCTGCCGCTCGGCGCTGCGTTTCGAGCGGGTCAATTGCTGCAAATGTCGCCATGTCAATCCATCCGGCAAGGACGCGGTGCTCAACCTGCTCGCCGTGGAATTTTCCGAGACCGATGCGCCCGCCGGGGTCGTGACCCTCATATTCTCGGGTGGGGGATGCTTCGGCTCGAGGTCGAATGTCTGGAAGCCGAGCTTGCCGATCTCGGGCCGTCCTGGCCCGCAGCCGAGCGCCCGGTCCACCGGGACGAGGCCACCGACGCCCGGGGTTGACGACCCTCCTCGCGCGCGCCATTGAGCGGTGACCCGGTCCGTGTGGTCCGGTAGGACAGGCCATGCCGACCCGCCTCGACAGCCGCGCTCCCGATTTTGCCCAGCGTTTTCGCGCGTCTGCTCGCAACCAAACGCGAGGCGTCGGCCGACGTCGAAGACGCCGTGCGCGCGATCATTGCCGACGTTGCCGCCCGTGGCGACCGGGCGCTGATGGAGCTGACCCGGAAATTCGATCGGCTCGATCTCGACCAGGCCGGCCTCAGAGTGACGCGCCGACGAGATCGCGACCGCCCACGCCATATGCGACCGGCGCGCGCTCGACGCGCTCGCGCTTCGCGCGCGACCGGATCGAAGCCTATCACCGCCGGCAATTGCCGAAGGACGAGCGCTTCACCGACGCGCTCGGGGTCGAACTTGGGTCGCGCTGGACCGCGATCGAGATCGGTCGGCCTCTACGTGCCTGGCGGCACCGCCGCCTATCCATCCTCGGTGCTGATGAATGCCGTGCCGGCCAAGGTCGCCGGCGTGCCGCGTCTGGTGATGGTGGTGCCGGCGCCGGACGGCAAGCTTTCGCCGCTGGTGCTGGCGGCGGCCAGGCTTGCCGGCATCGACGAGATCTATCGGATCGGCGGCGCCCAGGCGATCGCGGCGCTGGCCTACGGCACCGAGACCATCGCGCCGGTCGCCAAGATCGTCGGCCCCGGCAACGCCTATGTGGCGGCGGCCAAGCGCCTCGTGTTCGGCAAGGTCGGCATCGACATGATCGCCGGGCCCTCGGAGGTGCTGATCCTCGCCGACAAGACCGGCAATCCCGGCTGGATCGCGGCCGATCTCCTGGCCCAGGCCGAGCATGACGCCAGCGCCCAGTCGATCCTGATCACCGACGATGCCCGATCTCGCGCGACGAGGTCGAGACAGGCCGTGGACGCGCAGCTCAAATCGCTGCCGCGCGTCGCGGTCGCGGAGCGCATCCTGGCGCGATTTCGGCGCGATCATCGTGGTCGGCGAGCTCGACGAGGCGGTGCCGCTGGTCGACGCCATCGCGCCCGAGCATCTCGAGATCGAGAGCGCAGAATGCCGAGCATCTGGCCGGCTGCGATCCGCAATGCCGGCGCCATCTTTCTGGGCCCGCACACGCCCGAGGCGATCGGCGACTATGTCGGCGGTTCGAACCACGTGTTGCCGACCGCGCGCTCGGCCCGCTTCTCCTCCGGCCTGGGCGTGCTCGACTTCATGAAGCGCACGTCGATCCTCAAATGCGGACCCGATCAGTTGCGCGCGCTTGCGCCCGCCGCGATCGCGCTGGGCGAAGCCGAGGGGCTCGAGGCGCACGCCCGCTCGGTCGCGATACGCCTCAATCGATGATGATTCCCGGCGCCCATCAGGTACAGCTCCGGTTCGGCGCGGCCGCGGATGTCCGCGCCCGCACATGCATCATCGGCGATGACCCGCTCGGAGCGCACATCCAGCCAGAGATCCAACCGCCTGGTTGCGGTCACGCTCGATGAGAACTCGATCGGCCGCTCAATCCCGATGTCGAGCACGAGCGCGCGGTCGCGATCTACGATCTGCTCGAGGACAACATCTTTGCGCCCAAGGACGACGACGGCGGGCCGTTTGCGCTGCATCTGAGCATCACCGGGACGCGCCTCGTGTTCGACATCCGGCACGCGGACGGGGCGCCGGTGGTGGCGCATCTGCTGTCGCTGTCGCCGCTGCGACGGATCGTGAAGGACTATTACATGGTCTGCGACAGCTACTACGCAGCCATTCGCACCGCGACGCCCGACCGCATCGAGGCCCTCGACATGGGCCGGCGGGCGCTCCACGACGAGGGCTCCAACATCCTGATGGAGCGTTTGGCGCGCAAGGTGAGGCTCGATTTCGATACCGCGCGTCGCCTGTTCACTCTGATCTGCGTACTCCATTGGAAGGGATGAAGCGAACGCCATCGTCGCAACGGCCGCAGAGCGGTGCTGTTCGCCTGCGGCCTCAATTCCGTGCGGTCGCCGATGGCGGCGGCGCTGCTGCGGCAGGCGCTCGGCACCTCGCTTTACGTCGGCCTCGGCCGGCGTTCGCAAAGGCGAGCTCGATCGTGTTCGCGGCCGCGGTCATGGACGAGAGCGGCATCGACATCAAGGCGCACCGCCCGATGACCTTCGAAGAGCTCGACGATCTGGAGGGCTCAATTTCGATCTGATCGTCACGCTCTCGCCCGAAGCGCACCACAAGGCGCTCGAGCTCACGCGCACGCTCGCGGCCGACGTCGAGTATTGGCCCACCGCCGATCCGACCGCGATCGAAGGGCAGCCGGGAGCAGCGCATGAATGCGTACCGAGACGTGCGCGACCAACTGCTGCAACGGATCAGGACGCGTTTTCCCGCACCGGAGCGGCAATGAATGACGAAAGCCGCGTTGACCAGTTGTCGGATGGCCCTGATTCCGCTAGGTTTCCGCGCCTTCCGGGCGGGGTGATCCGGATCGGGACACTAGGCGCTGGGTAGCGGATGGCAAAGGAAGAACTTCTGGAATTTCCTGGGGTCGTGACGGAGCTGCTTCCGAACGCCACTTTCAGGGTCAAACTCGAAAACGAACATGAGATCATCGCCCACACCGCCGGACGCATGCGCAAGAATCGCATCCGCGTGCTTGCCGGGGACAAGGTTCTGGTCGAGATGACGCCGTACGATCTCACCAAGGGTCGTATCACCTATCGATTCAAGTAACAGCGCTGTCTCCAGCTCCACGGTCCGCTCCATGCAGTCGTTGCGCAAACAAAAATGATAGGCCGGCCGAAGCTCGTCCTCGCGTCCGGCTCGCCCCGCCGCGTCTCGCTCCTCAATCAGGCCGGCATCGAGCCCGACGGGCTCGCGCCCGCCAATGTCGATGAGACCCCGAAGCGGGGCGAACTGCCGCGCGCCTGCGCCAACCGGCTGGCGCGCGCCAAGGCCGAGACCGCGCTCGATCATCTGCGTGCCGACGAAGAACTCCAGGGCGCCTATATCCTCGCCGCCGACACCGTGGTCGCGGTCGGCCGGCGCATCCTGCCCAAGGCCGAGCTGCTCGACGAGGCGGCGCAATGCCTGCGCCTGTTGTCGGGACGCAATCACCGCGTCCACACCTCGGTTTGCCTGGTGACGCCGAACGAGGCCTATCGCCAGCGCCTGGTCGAGACCCGCGTCCGGTTCAAGCGCCTGTCGCAGGACGACATCGAGGCCTATCTCGCGTCCGGTGAATGGCGCGGCAAGGCCGGCGGATATGCCGCGCAAGGCATCGCCGGCAGCTTCATCGTCAAGATCGTCGGCTCCTACAGCAACGTGGTCGGGCTGCCGCTTTACGAAGTGACCACGCTGTTGTCCGGCGAGGGTTTCCCGATCCGCTCGGGCTGGCTCAATGCCATGTGACGCCGAACGCCTGAGGCGTGACGCTGATCGTGTGAACCTTGGCGCTCAGGCAACCGGCCACCATATCGAGCATCATGTCCGAGCACGCTGATAATCCCCGCACCGCGTCCTGCCCGATCTGCCGCAAGCCGGTCGTCGAGAAGTTCCGGCCGTTCTGCAGCAAGCGCTGCGCCGATGTCGACCTGAACCGCTGGCTCAGCGGGGCCTACGTGGTGGCGGGCAAGGAAGACGAGGACGAGGACGGCGCGCGCAACGACGGCGAGCCGTCGTAGCCAAGCGAGTGGCCGTTGAAGTGGATCAGGGCGGGCGGCAGGCTCGGTCTGCTCCCTCCCCCGCAAGCGGGGAGGGGTGGGGGGAACGGTCACTCGACTCTAAATTGATTAAGCCTCGATCCCGCGCGAGTCTTCACACGTGGCGCCCTCCCCATGCATGCCCCTCCCTGTCCCTCCAGCCGAAGTCGGATGTTTCCGACTTCGGCCAATCATGAACGCCGACCTCGGGTAAATCCGAGGTCGGTTGCCAACGAGGACGGGACGGTGTGGCGCCGCCCGTCGCAATCCCGCAGGTGATTCCGGCTCATGGGCTCAAGCGTCCTACGGACGCGGCGCCGCTGTCGATCAGGCCTTGACCAGTTCGCCCAGCTGCTCCTGGGTGCCGGGCGCGGGGTCGCGACCGGGCCCCGGGTTCCAGGCCCAGCCGACGAGATCATCGTGCGCCAGATGCTCGTGCAACAACGCGAGATCACGTCCGCCGTTGCGCTGCGGGTCCTTGATCTGCCGGCAGATATCGCCGATCGACTTGCCCTCCCACGCCATCTCGATCGGCGCGAGACCCCAGCGCGAATGTCCCGGCAGGCTTTGGAACGATGTCTGCTGGCCGGCGAAAATCGGGACGTTGCGGTTCATGTGGCAGGCGCCGCAGGTGTTGCCGGGCACTCCGCCGCCGTCGGCTCCGCGCGTGACCTGCGGGCGAATGCGGATGCATGTCGTTGCCTTGGGTCGGACGGTCGCTCGCCGGATGGCAGTTCATGCAGCGCGGATTCATGATCACCTTGGCGGCCTCGGTGAACAGCGTGCGCGAGCGCTCCTGCGGATCGGAGATGGCGGCGAAGGCGGACGGCGGGCGCAGCTCTGGCGCGGTTCTGGGCGTAAGTCGCGCCGCCGAGGTTCGTCACCGCCGCGAGGCACCAGACGAAGTGAGATGACCCGACCGCGCATCCGAACCGTCCCGTGAATTGCCGCACGGGAACAACGGCGAATGCGCCGGAAAGTTCGGGCTTCGGCGCGTTTTCCCTCCCGGCCGCTCGTCTGGACAGCCCGGAATCGAGCCTCTATAACCCCCGCGCTCTCGCTTCGTCCGCCATCCGTGCGGGCGCGGCGCCCAGGTAGCTCAGTTGGTAGAGCACTGCACTGAAAATGCAGGTGTCGGTGGTTCAAATCCGCCCCTGGGCACCATTCCCCTAGGTCAGTGCAGATGCTAGCGTCGCACTCCGCTGCGCCACGTCGCTGACTCCGTCAGCCCTCCTCGCGCGTGCGGCCTCGGTCGCGCCTACTTCGGCACCACGCCGCTGTCCCTGATGATCCTCGCCCAGCCGGCGATCTCTTCAGGGACGTACTTGTTCAGATATGCGGGCGTGCGGCGCTCGGGCGCGACGATCGCGGCGCCGACCTCGCGCAGCCGCGACTCGACGATGGGCGTCTCGAGCGCCGACATGGCAGCCTGGGTCAGCTTCGCCGCAATCGGCTCCGGCGTTCCGGCCGGTGCAAAGATGCCGAGCCAGTAGTTGCCTTGGATGCCCGGGAGGCCCTGCTCGGCCGCGGTCGGCAGATGCGGCAGCAACGGCGAGCGCTGGTCGGTCAGCACGCCGAAGAACTTGATGGCTTTCGCCTCGATGTGCGGCAGTGCTCCCGCAGCGACCGGGCAATAGAGGTCGAGGTTGCCGCCGATCATGTCCTGAATGCCGGCGGCCGCGCTGCGGTAGGGCACGTGCGCGAGCGTCACGCCGACAGCGCGCATGACTTGCGCGCAGGCAAGATGCGTCGCCCCGCCGACACCCGAGGAGCCGAACTGCATCTTGTCCTGGTTGGCCTTCATGTAGGGGATCAGCTCTTTCAGGTTGCTCGGCGGCAGGCCGTTGCGCCCGACCAGCACGAGCGGCATCTCGACCGCGAGCACGATCGGGACGAAATCGGTGGCGGGATTGTAGGGCGGCTTTTCGAACAGGGACTGGTTCTGAGCGAACGTATCCACCGCTCCGATGACGAGCGTGTAGCCGTCAGGAGCGGCGCGTGCCGCGCGCGCGGTGCCGATCGAGCCGCCGGCGCCGCCGATGTTCTCGACGATGATCTGCTGGCCCAGCAGCTCGGACATGCGTGCGACCAGCAGGCGGCCGACGATGTCCACGCTGTTGCCCGGCCCGAACGGTACGATCGCCGTGATGTGTCTGGTCGGCCATTCCTGGGCCGCCGCGACGCCGAGCTGCGACAGCATCAGCACGGCGGACGCGACAAGGCGGCACAAGCTCATCAGGTGGCTCCCGCGACAGTGGAAGGCCGCATCCGGCGGCGACCAGTCACCCGCTCGGCACGCCTTCGAGGCTGCACGTGTTGCTCGCGCGATTCTCCGCTCTCCCGGCCATTACGCAAGGCCAAGATTCGAGCAAGGCACGCGCAGGCATTGAGCGATGTCCGATCGGCCTCGGGTGCCGCACATCGCCCGCCTTCGGCGGATCGCCGCTGGGGAAGGGCGACGGGCACGCCCGTGTCTCCGCATCGCCCGCATTCAGGCACCACTGCGCCGCGCTCAATCCCCGTCAGGCCGGCGGCCTTGATGACCTTGGCCCATTTCGCGACGTCGTCGGCAATGATGCGGCCGAAGTCCGCCGGCGAGCCCGTGACCGCAGGGCCGCCCAGATCCGCAAACCGCGCCTGGATGACGGGATCGGCGGCGGCCGCGTTGAGCTCGTGGTTGAGCTTGTCGATGATCTCGACCGGGGTGTTCTTCGGCACGACGAAGCCGCTCCATGAGCTCGCCTCGTAGCCCGGCAGGACATCCGCCAGCGGCGGAACGTCCGGCAGGTCCTTGGCGCGCGTGCTCGATCGTCACCGCCAGCGCGCGCAGCTTGCCGGTCTTGACGTAATGCCAGCGACGAGCCGGTCGTGGCGAACACCAGCTGCACCTGTCCGCCGATCAGGTCGGTCATCGCCGGCGCCTCGCCGCGATAGGGGATATGCTGGAATTTGACGCCGGCCATCATCTGGAACAGCTCGCCGGCGACATGGCCGGTCGCGCCCTTGCCGCCGGAGCCCATATTGATCCTGCCGGGATCGGCCTTGGCATAGGCGATGAACTCCGACGCCGTTGCGGCCGGCACGCGCCGGGTGCACCAGCATGACCAGCGGCGAGCGGATCGAGACCGAGACCGGCGTCAGGTCGACGGAGAACCTGAAGCCGATATCGGGGTAGAGCGACTCGTTCACCGCGTTGCTCGAGTTGGCCATGAACAAGGTGTAGCCGTCGGGCGGCGAGCGCACGGCAAGCTCGGTGGCGATGTTGGTGGCGCCGCCCGGACGGTTCTCGATCACGAACGGCTGGCCGAGCCGCTTCGACCAGCCACTGCGCCATCACGCGCGCGGCGATATCGGTGGTGCCGCCCGGCGAGACGGCGACGAAGACCCGGACCGGGCGGGCCGGATAGGCCTGCGCGTCCGCCGCGCGCGGCAAGGCCGGCAGCACCGCGGTGCCGGCAACCAGGCGGAGAAAGCCGCGTCGTGATCGCGTCATCGACAAGCTCACCCTCGCACCTGACGCATGCGGACTAGGTCGCGCGGTCGTAGGGTGGGCAAAGGCGCCAGTCCTCGATGCGCGTCACCCATTCGGTGGCTTGCCTGCGGCCGTGCCCACGCGTTCGCAATGACGCCTTGGTGAGACGATGGATTGCGCGGGTCAAGGCGCCACGGCAACGACCGGAGGATGAGCCTCGAGGACGGCTGCACCCTGCGTCCGTTCGAGCGGGATGCCGCTTGATCAGCTGACCCCACAGGCGCTTGCTCGCAATCGCGGCGCCTTCGCTCAGCGCCCGCAATTTCGCCCAGACGATGCTGTCGGCGACCATCGGATCGCGTGCGCACCGGCGGTGCCGAAGCCGCAATCGACGCCGGCGATCAGCGCGTTCGCGATCGATGATCCCGGCGTAGCGGCCGATGCGTTGCGCCACCAGCCGCGGATGCTCGACGAAGTTCGTGGTCGAGATCGATCACGCCGGGAATCAGAATCTTGTCGTCGGGGATGTCGATGTCCGCGAGGTCTTCCCATTCGTGATCGTGGCGCGGATTGGCGGCCTCGATGCTGATGGCCTGCGGGCGCGCCTTGAAGGCGATGATCGATGATCTTCAGCAGCGGCAGGTCGTGGGTGTGCGGGCCTTCGTAGTTGCCCCAGCAGATGTGCAGCCGCATCCGGTCGGCGGGCAGACCCTCGGTCGCGCGCGTTGATGCGCCGCGATGTTGCGCTCGGCGATCTTGCGGAACTGGTCGTCGGTCAGGTCGCGGTACTGGTTGTTGCGCGCAGGAGCCGAGATCGGGCGCAGTCGATCTGCAGCACGAAGCCAGCCTCGACGATGGCGCGGTACTCGGTCTTCATCACGTCGGCCAGCGCCTCGACGTAGGCATCCTCGCTCGGATAGTGCAGGTTGATGATGAAGCGCGTGAGGATGCCGGGCGACGGCGCGGTCATGAACACGTCGGTGGGCTTCGACTTTGCTCGCCGCGGACTTTGAGGTTGCGCGAGATCGCGGTCGAGCTCGCTGCGGTCCTGGTAGCGCAGCCGGGCCGACGCAGCCGGGAAACGGCGAGTCGCTGAAATTCCTGCCGCCGTGGCGAAGTCCGGATGCGCCAGCAGATCGCGCCCGATCATGATGTCGCGGCCCTTCTCGGCGGCGCGCGGGTCCGGCTCGATGCCGCTGACCCGATGCCGGATGTAGGTGGTGTAGGACGGCTTGCTCATCTCGCCGTCGCTGACGACATCGATCCCGGCGGCGAGCTGCTGCGCGACGATCTCGTCGACCGCCTTGGCGGTCTCGGCTTCAAAGGCGGCAGCGTCGATCGTCTCGCCCCGTTCCCGGTTCATCACGAGGTCGATCAGCGGCTTCGGCCGCGGCAGGCTGCCCGTGTGCGTGGTCAGGATTCGGTCCGTGCTGGTTTTCATTCGGTTCTTCCGATGGCGGGGCAGATTGTGGCGATGAGTTCTGGCGATGATATTCGGGCTCGCGCCGCGTTGCCACGCGAGGTCGCGCGGGCGCGCCGGTGACCGCACGCGTCCGGCCGCACGCGGCGACCGAGGCTTCGTCACATGCCGACGAGCGCCTTGAGCTTCTTGACCGCCTTCTTGCAGGCCGGGATTGTTCTGGTTGTCCAGCGCCTGCGCGCGCGTGAGCGCGGCTTCATAGTGCGATCCCGCTTTCTTCTCGGCACGCGCCATCGAGGCGGGCGTCGGCTGCTCAGCCGAGCTGGGCGCCGACCGTCTGGCGCGCGGTCGGACCGAACGGCGAATTGGGCTCGTTCAGGGCCTTTTCGATCTTTCGCAATATCGGCGGTGCAGGGTCCCGCCTGGGCGCAGCCGATCCCAAGCGCGAGAATGACGCTCGTCATCAGGATGAAGCGCGGCATCCGACCCGACCTGTTGGCTGCTCGCATCAGATGCTGCGAGTGTCGGCTCGAATTCCACTCCGTGACTGCCGTCCGCATCTCTCGCCTCCAGTCGATGAGTGTTTCGATCGGTGCATGCTCACTTGCGCCGACACCACTGGTCGCGCCCGCACGAGGATCGCTTGACCGTCGATCTCACAGGCGCCTGATATCCTAGCGGTGTTGGTTCACCTGACACAACATCACCCGTTCCAGCAGGAACGGGCTGAACGGCGCGAAGCCGCGACCTGTTCGCGCGGATCGCGAGTCGCCAATCAACGTGCCGTGTCGGTGAGGGCGTGCGGCTGGGGACGTGAATTCTCACCGTCGGCGCGAGCCTCATCGCTCGACCGACCGGCGTCCGGCGCGAGACTAATCCCTCCGCAATCAGCTCGCTTGCTGGATGCGCGGGCGCGGCGGCGCCTTCGGCGCCAGGAATTTCGAATCTTCCTTGTGCCACAGGTGATCGCAGGCACAGAACGGACAGAACTTGCGCGCGAAGGGACCGGGAGAGCGGGCGAACTCCTTGGGATCGGCGTCCATCCCCATGAACATGTAATGGCCGGTCAGCCGGCACCGCGTGATGACCTGCGCCATCGCACTTCTCCGTGTTCGATGATCAATCGACGAGACAACATCGCCGATCCGGCAAAGTTCCATGGGAGAGGCGCTGGCGACGGGTCGCGACGCGGCGCTACCGGCCGTTGGCGGCGATCTCGGTGATGAGCTTCTTGAGGATGGCGTCGCCGAAGGTCTCGTAGTTCTGCGCGGCGACCATGAAGGCGCCGGGACCGCCGATCACGCTGTCGTAGTAGTAGCGGTCGAGATCGGGCTCGAGCGCGAGGATCGGCAGGCCGTTGATGCCGATGCCGGCGGCGACCGCCTCGTCGCGGGCGAGCGTGACCGGGCGGCCGCGGTTGTTGGAGCCGTCGCCGGAGACGTCGATGACGCGCCGGCTGGCGCGAAACGGGCTGCGGGAAACAGCGTCGCGCGTGATCGATGGCCCCGCTGATCGAGGTGCCGCCGCCGAACAGCTGGCGCGGCACCCGCTCGATCGCGGCGGCAAAAGCGGCCGCGGTCTGCTCGTCGCCGACCGCGCTCCATTCCGCCACCTGGACCTGCATCATCGGCCCGGTCCATTGCACCATGGTGACGGCGATCGCCTGGTGCGGTCCGGAGCGGATGGCCTGCAGCACCCGGGCGTGACGGAAGGCCGCGACATAGCCGCGCTTCTGCAGGTCAAAACGGACCTGATCGACGCTGCCGGAGGCGTCGACCGCGAGCACGAGCTGCAGGTCGACCGCGGTTTGCGCGGCCAGCCGGCACTGGCGCGGCGAATGCGAGCATCGCCGCCGCAACAGCGGCGAAGAGGAAGCGGCCTCGCATTGCGGGTGAGCCTAGTGCCCCTGAACCCGAAGTTCGCGCACATCGCGCGGCCAGTTCAATCGCGAACTTCGGGTTCAAGAGGGGCACTAGAATCATAGAGTTGCTAATGGTCCTCAGATTCCGAAGTTCGCACCGTGAACATGCCGCAGAGTGCTGGCGAACTTCGGGATCGGACCATTAGATGCGCTGCAGCGTGCACTCGGTCTCGATCGGGATTTTCGCGTCGGCGGTCGGCGAACGCATGCGCCGCAGAATTCTGATCTGCTTATAGCCTTGCTTGTCGCACGCGATCTCGACGTCCTTGGGATCGACCTCCTTGCCGAAGCCGGGGACCTTGTAGGCGCCGAGCGCGTCGGTGCGCGTGACCACGCCGCCGCGGTCCTTGATCCCCACCGTCACCTTGGCGTCGGGCATGGTCGAGCCGTTGGTGTCCTTGACGAAGCCGAAATAGGACGGCCCTTCCGTCTTCGCTGTTGTCGTCGTCGTCCCCAAATCCCGCGCCGCCCGCCCACAGGGCGGTCGACAGGATGCAGGTCGCGCCGACGACCATGCTGGCGAGCGACCCGCGCCGACCTAGGACACTTCATCCCGGACCTCCTGATGGCTCGCGGCGCACCGCGCTTATCCCGGAACCGGCCGTGGACCCCATCGCCGGTTTCGCCGCGCGCCGCTGGCTACGGTCGTGATCCTACCGCATCGGCGGCAGACATTTCTACGTGGTCGGGAAGGGTCCGGTAAAGCATGCAGCGCCGGGCCGCCTTGTGCTGTCGCGCGCGGCCTTGGTTATCTGGCGATCGCGAGCCGGGCCCTGTAGCCGGGGACGTTCTCGGCGGCCTTGGCCTGCCAGTTCATGCCGGACAGGTAGCCGCTCCCGAGGAACACGATGCAGCCCGCGCTGTAGGGCACGTTGTCGTTGTCGGGGCATGCGGCGAGCCGGCGCATGCGAGGCCAATTCAGCGCGCGCCGGCGCGTCGATGACAACGTGATGTCTGCTGCTCGATCCAAAGCGCACCGCCGGCAACGGCAGCAACGATGACCGCAAGGTCGAACTTCGACACCAACTGAGAACTCCTCGTCACGTCATTCCGGCGGCCAAGGCTTTCACCCGTCGAGGTGGGAAACGGATCGCGGGCTTTCAATGCCGCGCAGCGTGACCGGCGATCCCGGATGTCCGGGACCGCCATCTGCGACTTGCGTTCCGCGTCCCGGCTGACGCGGCAATCCGCATCAGCGGTCAGTGATCTCACTTGGTCCAGAACGGCATCAGCGAATAGGCCAGGGGAATGAGCGCCAGTATCGGCAGCAGCCATACCAGGGACAGCGGGATCTTCCTGGCCACGCTGTCGGGAAGCAGGGTCGCGAGCAGGCCGACAGCCGATCCTACGAGGAGGGACAGCACGGTCCAGCCGTACCAGTACATGGTGGGGCCTTCGCCGCTCCTTGCCGGCGCCCACCAAAACTCGACGCGGTTGGTGGCCGGATGATAGGTGAACAGCGGCAGGTTGAACCATTCGCACAGAAAGATACATCACCGGAACACGACAATTCCGAACGCGACGGCGAACGTCCTGAACCTGGCGGATGCCGCCAACGACGATGTCGCGGCTCTTGGCCCTCGGCGACGACTTTGATGTCGATGGCGTTGCGATGGTCGTGTTCATGATCCGAACCCCGGACATTATTGAGGACGTGGCCGACGAGGAAGTTGAACCAGCAGATGAAGGCCAGCAGCGCGGTCACCGATTTGCGCACGCCGTCATATTCCGGATCGTGGGCGTTCTTCCAGATGTACCAGTAGATCGGAAGGAGACCGAGGCCGAGCGTCGCGGCATGCTCCTTCAATTCGAAGAAGCCTTGCGTCTTCCAGTAGCCGGCCTGCTCGATCGGAATGCGGACGTAGATGCGGTACTTGGTGTAGATCCACGCGCCCATGAGAAACGTCAGGATCCATAGGACGCAGACCGCCGTGGCGTAGCCGGCCGCGGACACGGCGCGAAAGCGCGTCACGAATCCTGCCCGCGCTCTGGCGCACCGGCATCAGGACCGCCATCGCCTGATGGGTGAGCGCCCCGAGCAGCGCGATCGCCAGCAGTCCGTGTACGATCGAGCAGGATCGTCCAGAACGTGTTGACCGATATCAGCATCAGATCTCCCCAGTTCTAACCGCGGCCCCGAACGGATGGCGACGGACGCTCGATCGCGCCGCCATAGCATTGTTTTGGACTTGTCGCCCGGCGACCGAGTTTGGTTGCGTCCTTCCCATGCGTCCGCTGTTTTCTTTTATTATTGTGGTTCGACTCTAGCCACACCGGACCCGGGTGGCAATTTGGCAGATCGAATTTGATTTTGAATCGCTTCAAACTGCAAGGGAACATCTGGCAATCGCCAGCCGGAGACGTGGCGGCTCTGGCGTCGCGGGTCAGCGCGATACTGCCCAAGCAGTGACAAGGGGCGGTGCGTGCCGTCGTGCCAATGGAGGCTTTATCGGAGGCGGCGCCGGCCTCGACCGGTGATGGTGGCAGGCGTCAGGTCATGGTAGTTCGTAGGTGAACCGGCCGTCGGACAGGTCGAGACGGCAGCAAGCCGCCGCCGGCGGACAGCGATAAGCAAGAACTGGGAGGAGGAGCTTCGACCGGCTCCACAGGCAACCGGGAGTAGCCGATGAAATACCATGGTGCTTGGTTCGCAGCCGCGATCACGGGCCTGATCCCGGTCGGCGCCTTGCCCGCCGGCGCCGAGACCATCGCCGTCTTCACCAAGAGCGCGGGCAATCCGATCTGCCCGCGCGGTGCGCGCCGGCGCCGAAGCGGTGGCAAAGGCGAACGGGGTCACGGTGTTCCACTACATCCCGACCTCGGCCGACAACGTCCCGCAGCAGACCGCGCTGGTCGACGAGGCGCTGAGCGCCAAGCGCGACGCCATCGTGTTCACGCCGGTCGACGTCAAGGCGATGGTCCCGGTCGGTGCAGAAGATCAACGCGGCGAACATTCCGCTGGTCAATGTCGGCGACCGGCTCGCCGGCGGCACCGCCGTCGCGTTCATCGGCACCGACGATTACGGCATCGCGCTCGAGACCGCCCGCACGCTGCTCAAGGCGATGGGCGGCAAGGGCAACGTGATGGTGCTCGAAGGTCCCGAAACCATCCCCACGGCGGCCGGCCGGCTGCGCGGTTTCAAGGACGCGCTGAAGGAGTTCCCGGACGTGAAGGTCGTGCTGTCGAAGAACGCGATGTATGCCCGGCCCGCAGCCGCCGACCTGCTCAAGGCGATGCTGAAGGTGAACCCGCCGCCGCAGGTCGACGGCGTCCTGGCCGCCAATGACGCGATGGCCTTCGGCGCGGTCGAGGCGTTCAAGGAGGCGAAGAAGAAACCGCCGCTGATCGTCGGGATCAATGCCAGCAAGGAAGCGGTCGACTTCATCAAGGCCGGCGACATGCTCGCCAGCGGCGACTACAACGGCCTGATCGAGGGCTGCCTCGGCGCCGAGATCGCGATCCGCACGCTGCGCAAGCAGCCGGTGCCCAAGGAGGTGCTGGCGAAGACCGCCGTGGTCGACAAGAGCAACTATCAGGCCTACGAGATCCCGGCCGAACGGCGGCCGTGCCCGACCCTGGAGAGCATGGCGGCCGAGTGAAGCACCTGCCGCGCCGGATCCTGTCAGGGCCGGTCTTGGCGTATTAATGTCTTGGCGTATCATTGAGAGCATGAGAGCGGGGCGCGTTAGTGCGACGAAGATCGTTCTCGATCAGATGGCACGTGGCGATCGTTGGGTTACTGGTAGTCGCTCCCTATTGCTCGTTGAAGGCATCCTGCTTCAACGGATCGCCAAATCCGAACGCGAAACGATGGAGCAATCGGCGACCTCGTTGGCGCGCGAGGTGCGCGACACCATCGATCGCGACCTGCAAGCCGGAAAATCCGCGCTGCTTGCGCCTCGGCACATCTCCTCACCTCGATACCGCGAACTACGAGGAATTCCACCACCAGGCCCAACGCGTCGCGGAAACCATCCCCGGCAGCGTCATCGGTCTGCGGAACGCAGACGGCGGCCTGCTGGCGGTCACGGTGGTGCCGTGGGGGACACGTCTTCCCGTCAACCTCGATCGCGGTGCTCAAGGAGGCCGATGAACGGGCAATCGCCACCCGCAGCGCGGTCGTGACCGATCTTTACACCGGCGCCGTGACCGGGGCGAAATTCATCAATATCGAAATGCCGATCTTCCGCACCGACGCCACGTTCGTTCTCAGCCTGGCGCTGCGGCCGGAGTATCTCAGGCGAGGTGATCCAGACAAAGTCGGTCGGGCCGTCGTGGGTGGTGGGAGTCATCGACAAGAACAATCGCCTGATTGCGCGCTCGCGCGATCAGGAGCGATCTGTCGGGCAGCGGGCGTCGGCCGATTTCATCGCCAACACGCAAAGCGCCGAGGGCTCGTTCCTGGGCACGACCCTGGACGGCGTGCCGGTGTTGAATGCCTATGTCAGATCTTCGCTGTCGGGATGGCGCATCGCTGCCGGAGTCCCGCTCGCCACCCTGGAGGCGCCGCTGCGCAGGTCCTATCTGCTGCTGGCCGGCATGGCCGCCGCCGGCCTTCTGACCTCGTTCGGTCTGGCATTTGCGTATTCGCGCTACCTGACCGCCCGGTGGCCGCGCTGCAGAAGCTGGCCGCGGACGGGGCGGCGGGCAAGCCGGTCGTTCCCTTCGTGACCGGCATCAAGGAACTCGATGCGGTGTCGCTTGCGCTCGCCCGGGCCTTTGACGAGATTGCGCGGCGCGAGAAGGAGCAGGCCGTCCTCATCAACGAGCTCAATCATCGGGTCAAGAACACCCTGGCGACCGTTCAGGCCATGGCCAACGTGACGTTGCGGCGGTCGGCTTCGCTTCCGGATTTCGTCACCTCTTTCACCATGCGCCTGTCCGCGCTCGCGGGTTCGCACGATGCGCTGACGGAGAAGCAGTGGAGCGCCGCCAGCCTGAAAGTCCTGCTGCTGAATGCGGCGCGGCCGTTCTGCGATCAGTCACGATTGCGCATGGTGGAAGCGGATGTCGAGTTGAACGCAGCGATGGCCATCCCGTTCGGCATGATCTTCCATGAGCTTTTCACCAACGCCGCAAAATACGGCGCGCTCTCGAATTCCGACGGCTACGTCGTCGTGACGTGGTCGGTCTCCCACGACGACGGCAAGAGCAAGCTCCATCTGATCTGGCAGGAGCACGACGGGCCCCGTCGTTGAGCGTCCCCAGCGCAAGGGCTTCGGCACAATCCTGATCGAGGGCGTCGTCTCCGACTTGGGCGGACGGGTGGACGTGGATTACGATCCGCAAGGCCTCGTGCTCAAGGCCGTCGTTCCTCTGCCGTCGGCTCAGGACGGAATAAGCCGTCTCTAGGCCAGGCTCGCCGTGCCCGCCGTGGCAGCTGGTCGCCGCAGGCGCGACCTAATGGGCTCTCGCCCGGGATGGTTCCAGCCGGCAGGGCGTAGCAGGACTCCGCCACGGCGCCCGGGGTCGTCCACCACACCCGATCGCGGTGGTGATGCTCCACACAATGCGTGAGGGCCCGCCGCAACGCCGGCAATCGGAACGGCTGCCCCATCACGAACGGGTGCAGCGAAATTGTCATGACCAGGGGCTGCGCGCGGCATTGCTCGACCATTTCATCGAAGCCGTCGACGATCATGTCGGCGAAGTCCCGCGCGGTGCCGTCGCGGTGGATGATTGCCGCGGAATCGTTGAGCTCCGCCGGATAGGGCACCGACAGGATCGGACCCGCGCGCGTCTGCAGCCAGAACGGCTGGTCGTCGGCCGGCCAGTCCATGACGTAGCGTGTAGCCCGCTTCCTTCAGCAGATCGGGCGTGACGTTGCTTTCCGACGCCGCCGGTCCCATCCATCCCTTGGGCGGACGGCCTTCGCGGCGCGTGATCTCCTGGGTCACGTCGTCGATCAGGCGGCGCTCGTCGAGTTCCCACAAATCGCCCTGCCGCTCGGCGTTGGTCCGGCCGTGCCCGACGACCTCGTCGCCGCGCGTTCGGATGCGCTCGCAGATTTGCGGATGATATTCGTACAGGAGCGAGTTGATGTTGTGCGCGGCCGGCAGGTTCAGCTGCTCGAACAGATCGAACAGGCGCCAGATGCCGACCCGGTTGCCGTAGTCGCGCCAGGAGTAATTGCGCTGCTGCTGCGGTTCGCCCTTCTTGGCCGGGATCCCAGCCGGTGCCCTTGCGATAGGCATAGACCTCGATATTCGTGGTCACGCAGAAGGCGAGCCGCTTTCCGCCGGGCCACGAGTAGTCCTTGCGCTCGCCGATCGATCGAATATTCGTAGCGATTGTGCTTGGGCAGGGTCAGCATCAAACATTCTCCGCGCGTCAAAAGTGATGAATCATTCCTGCGTGTTATTCGGAACGGCACGCGATGTCGGGCCAATACATATATCGCGGTGGGTCTCGAGCGCGAAGGGCGCGAACATTTCCCGCGCTGGCGCACGCGGTGTCGCTCCGATCTGTGTGATTTTTGCAACGCTCTAGAATTATTGCGAGGCGGCCACAGTGCCGGACTAATTTTCCTGTCGTATGTCGCTTATCGACTACAAATGGGGGTGTCTTCATGAAATCACCGGTCGTCAAGCGTTCAATTGTCCTCGCTGGCCACAAGACAAGCGTGAGCCTCGAGGATGCCTTCTGGAAGGGGCTGAAGGAGATCGCCGGCGGTCGCCACATGACGTTGTCGGACTTGGTAGGCGCGATCGATGCGCAGCGCCAGCACGGCAATCTCTCATCGGCGCTTCGGCTGTTCGTGCTGGATTTCTATCGCAGCCAGGTTTCCGACAAGGAAAGCCGCGATGGTATCCACGATGATCGGCCGTCCTGCGTCCGCGTTTTCTTGAGCTGATGATGTCGTGATGGGTTGAGCATCGCGAGACCCATCACGTCCCGCCGAGACGAACTCTGTTCTGCTCGGCCCGTGCGTGTGCTCCCATACTAGACGCACGCAGCAGAAGTGGGGATCATCGCTGGTGGCCGCACGAACTGTTCGTGCGGCCACCGCGGCGAGCTTCGACGTTCAGAGCATGATCCGGAAACGTTGCAAGAGTCTCGGATCGATCACGCGACCGGATCAAGCCGGGAGCGAAATCGCGATTCGACCCGAGGCGATTTCGCCCCTGCGTTTGCCGCGAATGCGACCTGCATCGTGTCTTGCAGCGCGGCGCTCATCCGCCGATCTGCGGGATCTTGGCGTCGGCGATCACCTTCTTCCACTTGGCGATGTCGGCCTTGATGTAGGCGGCGAACTCGGCCGGCGACATGCCGTCCGGTTCGAGGCCCATCGCCAGCATCTTGTCCCTGACGTCGGGCAGGCTGACGATGCGCGCAATTTCCGTCTGCAGCAGATCGACGATCGGTTTCGGCGTGCCGGCCGGCACCAGCACGCCCTGCATGGTCTCGGCCTCCTGACCCTTGATGCCGAGCTCGTCGAGCGTGGGCACGTCGGGCAGCGCCGGCGAGCGGGTCTTGGCGGTGATCGCAAGCGCGCGCAGCTTGCCGTCTTTCACCAGCGGCGTTGCGGGCGGAATTGCCTGGAAGCAGATCGGCGTGTGCCCGGCCACCACCGACTGGATCGACGGGCCGCCGCCAGGAACGGCGCGAGCGCGAAATCGAGCCCGAAGGTGAGCTTGAACAGCTCGCTCGAGAGATGCGGCGTGGTGCCGATGCCGGGCGAGGCGAAGGTGTACTTTGCCCGGGATTGGCCTTGAGCAGATCGACCAGCTCCTTCACCGATTTTGCCGGAATGCTGGGATGGACGAACAGCCCGTTGGGCGAGCCCGCGGCCTTGGTGACCGGCGCGAAGTCCTTGTCCGGATCGTAGGGCGACTTGGCGTAGAGGCTCGGTGTTGACGGTGTAGCTCGAGGACACGAACAGGATGGTGTAGCCGATCGGCCGGCGACCTCGCGACCGCCGCGCCCATGCCGAGATTGCCGCCGGCTCCGCCATGTTCTCGATGTAGAACTGCTGGCCGAATTTTTCCGACAGCTTCTGCGCGATGAGCCGTGCCACCACCGTCGGTCGGCCCGGCGGCGGCGAAGCGGAACGATGATCTTGACCGGCCGGTCGGGATACGGGCTCTGCGCCGAGCCGGCACCTGCGAGCAGAAGGCCGGCGCAGCCGGCCAGAACGCGGGCAATCACGTTGGTCACTCTCATGCGGCGCTCCTCTGGGGCGTTCCTCCGGGTTGTTGGTCCGGGCTCTTGCTGCGGCCCGGTCATGCAGGATAACCTGTTCCTGCGGGCTGCGTCCCCGGCCTATGATCGAAAGGCCGATCGCGAGAGACTGAAGAATGAGCCTGTTCGAGGCAAACGCGTCCGGGCGCGACCGAATGTCCATGCAAGGCGGCAACAGGCTCAAGCTCGGCCTGTTCGGCGCGAACTGCTCGTCAGGGCGCGCCGTCACCAAGGTGCCGGAGCGCTGGTCGGGCACCTGGCCCGACAATCTCAGGCTCGCGCGCATGGCGGATGAGGCCGGCATCGATTTCCTGCTGCCGATCGGGCGCTGGAAGGGCTATGGCGGCGAGACCGACTACCAGGGCGCCACGCTCGAGACCATCACCTGGGCGACCGGCGCTGCTGGCCGCGACCAGGCGGATCACCGTGCTTCGGCACGGTGCACGCGCCGCTGTTCCACCCCGATCATCGCCGCCAAGGAGATGGTGACCGCCGACCAGATCGGCGAAGGCCGCTTCGGGCTGAATATCGTCGTCGGCTGGAACGAGGACGAGTTCGAGATGTTCGGCGTCGAGCAGCGCGATCACGAGGCGCGCTACGAATACGCGCAGGAATGGATCGACGCCATCAAGCTGATCTGGTCGGAGCGCGAGGACTTCGATTTCGACGGCCAGCTACATCAAGCTCAAGGGCGTGCGCGCCAAGCCCAAGCCCTATGGCGGCACGCAGGCCGATGATCATGAATGCCGGCGCCTCGCCCACCGGCCAGGCCTTCGCGGTGAAGAACTGCGACGCCTTCTTCATGCAGGCGTCACGGGTATCGGTGGCGGAGACCGCGCGAGCGGGTCGCCGGGGTCAAGCAGCTGGCGCGGCAGCACGGTCGCGAGATCAGCGTCTACACCGTCGGCGTCATCACCTGCCGGCCGACGATGACGCGAGGCGGAGGACTACCACCGATCACTGCGTGGTGGATCAGGCCGACTGGGCGGCCGTCGACCGGCTGCTGGCGATGCGCAATATCACCCCGCGGACCAGTGCCGGCCGAAGAGTTCGCCGCGCAGCGCAGCCAGTTCGCCCACGGCAACAGCGGTCTGCCGATCATCGGCGATCCCGACCACGTGGCGCGGCAGCTCATCGACGCTGAGTTCGCGCCGGTCTCACCGGCATTGCCGTGTCGCTCGTCAACTACGCCGACGAGCTGCCTTACCTCTGCGAGCCGAAGTGCTGCCGCGGCTCGAGCGGGCGGGATTGCGGCAGGATCGGTAACCCTGGGCTCGACTGCCGTGCGTGCGGATCGGCTTCGTTTTCTGAAAGATGACGTCATACCTGCAGCTCCACGATGTCCGCGCGCAGGCGCTGCCCTGACGTCTTCACGCGCGCGATCGTGATCGGCAGCTTGAAGCGGCGCGGACCGGCGCTCCCGGATTGAGAAACAGGATGCCGCTCCGCGTTTCGATCGAGGGCCGGTGGGAATGCCCGAACACCACCGCCGCAAAACCCGCGGCCGCCGGGTCGACGTCAAGCTGCGAAATATCGTGCAGCACGAAGAGACGGTGCTCGCCCAGCGCGACAAGCTCGGTCATGGGCAGCGCCGCAGCCCAGCTTCCCTTGTCGATGTTCCCGCGAACGACATGCGTGGGCGCAACTTCGCCAAGCCGATCGATCACCTCCGGTTTGCCGACGTCACCGGCGTGGATAATCATGTCTGACCCGCGTAGCGTCGAGGGCCTCCGGCCGCAGCAGCCCGTGGGTATCGGAGATGACGCCCAGAACGAATTCGCGCACGCATCTCACGCACCTGTTGGCATTGGCCGGGCTGATAGACTACGCTCGCGTCGCGTGAACGGGCATAGGAGCCAAAATGCGATCAGCCGGCGGCGGCAGCGATTCGGCCATCACCGAGCGCAGCCGGATCCTGCGTTCGGATTTCCGGAAGGTTGCGCGGGTTTGAACCGCTGGTGCTGAGGAGCAACATCCGCCTCGTCAGCACGCTCATCATGCTCGCTGTCGTGGTCCGCCACGGGCCATCCCGCCGAGCGCCCGCAACGACTCGCGCAGGGCGCGCCTGACGTTCGGGTGGCCGGCCCGATGTCGAAGGCCGTGAGCTGCATCGGGCGGGCCTCAGATAGTTGAGTTCTATGCCCTGAAAACGTCGGACGACTTGCGGGTGTAATCGGCTCCCGAACGGCTTGTCCTACGTCCTCGCCCACGTCTCGGTACCTTGCCAACCCCGGTCGGTGCGGCGCGACCACTTGCCGGAGAGCGAACCATCCGGGCCGATGTTCATGGTCAAGATGACGGTGCGGCCCTTGATCAGGCAGGCGACCGCAAGAACATTGCCGATGACCTGGCCGACGCCGACCTGCTTCCCGTTGTCCCAATCGAGCTCCAGGGCGCCGGAGGGGGCCATGGAGACATCCAGGATGTGGGTGCCGACATAAGGCTTGCCGTCGGAGTCGGTGCCCGTGACCAGGTAGGAGCCCACGAGGCTCGCCTTGGCCCCTTCAACCGTGTGCCATGTCACGATTTCGTGTGAGCTCGAACGGCGCCTCGATCGCCGCGGCGCGCGTCCCAAACGTCGCCGAGACGCCCCATCCGCTCAGGGCTCCTGCTGCAAGCAGGGCTGCGATGACCAAACCCGCGCTTCTGCCGGCGCAGAGCTCCGCTCCATATTTCATGCCTGGGATCTTCATCGTTGCATCCTCTCGCTTGCCAGCTTGAGCTCAAGGGACCGGCCGCATGCCGGTCCGCTTCAAGGCGGGTGATGCCACTGCTCCCGGTTCTTGAAGGAGAGAAAGATCACAGATGCAACGAATTATCTGCAGGCGGTCGTTGGGGGCCGGGAGAGGGGCGGTCGCCGCTGGGCCAGGCTTGGCCACCCGGCAAGAAAGCCTGGCGCGCGCGAGCCGCCGCGCCGTTACGCCGGAATTTCGACCGCCGAGACCTCGAACCTCAATCCGACGCCTGATGGCAGGACGGCTGGGTCGCGGACCCGGCCACCGCCAGGTCGCCGCTCCGATAGAGTGCGATCGGCAGATGGGGCGGTTGTGCGGCCGCCGGCAGGGTTGGGAGGCTATCGGCCAGCGAGTATTTCTGAGCTGGTCACAAATCCGCACAGCACGAGAAGCGATGCGGTGTAAAGGATGAGGGCGCCGTAGGTCCACCAGCGGAACGTCAGATGCTCATCGACCGTCGGCTCGGGCTTGATCGATTTACACATCGTCGTCGGGGCTCCACCACTTCGACCCCCACCAAAGCAATACCCCATCACCCAAATTCATAGCGTGAGGCGCTTCACAGTCCGCTCTGCCTGATGGGGTGTGGCGACGACGTTTGCCGCACGAGGATCGTCGGACTACGGCTCTGCGGGGCGCTAGCACGATCTCGTCTGGGCGCCCGAACTGTCGTATCCCGGAAGGCATACCGCCCGCTGTGGCGTCGGGCTTTCGCCCTGGCCTCGCGACGGGGCTTCGCCTTCGGCTGCTGCGCTGGTGGTTCAACCATTTGCACCCGGGGCGGACTGGCTGGTTCTTGCGCCTGACTTGTCGATCGGCCGGTCGTTTCCAGCTCTGGCTGGGTCAGGACCGCAGGAGCGATGGGCGCCGCCAGCGCTGCGACGTCTTTCCTGCTTGAGGCAGCTGCACGTAGGTGACGATCGTTCCGGGCAGAGGCTTAAACGCGGCCAGCCCGGGATTGGGAACGCGCAAGGGCTGGAGCAGAGCATAAAGACCCACGGCGAAGCACGCGGCGACGGCACAATACAGAGCAAAGATGGATGCCCAGCCCGGCACTCACCCCGTTATCCTGTTGTCGATACGCGCCCGGCATGGAAGGCGAACGCCGCCTGACAGCTTTCGTTCCACAAAGCTTTGCACGCGTACCGACGCTGCGTGGATGGCGCGGAGAGATCCGGGTAACGCCGCAACATGAGCGGGGCCGCCGTTGCCGGCGGCCTCCGTCGTCAACGAAGCGAATCGATCCTACCTGTTCGGGCGCGTTGCCGGCGTGCCGGTGGTCGCAGGGGCGTCCTCCGGCATCCAGGTCATGGCGTCGCGGTCATATTTGAACCCCTTCGCGCTCTTCAACGCGTCCTTCGTGGAGTTCATCACGAGATACCACTTGTTATTGTCCTTGCTGGTGACCTGGACAGCGTTGAATGGGACCGCGACATCCTTCTCGCCCATGCCGAGGAAGCCGCCTGCGGCGACGATCAGCGCGGTGATCTTGCCGTCGCGGTCGACCAGCACGTCCTTGATCTCGCCGATCTTGTTGTCTCCCGGATCATAGACGTTCTGCTTGTACCAGTGAGTGACTGTCATGCTGCTGGCTGGAATGCTTGTGCTGATACGGGCAGCCGGCCCGGCGCCTTGGCGCTGGGGTGCCTGCGCCTGCACGCTTGCCGTGCTCGTCAGCAGCGCGATCAGGATGGAGGTGTAGGCGAGCCTTTTCATGGGGATCTCCTTGTGAAGGGATGATCGATTCATCCGCCAAAGGAACGTGGCACCCGGAACTAGGTTCCAAAGACGAGTCGCGTAGGCGGCGTCGCCTGCCGCCCGGCGCAATGCCGCCTATGCAGACTTGATGTCTTTGCGACTGCTCAGACGCCTGCGCAGACCGTGCTGCGCTGCGGTCGGCGGAGTTGCGCCTCAGCGCCCCGTCGTACGTTGGTGATGGTGATGGAGAAACTGCGCCAACTGCTCGCGCAGGCTTTCATCCCGTTCGGTCTGGTGGCCGAGCAAGACAGCTCGCTCGAACAGGGTCTGCTGAAGCTCGCGCGGAAGCTCGCTCCACAGATCGAGGGCAGCCAATCCTAGGACGTGCGCAAACCGATCGGCATTGGTCTCGGCAGTCTCGACTGAGGCCATCCATCCATCCTCCGCTGAACACTCGTTTGAAATGCTCCGATCGGAGCTGCCGTGCGCATGATAACGGCTCGCCCGTGTCGTGCAGAACAATCGTTCGCGCCATATGGGGTTCCCGACGGCTCCCCGTGTTGCGAGGGCAATCTCGACTTACGATTCGAGACAATGGGTTGGCGCGGGTGGCCGCAAGGAACTCTTGCCCGTGGGCAGCATTGTATCGGCACGCGGCCCAGCGTGGACAAGCGGCCGAAGAGGGGGAGCAACGGACCCGGGTTATGGACGCGAAGGATCAGGCGCTGCTGGCATTAGGGAAAGAACTCCAGAGCCAGCATTATCGGTTCACGACCGGTACGCCCGCCAGTCATCATCGCGTCAATAAGCGGCCCACCTCCCGGGCAACGCCGCTCGAACGGGTGTTCGGGTGGAGTCGTCCGTTTGAACGCATCGAGTTGCCGCCCACCATCGTTGCACTGCTCGAACAAGCGGGAGAGCTGGAGGCCGACGGGGATCGTCTTCGCGCCAAAGTGCGATTTTCGAGCCTGGGCGAACAACTGTTCGTGCATTCTGCATTTCCGACTGAAGCGTCCGACACCGTTTTCTTTGGGCCCGACACCTACCGTTTTGCGCGTGCGCTGAGCCATTCCATAGCCTGACATGCCGGCAGCCGCTTCGCGTACCATCATCGATATCGGATGCGGGAGCGGAGCGGGGGAGTGCACGCGGCCGGTCTCATGGGTCCCGCGGTGCACGCCGACGTCATCCTGTCGGACATCAATCCCAAGGCGCTTCGGTACAGTCGGATCAATGCCCGGCTGAACGGGATTGCCAATGTCCGCACGATCCTGAGCGACGTCTTCGATCAGCATCAACGAGGGCGGCGATCTCATCGTCTCGAATCCACCTTACCTCGTGGATCGGTCGGCGCGGCTCTATCGACACGGCGGCGGCGAGCTGGGCTTCGATCTGTCGATTCGAATCGTCGAAGACAGCATCGATCGCCTGTATCCGGGCGGCCGTCTGCTTCTCTATACCGGCACCCCGGTCATCGACGGCGTCGATACATTTCTTCGCGGCGGTGCGTCCTCGGCTGGACGCACGCAATTGCAAATACACCTACGAAGAGATCGACCCGGATGTCTTCGGGGAGGAACTCGACAGCGCGCCCTACGACCGTGCCGACCGAATAGCGGTTGTCGCGCTGACCGTGCATGCTTGAAGGAGTGAATGTGATGGAATTGCGCGATCCGGAATGGCTGGCGTTGGCCGCGGATACCGATGGACCGGGCTTTGCCCGTTTCCAACGCGAACTGACGAGATACAACCGTCACCGGCTGGAGCCGTCGCTGCCGTATGCGGCTTGGCGCGGTCACGTCCGCGACGAGGCCCGCGTGGCCGAGGCCGAGGGCGATTTCGTGGAGGCCGTGCGCCAGGAGATCGCGCCGCTGGTGGACGATATCCCGCTCGATGTGGATGCCTTCATCGCGTGGTTCGAGCGCTTGCGCGACAACCGGGCCCCGGTCAGGGCGATCCGCTGTTTCCATGGCTCGCGGCACAGGCGAGCCTTGAACAGATGAAGTGGTTCATCGAGCAGGAGGTGGCGGGGAGGCGGGTTTCGACGATCTATTGGCGTTCACCCAGGTCAAGATGCCCGAACAGGCAAAGCTGGAGATGGCGCGCAACTTCTGGGACGAGATGGGACGCGGCGCCAGCAAGGCATGCACGGCCCGATGCTGGAGCGCCTGGCGCACCATGTCGACGTGCAGCCCACCCCCGAAACCGTGATCCCCGAAGCCTTGGCGCTGGGAAACTTGATGGTGGCCTTGCGCACAATCGCCGCTACGCGTTTCACTCGATCGGGGCGCTGGGCGTCATCGAGATGACGGCGCCGACGCGAGCGGGTTACGTCGATCGCGCACTGCGACGCCTCGGAATTCCGGCGAAGAAACGCCATTACTTTGCCTTGCATGCGGTGCTCGACGTCAGGCATTCCGAAACCTGGAATCGCGAGGTCTTGCGCCCGCTGGTCGCCGAGGATCCGCGCCGCGCGCGCGCGATCGGCGAGGGCGCGGTTCTTCGGCTTATGGCACGGCGCGCGCTGCTTCGAGCGCTATCGGCAGAAATTCAGCCTGTCGATGCTCCAGAATGAGGCCGCGTAGGCCCCGGATTCGATGGCAAGTTGACGGCCTGATGCGCTTCCTGGGTATCGGCGATTATTGCGATCTCGGTGCCCTTTACCTCCGATTGATCGAGGAAGGGCACGAGGTCAAGGTTTCGATCGGCAATCCGCTCTGCAGCGGCACGCTGGCGGGTTTGGTGGAGCGAACGGCCGGACTGGCGCCAGCGAACTCGATTGGATTCGCGCGGCCGGTCGCGACGGGATCGTTCTGTTCGAGAATGTCGCCCAGAACCGCGGCGACGGTGCAAGACGAGCTTGCGCAGCGGGGGCTTCAACGTCATCGGCGGCAGCGCGTATGGCGATCGCCTGGAGAATGATCGCGCCTATGCGCAGCGGGTCCTCGCCGCCGCCGGGCCTGCCGATCGCCCGCAACTGGGAATTTACCGATCGAGCGGCGGCCCTCGACTTCCTGCAGAAGAATCCTGCCCGCTACGTTCTGAAGTTCAACGGGCCCGACGCCTCCATCGACAACTATGTCGGGCGGCTGGCCGACGGCAGGGACGTGCGCGCGATGCTCGACAAGCTCGCGCGCCCCGAGGCGCTGCAGGCGAGCTTCGTATTGATGGAATTCGTCGAAGGCGTCGAGATGGGGGTGGGCGCATATTTCGACGGCGACAAATTCTTGCTGCCGGCCTGCCTGGATTGGGAGCACAAGCGCTTCTTTCCCGGCGACCTCGGCGAACTGACTGGCGAGATGGGCACGGTGGTGACTTATGAGCGCTCCCGAGCGCTTCTTCGAGCGCACGCTCGGCCGGATGGAGCCGTTGCTGCGCGAGAACGGCCATTGCGGCTACGTCAACCTGAATACGATCGTGAACGAACGCGGCATCTGGCCGCTCGAGATTCACCTGCCGCTTCGGCTACCCCGGCTTCGCGATCCTCACGCCGTTGCAGGAGACGGCGTGGGGCGATTTGTTCGCGGCCATGATCAGCAGAGCAACAAGCGGGTTTGCAACGCGTCCGGGTTTCTCGGTCGGAATTGTGCTTACCCTGCCGCCGTTCCCTTACCCGCGGCCGCAGGTGCGAGGAGCCGGTGGGACTTCCCGTCCTGTTCGACGGCGAGCTGACGGCCGCGGATCGCGCGAACCTGCATTATTGCGAGCTTGGCCTCGAGAGCGGCGAACTGGTCACCAGCGGAATCTATGGCTGGGCCATGGTGGTGACCGGGGTAGGCGACAGCATCGCTTCCGCGCAGCAGCGCGCGAACAGCTTGGCGGACCGCGTCCTGATCCCGAACGTCCGCTATCGCCGGGACATCGGCGAACGGTCTGATCGCCGGCGATTACGCGCGGGTCGAGAGCCTAGGCCTGCTCGATCCGCCATAGACGGTCGGTGACCGTCGGTCACCACCGTCGTGCGTATGGCAGCGCCGTGTCGTCAGCCGGCACGATCATCTTGCCGATCGGCCAGAGCGCGAGGCCCGGCTAGCTTCAGGTGCGCCCAGGCGAAGGGAATGCCGATGATCGTGACCGCAAGAAGAACGGCGGTGATGGCATGGCCGAGCGCCAGCCACCATCCGGCCAGCACCAGCCAGATGATATTGCCGAGCAGACCGAGCGGCCCGGTGCCGATGTCCTCGCGGCCGGCGTAGTGCGCGCGCGACACCGCCTTGTAGCCGAACGGCAGCAGGGTGTAGGAGGCGATGTTGAACGCGGCGCGCGCCCACGGCAAGCCGATGATGGTGATCGCCATCACGATCGCGGCGATCACCCAGCCGAAAGCCATCCATAGGCCGCCGAAGATGATCCACAACAGGTTCAGCACGAGCGACAAGGCGAGACATGGGACTCCCCGCGGAGGTTGCGCCGGTCACGGCGATTTTGGCATCGGTGATGTAGATAGCGCCTGCCTCCTTTGCCAGTTGCCCGCCGAGGTTTTTCGTCACCGCCCGAGCTCGCGCGCTGGCCGAGGAACCTTCGTTCGCGCAATATGGTTATGGCTAGGCGCAGCAGCGTTGCGGCACGAACCGGAAGGCTCGGAGGCCAGAGCAAACGTCAGGGCTGCGGGCCAGCGGCACGACACATTTCAGGCGGCGAGGTCATCCCATGTCGATCATACGGCTCATTCACATCCAACTCGATCCATCCGAGAACGAGAAGGCCGAGCGGGTCTGGAAGGCAGAATGCGCTCCGCTCATGATCCAGCAGCAAGGCTGCATCTCCGAGAAGCTGCTGCGGTCGAAGGCGGGCGGCGAGTTCATCTCGTATTCAGAATAGGAATCCGAACAGGACATTGAGCGATACATGAACAGCGATGCGCACAAGGAAATCGTGCGCCACTCCCGTGGCCTCAAAGGCGCGAAAGCCGTGGTGAAGCTATACGACCTGGTCAAGTAGCCTGATCGCAGTGAAAGCGCGCGCAGCGCTAGGGTCGCATCTGGCGCTCCCAAGACGACGTGGCGCGCTAGATTCAAATTGTTCTAATTCAATATTATCGCGCAAATTCCGACACTTAGTGTTGCTTGACCGTGACAGTAAATCCTGTGTCCGGCCGCTATGATCTTCTCACGAAATGTTCGGCGCGTGATCTGGGGTCATCATGAATAAGCTCATTGTCAGTAGCGTCGCGCTTGTCGCTTCGCTCGCGGGGTCGGCGATGGCGGCCGACATGCCGATCAGACCGCCGGCGGTGGTGGAGTCCTGGACAGGTTTCTACGCCGGCGTCGCACTCGGCAGGACGGTTTTCCGATTCGACCTGGACCACGAACTGTCTCGAGCGCCGGCGCACCGGGCGGCGTCGGCTGCCCGTTGAATTTTGTTGCGCAGAATGGTTCTCGCTTCGTGACCAACAATCCTACCGGTTTCAGCTCGGCGACGTTCAGGCCGAGCGTATATCTCGGCTACAATTGGCAGGTCGGGAATTGGGTCCTGGGCGCCGAAGGCGACGTCGCGTATGGCCAGGGCAACAACAGCGTCAAGGGCATCCCGGGCGCGGAGAACCTTGCGGCAGCGACAGCGGCAAACCCGGGCAGCGATACCTCCACCGTCAAGGAGACGTGGGACGCCGGCGTCCGCGGTCGCGCCGGATTTCTGATCACCCCGACCATGTTGCTCTATGCCACCGCGGGCGCCTCCTGGATCCATATGGAGGCGAGCGCGTTTTGCGGCAGCGCAGCGCCGATCGGCTGGTGCCGGGGACCGGCTGGGCCTGGTTCGAATGTCGGAACGGTCAGCACGGCGTCGACCACCAAGATCGGCTGGACCGCCGGCGGCGGCATCGAAGGCCATGCTGTGGTCCAATTGGCTGGCCCGCATCGAGTATCGCTACAGCGATTACGGCACGTTCGGCTACACGTTGTTTTCGGGTCTCGATGCCATCGCCGCGGAAACCAAGCTTCACACTCACACCGCGCTGGTGCGGCGTTGCGTACAGGTTCGGCGGCCCGGTTCTTCGCTTGAATGCGATCAGCTGCGAGCGCCGGCGTAGGCCGGCGCGAGGATCCGACGTTGGTCGATCGCCGGAGCTCAGCGCGTTCGATCTCGAGAGGAGCCTGTGGAGAGCGGCGGGGAGCGGCCGCTTTGGCCGGTTGTCGTCGGGTAGTCGCGGCGACCCGAGCCGTTGTATACTGCGCAGGCAACCCGCGGCACGGGGCCTCTCATGAAGGTCGTCGAAATCGTTCCGCGTGAACGCACGCGGCTCTACGGGATGCTCGTCGCGAAGGAGGCCGCGATCCGCAAAGGGCGGCCGCGGAACCTATGTCCGGGTCGGACGCAAGACCCAGGATTCGACCCGCTGGAAGCACCGCAACTACCGCGGCTCGGTGCAGCTCAAGCGCGGGCCGTCCGAGGTCGTCACCGCCAAGGTGCGCGCAACGACCCCGAGGACGAACGCAAGCTCTTGTCGTCGTTTCTCGGTTTCGTCGATCGCCATTCCGGCGATCAAGTGGCGACCATCACGATCCATTACCGGTGACGGCCGCGCTGGTCGCGGCGGGGCGCCAGGCTTGTTGTCGCCTCACCGCTTGACCGAAATGTCTCACAGCTTCGAGATCTGCAGTTGCTGGCGATCGCCCACCCAGGTCTTCGCCAGTTCCGCCTCCGCCCTTTGCGCTCCGGCGGCGTCGCCACGCGCCTTGAGAGTTCGAGCAGTCCGTAATACGACCAGCCGTTGTTCGGTGCGCGCGCCAGCGCGCGGCGGAATTGCTCCTCGGCCTCAGCCAGCCGGCCGGCCTGCATCAACGCGGCCGCGAGCGATTGACGGACGGGATAGTACCAGTACGGCGGCTCGGTGTAGGGCAGGGCGTCCTGCAGCGCGGCGGCCTGTTCGAACCGCTCGACCGCCTTGTTGCTATCGCCTTGCGCCTGAGCGAGGCGACCCTCGACCACCGTCCGCGCGAGCTGCAGCACCTCCAGCGCCGGAATGCCGGCCGTCTTGAGCGGCGCGAAATCCGCGGTGCGCTCGATCGCGTCGATGGCGTTCGCCTCGGCCTTGGCTGCGGCGGAAATCGCGGCGCGCCGCGGAGGCCACGCCGCGGGCGTAGTGCCACATCGCCTTCACGTACGGAATCGAATTGCCGGGATCGGGTAGTGCGAGGATGGCGTCGGGCGAACTGAACAGGGCATGGGCGTAGTAGGGCGCCGCCTTCACCGGATGCGCGCCCGGAATGGCGAGCGCGGCCGCGTCGGGGAGGAGGCCGTGCAGCTTCTCCGCCGCCGCGATGCTGTTCGCGCCATCGCCGGCCATCAGCGCCGAGGCCATGACGAAGTGGACATTGTGCGGGTAGTAGCCCAGCCGATAGACGCCCATCGGGGCGTCGCTCGCCGCCAGGTACTTCTCGTCGACGGCAGCCGCGGTCGAGTTGTCCACGAGCGCGTCGAGATAGCGCCCGACCCGGTAATAGATGTGGCTCGGCATGTGCACGAGATGGCCGGCGCCCGGAACCGCGCCGCGCAGCCGGTCGGCGTAGGGCTCGGCGCGCTGCGGGCGGTCCGACGCCTCCACGGCATGGATGTAATAGTGGATCGCGCCGGGATGATTGGGGTCCTTGGCGAGCACGCGCTCCAACGTCGGCACGATCTCGGCGCTCTGCGGGTTCGGCTCTCGCCCGCCCGGCTGCCAGTAATCCCATGGACTGAGGTCCATCAGCGCCTCGGCGTAGAGCACCGCGATCTCGTTGTCCTCCGGAAACTGCGCCGCAGCCTGGGCCATGGCCGCGGCGTAGGCGGCATCCAGTGCGGCACGGTCCGCCTTGGCGTCTCTGCGTAGCGCTTGGACAGGGCCGCGATCAGCGCCTGCTCCTGCGGGCTCGCCTTGGCGGCAAGCGCGCGCGCCTTCTGCGCGGCGGCGAACGCGGGCGCCACCGCCTCGTCCACCATCGGCATGTTGATGTTGGGGCCGAGCACCAGCGCCTCGCCCCAGAAGCACATGGCGCAGTCGGGATCGAGCTTCTGCGCCTTGCGGAATGCGCGCTGCGCCTCCTCGTGATTGAAGGCATGCGTCAGCCGCAGACCCTGGTCGAAATAGCTCTGCGCGGCCGCGCTCGACGTGGTGACCTTGTATGTGAGCGAGCCGAGGCCGTCCCACAGCGGCGGATCGCTATCGGCGAACGCCAGCGCCGGCGAGGCGGCATTGCTCCTCGCCTGCGGTACTTCGGTCTGCGTTGCGACCAGGCGGATCATGCCGCGCGTCATCGGAGCGACGGCCGGTGTCCTGGCAGAGCGCGAAGTCCGAGCCGAGCTCCCGCATGGAATCAGGCGCCGCAATCGCGGCGGCGGCATTGGCGGAGACGAACCGCGCCGCTTCGGAGGCGCGCTCGCCGCTCAGCGCAAGCAATACGAGGCCGCCGGCGCACGCACCGGCGGACGTGGCCAGAAGCGCCGTCCGCAATCGCATGACTGCTTTCATGACAGTTCCCTCAAGCTGGGGTCCGGAAGTTAGCTCGCGCGTCGCTATGGGCAGTCGCCTACGCGCTGTCCCGCGATCGACGTGCGCACCGACTGCATGAGCCGCCCCTGCATGAATGAGCGTGCCGTGATGATGGCGACGTAATGTTCGGGGTCTTCGAACTTGAATTCCCCCTCCACGTCCATGTCGATCTGGCCGGTGCATTGCAGCCGCCATTTCAGCCGCTGCGGCGTGAGCTCATGCTCGACGCGCTCGCAGCTCGAATTGGTGGTGCGGCTGACGGGACTGAACGTGGTGTCGAGAGTCGGCGACGGCTTCCGGCGTCAGACAGCGCGTCCCTTTTTGAGGCGGGCCGATCATGCCGTTGATTTCCGGGCGTCTGGACGGTGTGCCATTGGCCGGCGCGCAGGCCGTCGGCCGCCGCATGCTGCGCGATTGCGAGAAAAACCACCGCGGCGAGTGCGCCCGCCCGCCGGTGATGAACGCCTGTCAGAATCATTCGGTAGACCGTCTCTAGATCGCCCTTCACCCTGAGGATAACAGGGGCGGAGCTGTTCGTCATTCCGGTTTGATGTTGGCGTCGCGGATGACCTTCGCCCATTTCGGCACTTCGGTTCCTGATCCGCGCGGTAAATTCCGCCGGCGTGCCGCCGATCGGCTCGAACCCGATGGCGGCAAGTTTCTGCTGCACGTCGGCAAGCGCGATCACCTTCACGGTTTCGCGGTGGAGGAGGTCGATCACCTCCTTGCGGCGCGCCCTTCGGGACGAGGATGCCCTGCGGCGTGCCGCCTTCCTGGTCCGCGCACGCCGGCCTCCGCCATCGTCGGCACCTCGGGCACCGCGACGCTGCGCTTGGCGCTGGTCACCGCGAGCGCGCGGATTCTGCCTTCCTTGATCTGCGGCGCCGCCGGCGGCATCGAGGAGAATGCGATCGGCGTGTGGTTGCCGATCACCGACTGGATCATCGGCCCGCCGCCCTGGAACGGGACCGCGACCATGTCGATCTTGACCGCGAGCTTGAACATCTCGCCGGAGAGGTGCGATGGCGTCCCGGTGCCGGGATTGGCGTAGCTCGACTTGCCGGGGCTTGCGCGCACGAAGTCGATCAGCTCGCGCACGGTCTTCGCCGGGACCGAAGGATGGACGACCAGCACGTTCGGCGTGGTTGCGATCTCGGTCACGGGATCGAAGTCGTTGTAGGGATCGTACGGAACTTTTGCATAAAGCCCCGGATTGATCATGAAGCTCGAGCTGGCGACGCAGGATGGTATAGCCATCCGGGGTCGCGCGCGCGGCCACCGCGGTGCCGAGATTGCCGCCACCGCCCGCATGGTTCTCGACGTAGAACTGCTGGCCGAGGTTTTCGGAGAACTTCTGCATCAGCAGACGGGCGATCACATCGGACGGTCCTCCGGGCGCGAACGGCACGATCACGCGCACGGGACGGTTGGGATAGCCGGTCTGTGCGTGCGCGGCGCTTGCGAACACGAGACAGCGTGCACACGGCGACGGCGCGGATAAGCGTGATCATGGTTGCGGGTTTCCCTGACAGGGCCAATTCATCGTTCATGACGTAGCGAGGCTCTCACTGCGCCTTGATGTTGGCGGCGCGAATGACCTTCGGCCCATTTGTCGATCTCCCACTGTGATCCGGTCGGCGAATTCCTTCGGCGTGCTGGCGATCGGCTCGAAGCCCAGCGCCGCCAGGCGCTCGCGCACGTCCGGCAGCGCGACGATCCCGACGATCTCGCGATGCAGGCGGTCGATGATGCCCTGCGCCGTTCCGCCGGCGCGAGCACGCCGAGGATGATGTCGGATTCCTGATCGCGGGCGCCGGCCTCCGCCAGCGTCGGGACGTCGGGCAGCGCCGGCGAGCGATGCGCGCCGGTCACGGCGAGCGCGCGCACGGTGCCCTGCTTGACGTGTTCGGCGGCGGTCGAGATCGAGGTGTAGAGGATCGGCGTGTGCCCGCCGATGGTCGAGGTGATGGCCGGGCCGCCGCCGTTGAACGACACCGCCACGAGGTCGAGGCCCGAACGCCTGCTTGAGCATTTCACCGGCGAGATAGCCGCGGCGTTCCCAGCCCGGCATGGGCGTAGCTGTGCTTGCCCGGGCTCGCCTTCACCCAGGCCACGAGCTCCTTGACGTTGGTCGCCGGAACGGTCGGGTTGACCAGCAGCACCTGCGGCGACACGCCGACCAGCGACACCGGCGCAAGGTCGCTCGTCGTGTCGAAGCCGAGCTTGGCGAACAGGCTCGGATTGACCACCAGCGTGCTGCTGATCACGAGGATGGTGTAGCCGTCGGCGGGCGCCTTGGCCGCCAGCGCGGTGCCGATATTGCCGCTGCCGCCGGGATGGTTCTCCACGTAGAACTGCTGGCCCAGCCGCTCCGACAGCTTTGGCGCGAGCACGCGCGCGACGATATCGACCGGACCGCCGGGCGCGAACGGCGCGATCACCTTCACCGGTCGATTGGGATAGTCCGATGGCTGCGCCAAGCTCGCGCCGGGACGAGAAGCGCGGCAAGCCCAAGCACGATCGCCTTCATTCCGGTGGTCTCTTCTTCGGGAAGGGCTTCCGGCTTCGCTCGGGCAGTCTTGGTGCGAACGTCGCGCACCGCGACGCGGCCGAATGCTCAATCCGCCTTGATGTTCGCGTCGTGCACGACCTTGCTCCACTTGGCGATCTCGGCCTTGATGCGCGCGCCGAACTGTGCCGGGCGTGTCGGCGACCGGGGCGAAGCCGAGCGCCTCCAGACGCTGCTTGACCTCGGGCGACGCAACCATCTTCACGATGGCGTCGTGCCAGCGTTCGATGACGTCCTTTGGCGTGCCCGCCGGCGCAACGATGCCGGTGAGCGTGTCGCTTTCGAGATCGGGAATACGCCGGCTTCCGCGTTGGTCGGCACGTCCGGCAGCGCCGGCGAGCGCGCCGCCGCGAGCACCGCGAGGCCGCGCAGCTTGCCGTCCTTGATGTTGCTCATGGCCGGCGGCAGCGCCGTGAATGCGATCGGCGTGTGGCCGCCGATCGTGGAGTTGACCGCCAGCGCCGCGCCGTTGAACGGCACGGTGACGAGGTCGAGCCCGTATTTCTGCTTGAACAGCTCGCCGGCAAGGTGCGGGGTCGAGCCGGTGGCGGGCTGCGCGAAGCTGTATTTGCCCGGGATTGGCCTTCACCAGTTCGGTCAGCGCCTTCATCGATTTCGCCGGGAAGTCGGGATTGACCGAAATCACATTGGGAGAGGCGGCGACCAGCGTGATCGGCGTGAAGTCCTTCACCGGATCGTACGAGATCTTCGCGTACATGCTGGGATTGACGATGAAGCCGGTGCTCACCACCAGCACCGTGTAGCCGTCGGCAGGCGCGCGCGCCACCATGGTCACGCCGGTGTTGCCGCCGGCGCCGGGCATGTTTTCGGTGTACGACCTGCTGGCCCCATGCCTCCGACAGCTTCTGCGCGACGATCCGCGCGATCACGTCGGTCGGGCCGCCCGCCGCGAACGGCACGATCAGGCGAACCGGTCGCGCCGGATAGGTTTCGGCCGACGATTCGCCCACCAGCAGCATCATCGACGGCAGCAGCGCGAGAATGGCGTGGAGCGCGCGGACGTTCGCCATGGCATCCTCCCTTGATCTTTGATTGATGCTATCATCGCCCTTGCGCGCGGCGCAGTAAACACCTACGCGCGTGCTCCCGCCGACACGATCCAGAAAAAGGAAGCCCCATGACGTCCAAGAAAATCACGCGCCAGGACCTCCACGATGCGGCGGAGAAATACAAGAACTGGGGCAAGTGGGGCCCGAACGACGAGATCGGCACGCTCAACTACACGACGCCCGAGGACATCATCGCGGCGGCGCGGCTGGTGCAAGCAAGGGCAAGGTGATCTCGCTCGCGCTCAACTTCGACCACACCGGCCCGCAGGGCGCGAAGAGCAACTATCCCGCGATGGGCCGCACCAATCCGATCCACACCATGATCCGCACCGGCACCGACGCCTATTCCGGCGTGCTCGACAAGCGCGGCATCCGCGCCGCCGACGACATGGTGACCATGCCGCTGCAATGCGGCACGCAATGGGACGGGCTCGGCCACGTCTTCTATGAGAACTACATGTGGAACGGCTACGACTGCCGCGAGGTCACGTCGGCCGGCGCGCAGAAGTGCGGCATCGAGAAGACCAAGAACAAGATGGTCGGCCGCGGCGTGTTCCTCGACGTGGCGCGCGCTGCAAGGGCAGTCGACTCGCTCGACGACGGCTACGGCATCACCTGCGAGGATCTCAACAACACCGCGGAGGCGCAGGGCGTCACCGATCAAGCGCGGCGACTACGTGATCGTGCGCACCGGCCAGATGGAGCGCTGCCACAAGGCCGGAAGCTGGGACGGCTATCCCGGCGGCGACGCGCCGGGCTTTGCCTTCGAGACGCTCGAATGGGTGGCAAGCGCACCGAGCTCGCCGCGCTCGCCAGCGACACCTGGGGCTGCGAGGTGCGGCCGAACGAGAGCGAGGGCGGCATCAACCAGCCCTGGCACTGGATCACCATCCCGATCATGGGCATGACCATGGGCGAGATTTTCTATCTGAAGGAGCTCGCCGAGGACTGCGCCGCCGACAAGGTCTACGAGTTCATGTTCGTCGCGCCCGCGATCCCGATCACCGGCGCGGTCGGTTCGCCGATCAATCCGCTGGCGATCAAGTGAGCAGGGCCGCTCGGCATCCGGCTCGCCGCCGCGCCGGCGGTCTGATCGTGGGGTCGTGGGGTCATCGGGCCATTCGCTTTCTGGGATGACGGCGCCCGCGGCTCTGCCGCATCGCTCTGATGAGGCGTGCGCGATATCGTCTGCGTAAAACCCTTGCCAACGGAAACATCACATGAACTCTCGCCATCAATCCGCTGGTCGCGATCGGCGTCCTTGCCTCCACCGCGGCCACCGACGCGGCCTATGTGTTCTTCAACGCGGCGGTGTCCAGCCGCCGTCGCGTCTGGGCCGCGAACTGGAGCTCGATCTGGTACATGTTGTCGGCGTTTGCCGTGATCAGCTATACCGAAAACGCCGTGTACGTCGCATTTGCAGCCCTGGGATCGTGGCTGGGCGCATTCGCGTCGGTGACCTGGCTCCACCGCGGCGGACTCCTGACCCGCCGCGCCACGATCCGCCGTGACGCTTCTCCGACGCCGCCTCACGCCATTTCCTGCTGCCTGAAAGGTTCATCCATGCTCGGACACAATCGAAAAATGAGCGGGCGCGGAATGCCTCGCCGACATGCTCAAGGGCTACGGCGTCACCCACGTGTTCCACGTGCCGGCGGTGCTGCGCAAGACCTTCGCCGTGATGGAGACGCGCACCGACGATCAAGCGGCTGCACGTGCATGGCGAGAAGGCCGCGGCCTACATGGCCGACGGCTATGCGCGCGCGCTCGGGCAAGCCCGGCATCTGCATGGCGCAGGTGATCGGCGCGCTCAATCTCGCGGCCGGGCTGCGCGACGCCTGGCTCGCGCACTCGCCGGTGATCGCCATGACCGGCGGGCGCGAGCCGAAGACCAAGTTCCGCAAGGTCTATCAGGAGATCGACGACGTGCCGGCGTTCGAGCCGGTGACCAAGTTCAACGCCACGGTCGACGACGTCGCGCGCTTTCCCGACATGGTGCGGCAGGCGTTTCGCGTCGCGACCTCCGGCACGCCCGGCCCGGTGCATCTGCAGTTCCGCGGCAACGAGGGCCAGGTCGACGCCGACGAGGCGGAGATGGAGCCGCTGTGTCGAGCCGCAGTTCGCGCGCGTGCCGCCGTTCCGGCCCGGCGCCGGACGACGCCAGCGTGCTGGCGGCGCTCGAAGCTGCTGCAGGACGCCGCAGCGGCCGGTGATCGTCGCCGGCGGCGGCGTGCGCGCCTCGGGCGCGGCGCGCCGAGCTGGTGGCGCTGGCCGAGGCGCTGCAGATCCCGGTCGCGACCTCGCTCAACGGCAAGGACTCGATCCCCGGCAATCATCCGCTGTCGGTCGGCGTCGTCGGCACCTATTCGCGCGAGAGCGCCAACCGCGTGGTCAACGCGCGCCGATCTCGTCTGCTTCATCGGCAGCGAGACCGGCGGCATGACCACGCATTTCTGGGCGGTGCCGAAGATCGGCACGCCGGCGATCCAGATCGACATCGATCCCGAGGCGCTCGGCCGCAACTATCCGCTGCAGGCCGCGCGTCAACGGCGACGCCAAGGTGACGCTCGCGCGCATGCTCGCGGCGTGCCGACCGCGGCCAGCGCCGGCAAGCGCAAGGCCTGGGTCGAGGAGGCGCAGACGATCTGCAAGGAGTGGGCGGCGAAGTACAAGTCCGCGCTCACGTCGGACGCGGTGCCGATCCGACCCGAGCGCATCTGCGCACGAACTCACTCGAGCACGTGCCGGACGACGCCATCGTCGTGGTCGACACCGGCCACGCCGGCATGTGGATGGGCGGCATGTACGATCTCACCAGTCCCGCGCAGAGCTATATGCGCAGCGCCGGCCATCTCGGCTGGGCGTTCCCGGCCGGGCTCGGCGCCAAATGCGCGCGCCCGACCGCCCGGTGGTCACCTTCACCGGCGACGCCGGGCTTCTGGTACCACATCGCCGAGATCGAGACCGCGGCGCGCTGGCAGCATCAACGCCGTCACCGTGGTCAACAACAACTGCGAGCGGCAACCAGTCGAAGCGCGGCTTCGACCGCGTCTATGGCGGCACCCAGACCGAGCAGGCGCGCGAGCTGTGGACCTTCAGCAAGGTCAATTTCGCCCGCATCGCCGAGGACATGGGCGCGGTCGGCATCCGGGTCGAGAAGCCGGCGGAGATCGGACCGGCGCGATCGCGCAGGCGCTTGAAGGCGAACCGTCCGGTGATCATCGACGTCGTGACCGACATCGACGCGCTCGCGCCGCTGGCGGTGAGCTGAGGTTCGCCTAGTCGGCGATTTGGATGTAGTTGCGTCATTTATTCTGGTCGGCGTGTCATTCCGGGGCCCGATAAGCAGGGAGCCCGGAATCCCATAACCGCTACCTGCAGAAATGGATTCGCGGGCGTGTATGCGGGCGGGCGGGACCTTCCCGGTCGTGAGCCGGCTCCGGAAAATGCCGGCATTGCGCGCGCAAGGCCAGGCAAGCACTGCGGGCACCCCTTTCGACCTTGAGCAGCGCGTCCGTTGAACGTCTCGGCCAGCCCAGACGTGACGTAAGGGATCCTGTGCGGCGGAGCACGCGCTCAAGCCGGCTCCGACCAAGACCACTGACGCCCGCCCCCGTTGGCAAACGTCGCCAGTCCATTGAAACTGTGAATTAGCTCATGCACGCTGCTTGCAGCGTGCCATATTACTGCAATCTGTAGTCTTATTCCTGCTTTCACATCAGGCCCTTGAAGGGCGGCTCAACTGGGCCGCGATCGGGCGGGCCTGACAAAGGGAGGGGTTGAACATGTCGCGGGCCACCGAGATCGTGCGAAAGAGCCGCGCCGAGGGCGCGAGAACTTCTTTGGCATTTGAGCGAGGGGACTCGCTGCGAAGTCGCACGGCATCACGACGCCGCCGCGCTTGGCCCATTTCCTCGCGCAAGGCGCATGAAACCGACGGGCTAACCATCGAGTGGGAGAGCGGGAGCTACAGGCGCGCCGCGGCTCCTTCAAATATTCGGTGTCGAGATCACTCGGCAGGAGTGACGCCAAGCGAGGCATCAGAGCTCGCCCATCAGCCGATGCCGCGGCGCGAGGAACTCCATCTTCGAGCGGGTGTACGGGCTTGGTAACCCGAAGAAGGCGAGAGAGTTAGGCAACACCAATCCGGGCGATGGCTTCCGGGATATCGCGGCGGCGGCATCCTTCGTGACCACGGGGCGAGGCAACTACCGGCGCATGGGGCAGAAGTGCGGGGTCGACTTCGAGGCGCACCCCGAGTTGGTTGTGTCGGCGGAGCACGCGCTCAAGCCGGCGCTCACGGAGTGGAGCGAAGGTAACCTCAACGCCGCGGCCGACCGAGACGACATCGTGGCAATCACTCGCAAGTGATCAACGGCGGGCTGAACTGGCCTCGACAGTCGTCGCAGAATGGCTCGCGAGACCGGAGACCGCTGATCAAGTCGGTTGAGTTCAGACGAGGTCGTGGCCGCTGACTTTGTCCTTTCCGCCCCCGCCGCCAGCCCTTCAGTTCCTGGTCCGACGCCGTCTCCGGTCGTGTCGGATTTGGCGCATCTCGTCGTCGCCGCCATGGAGCGCAAGGGATATCAGGTCGACCGTGGCCCGGGCGAGATGAACATCGCTCTACGTCGAGGGCATGAACCCGGACGGCACCGCGAATGCGGACGAGGCCAACAAGTGGAACGACCTGCGCCTGCTGGATCAGGTTTGAGGGCGGCGAGCCGAAGATCGTCGGCGAAGGGCGGCCACGACCGAGCCGGGGCGGTACTGGACCGAAAATCCGATGAGCCCGCTCGGCGCCGCGCGTATCGAGTTCGGCCAGTACAACGCCTGGCAGGTCGGGATGCACCGCAATAACCACGAGGCGCTCGTGCAGACCGGCGGACGAGGTGACGGTCTGCCGCGACCTGAACAAGGATGGGCAGCGCACCGGCGACACGCGCCAGACCGGCGAGTTCGGTATCAACCAGCATTGGGGCTACGACCCGCCCGAGGTCGAAAAGGCGAGCGCCGGCTGTCTCGTCGGCCAAAGCGAGGACGGCCATCGCCGGTTCATGGCGCTCGTGAAGTCCGACCCGCGCTACCAGGCCAACCGCAAGTATGTGTTTGCCGCCGCCATCCTGCCGGAATCCGACGTCCTGACCGGACGGCGTGGTCTGAGGTGACTGCACCGCCGCCGGCCGACACTGCCGGCACGGGTCAGTGGACGGCGGCGACGCCGTTCGCCGCTTGCAGAAGCTTCTCGGCTTCACCGAAGAGGGACAGGACGGCATCTTCGGCGCGCGGTCACGGATGGAAGCCGTCAAGAGGTTCCAGCGTCGTGATGCGCTGACCGTCGCTGGCAACGCGGACGACAAGACACTGGAACAGCTAATTCGCGAGGCGGCGGCCGCCTCGAGGGTTCCGGACCAGACGAACAGCCGCTCGACGCGAGGCCGGTCGAACCAAGCGTTACGCCCAATGTGCTGAGCCATACACTAGGTATTCTACCAACTGTTCTACCAAGCATTATACCGAAGATCATACCCGGTGCCCTGCTGGGTCTTGGAGCTGTGAGATCCGCTGATTCCGCTTGCGGCGGCAGTTACTGCCAGGAAATTCATGCAAGGCTGTCGTAGGCGACAAAGCCGGTACCGTCGCGGGCGCCGTTACCCAGGCTGTCGCGCAGGTCACCCAGACGCAAAATCCCGAAGAGGCTCGGAACAAGCTCAACGCCGATCCTGCGGCGGTCGCCGCGTTGCAGCTCAAGCTTGCGGAAATCGCGGCGGCTCAGGAGGAAAAACGTGAGCAGGCTCAACTCGCGCTGCTGAAAGAGCAAAATGAACAGGAAGGAAAAACGTCAGCAGGCTCAGATGGCGCTGCTCAAAGAGCAACGCGAAGACGAGGCAAAAAGCGCGAAGCGCAACTGGAGCAAATTCGTGCCGAGATCGAGGACACGAAAGGTGCGCGCTCGACCTTCGCCGCGCTGGCGCTGGCGAACAGTCCGATGGCGTAGGGGCGCGCCGGTCGTATCGGTCCTCGTGACTCTCGGCTTTTTTCGGTACTTTGCTTATTCTGGTCCTAAGCGGCATGGCGGAAGGCGACTCAAGTCGCCCAGATCATCAATATCACCGTCGGCGCCTTAGCCGCAGCGTTCGCTACGGTCGTCAGCTTCTGGCTCCAGGTCCTCGCAGGGCTCGCGGCAGAAGGATGCCGCGACCACGGCGGCGATGGAGAGCCAGGTCAAGCAAACCGACGCGCTTGCAAAACACCATGTTGCAGGCGCAGGCCAAACAAGCCGAAGTCCTGCAATCCACCGTGAAGACAGCAATGGCAGCGACGCCGGCAAGCGGAGCGCCGAAACCTTCGAATTTCCGACGATGCATGGACATCGTGCTGGCGTACGAAGGGGACTACTCCGAAGATCCAGGTGATCAGCGGAGCCACCCAGTTCGGCATCAAGATCGGCACTCTAAAGAGATTGGCGGCATGATGACGGCCTTACGGCCGAGGATGTAAAGCTCGGGCGCGACGAAGCGTGCGAAATCTACCGGACGCGCTATTGGAATGTCTTGCGGTGCGACGATCTTCCCCTGGGCGTCGACCTCGTCGCCTTTGACTTCGGCGTCAACGCCGGCACGGGGCGGTCAGCCAAGATGCTGCAGCAGGCTGTCGGCGCCGCCGACGACAGCTCGATCCGGCGGTACGCTACGATCGCGGCCACCAAGGCCACTGCTTCCGAGGGATGTCATAAAGGAGATGTCAAATCGCCGGCTGGACTATTACCGGGATCTACCGAATGCGAATCTCCTTAGGAACCGAACCGCCGCGGTCGAGAAGACGGCCATGGAGATGATCGACAGCGGGGAGCGGGTGATGTTCGCGGATGACCTCGAGGACACTGCACGCATTGACCACCGGAGAGGTGCGACCCGTGAAGCCGCCATGCTAGCCGAATGGGCCTTCGGGACGAACCTCGAGGGTGCTCCGGTTCAGCTCGCCCATTTGGAGACTAACGCGTCCGAATGCGCCTAATCGTGTCTCATATCCATCCTGCGTATCAGAGACCTGACGGAAATCGTCGTTCTCGATATCGAATGCCGACTCGACAACGAGAATCGCTTCTCCATCGAACTGCTCGTCCTCGTTTCGCTGTGCCCAGATTTTCGTCCGATTTTCCGCCCGATTGGTACGACCCGATTGGATTTCCTCGCCGCTTTCGTCTGATCCCGACATCGTTCTCTCCTGTCGTTGCGACCGCTGGGCACCAATATGAGCCGCCCTCTCCAGGGCTTCGCTGGTGACCAGCCCGATAGTGTCTGCCCGTGAGAACATCCGAAGAGCGTACATTGCGTACACTGCTTCTCGCTGTTCAAAATTGCACGCCGCCGGCCAATGTTGGCTAAAGCCTTCGGCCGGTAGATTTTCATCAGCGCAATTGAGGCAGTTAGGCCGATGGAGATGCGCAACTCGAACGAAAGAGAAGAACCATGTCTATTCAGCTTCCAGACCCAATTGAGCGTTACGTTCAGATTGCAAATTCCGGCACACCCGAAGCGGCGCCGGAGTGCTTCGCGCCTGATGCGACCGTGTACGACGAAGGCCAGACCTACGAGGGCGTGGCGGCGATAAGGAATTGGATGACCGCCACGAAGAAGAAGTACGGCCACACCGTTGCGCCGCTCGAACTCGCCGAGCGCGGCGGCCAAAGCGTCCTCAAGGCCAGGCTCACCGGCAACTTTCCGGGAGTCCGATCACGGTGAACTTTAGCTTCGTGCTGGCAGGCGGAAAGATTTGCTCACTGGAGATACGTTCGTGAGCGCGTTATCTCGAACTGGAGAGCGAAGCGCGCGCTGGTGACACTTGCAGCTCGTCACCTACGGACATGTCATCGTGTCCTTACTGCGACCCCCACCCCCAGCCCCTCCCACAGCCGGCTGCGGGCTTGCCCGCTTCCGGCAAAGTAAATCTGACCAACCCCGGCATGCCGGGGTTGGTTGGAGAGGGAGCACACCCGAGTTTGCCGCTTGAGTTGATTCCATCTCAACAGGACGCACTCTAACGCGCGGTTCAATCGTCGGCGCTCAAGCGGCGCCGCACGCCCCAGTCGTTCAGGACCGCTGCGATCTCGTCGGCCACGAAATGGCGGGCGCTGTCCTGGTCGTAGTCCTGCACCAACAGCTCGTCGTAGTCCGTGAATACGTGCCGCACATAGGCGACCAGGGACAGCCATGCGGCGGTTTCCGGCGAGGCCGGTTTCAGCCCCGGGCTGTCGACGGCGTGGTCGACCACGGCCGCGAACTCATGCGCGGGGATCCGGGGCGCGAGCCGGCGCAGCGCGATCTCGATGTCTCCGCGTTTAGCCACATCGCCGCGCCTTCAACGCATCCGGCGATTATCCGGACCCTGTCGGCATTATCGGCTAACCTCGTTGCGAAATCGAGCCGCGAGTCGAACCATGACGATGAGCTCCACCAGGCCTGTCCCGTCCACTCCCAATCGCGGCTCGGGCCAGATCGGGATGGTGGCCGCCGTATCGATCGGCATCGGCGGCATGGTGGGCGCGGGCATTTTCTCCATCCTGGGCGTGGTGGCGCAGGCGGCCGGCAATGCCATGTGGCTGGCATTCGCGATCGGCGGCGTGGTGGCGCTGCTGTCCACCTATTCCTATGCCAAGCTCGGCGCCACCTTCCCCTCCGCCGGCGGCGCGGTGCATTTCCTGGTGAAGAGCTTCGGCGATGGCGTCCTCGCCGGCGGGCTGAACCTGTTCATGTGGGCCGGCTACATCATCTCGCTCGCCCTCTACGCCACGGCCTTCGGCAGTTACGCCGCCACCTTCGTGACCACCGACGCCGTCGCCGCTGTTGCTGAAATCGCTGGCGGTCGCCGTCGTCGTCCTGCTGACCGTGGTCAATGCCCTGGGGGCCAAGTTCATGGGCCGCTCCGAGACCGTGATCGTGGTGATCAAGGTGGCGATCCTGGTGCTGTTCGCCGCGGTGGGTCTGTGGTTCATCCGGCCCGGCTATCTCTCGCCCGAGCTGTGGCCGGAGACCAAGTCGATCCTGTTCGGCGCGGGCGTGCTGTTCATCGGCTACGAGGGCTTCGGCCTCATCACCAATGCGGCCGCCGACATGCGCAATCCGCGGCCGATGCTGCCGCGCGCGCTCTACACCAGCGTGATCCTGGTGATCATCATCTACCTCGCCGTTTCGCTGACCGTGACCGGCAATCTGTCCGACTACGAAATCGAGCGTGCCAAGGACTATGCGCTGGCCGAGGCCGCCAAGCCGTTCCTGGGCGAATTCGGTTTCCGGTTGATTGCGATCGCCGCGCTGTTCTCGACCGCCTCTGCGATCAATGCCACGCTGTTTGGCTCCGCCAACGTCTGCTACATGATCGCCCGCGACGGCGAACTGCCGGTCGGCCTGTCGCGGACCGAATGGAAGCAGGCCACCGGCGGGCTGCTGCTCACCGCCGGCCTCGTCGTCGCCGTGATGCTCGCCTTCGATCTCGCCGGCATCGCCATGATGGGAAGCGCGGCGTTCCTCCTCATCTATGCGGCGGTGAACGCAGGTCACCTGAAGGTGTTGCCAGCGACCGGGGCGAACGCGATCCTGGTCTGGCTGTCGCTGCTCACCTGCCTCGTGATGTTCGCCATCCTGTGCGTGTACACCTACCAGCAGCAGCCCGCTGCGCTGGTCGCGCTGGTCATCATCGCCGTTGGCGTCGTTTGCGGCGGAATGGACCTATCGGCGCTGGACCGGCCGGAGGATCAGCGAAGCGGCCTAGCGCGTCGAGCTGGCCAGCTTCGCATGCCGCGCTCTGAGGAAGAGGAGAGACCGCGTCGCGTGGTGTCATCGCGATTTGCGTTGAATGGTACCCCAAGGTGGAATTGAGCCAGTCTCTGCGCTGGCATTGGGCAGTGCAGCAATAATTTGGCGTCGCAACATCGACTTGCGTGCTGGACTGCTCTCCATCCGCGTGGGATACAAAAAGAAAAATTTTGGCGGGAGGCATTGCTATGTCGGTGACGTGGACCGCAAATCTCGATCCCAACATCGTTGATCTCGTCGATACCGCATTCGACAAGTCATGGCAGTTTGTCAGGACCGATCCCGAACTTGCGCACCGTGATCTGAAGGAAATGCGCGCGCGCTTGACCGAGAGCCTGACACGATTGGCTCAGGATGGTGAGCGGGACGTATGGCGGCTCGCCAACGGCGCGATCGGTCAATTGCGGCGCCAACGCAGCGCAGCCCTGACCTGTTTTTCTGCATCAGGGCCGCTCTGCGACTGAAGACATTTCTGGCGGAGCCGACAGATAATCACGCCGCGCGCGCGCCGCCCTCGTCGGCTGGACGCCACAGCCGGCTGGCGCGCTCGAACAATCGGCCGAGCAGCGGCCAGAACAGCAGAACAAACGCCAGCGTGGTGATCGAGCCGACGAGCCCGTTCGACCAGAACACGCGCAGGTCGCCGCCGGCCCCGATCATCGACAGGCGGAAGGCATCCTCGGCGCGATTGCCCAGCACCAGCGCCAGCGTGAACGGCGCCAGCGGGATGCCGATCTTCTTGAACACGTAGCCGACGACGCCGAAACCCAGCATCAGCCAGATGTCGAACATGGCGTTCTGGATGGCGTAGGCGCCGATCGCGCAGGACACCACGATCATCGGCGCGATGGCCGCGAACGGCACCCGCAGGATCGCGGCGAAAATCGGCACCGTGGTGAGCACCAGCACCAGCCCGACGACGTTGCCGAGATACATCGAGGCGATCAGGCCCCACACGAAGTCCTTGTGCTCCACGAACAGCAGCGGGCCGGGATTGAGCCCCCACACCATCAAGCCGCCGAGCAGGATCGCCGCCGTGCCCGAGCCGGGAATGCCGAGCGCCAGCATCGGCAGCAGCGCCGAAGTGCCCGAGGCGTGCGCGGCCGTTTCCGGCGCGAACACGCCTTCGATGCGCCCCTTGCCGAAGCTGTCCTTGTCCTTGGAAAACCGCTTGGCGAGGTTGTAGCCCATGAACGAGGCGGCGATCGCCCCGCCCGGCGTGATGCCGAGCCAGCACCCGATGACCGAGGAGCGCAGCAGCGTTGCCCAGTAGCGCGGCAGTTCCTTCCATACCTTGAGCACCACGCGCAGGCTGATGCTGGCCGCGTGGCCGCGCAAGCGCGAGGCGCTCTTCCATGGTGAGCAGGATTTCGCTGATGCCGAACAGTCCGATGACCGCGACCAGGAAATTGATGCCGCGCAGAAGCTCGTTCGAGCCGAAGGTCATGCGCAAGGTGCCGGAGACCGTGTCCATTCCGATGCCGGCGAGCAGCAGGCCGAGCGCCATGGAAATGATGGTCTTGTGCTTGTCCTCGCGCCCGAGCCCGACGAACGAGCAGAACGTCAGCAAGTAGACCGCGAAGAATTCCGGCGGCCCGAACTGCAGCGCGAACGAGGCGATGCCCGGCGCCAGAAACGTGATCAGCAGGACCGCCGCCAGCGAGCCGATGAACGACGACGTGAAGGCCGCGGTCAGCGCCTCGGCCGCCTTGCCCTGCTGCGCCATCGGGTAGCCGTCGAAGGTGGTCGCCACCGACCAGGCCTCGCCCGGAATGTTGAACAGGATCGAGGTGATGGCGCCGCCGAACAGCGCGCCCCAGTAGATGCAGGAGAGCATGACGATGGCCGAGGTCGGGTCCATCGTGAACGTGAGCGGCAGCAGGATCGCGACGCCGTTCGGCCCGCCCAGCCCCGGCAGCACGCCGACGAAGATGCCGAGCACGAGCCCGACCATCATCACCGCCAGGATCTTCCACGTCAGCAGGACGGAGAAGCCGTGAAGCAGCAGGCCGAAGGCTTCCATCGCGATCGGTTCCTAGTAGCCGAAGGCCGCTTCCAGCGGCCCTTCGGCATGATGACGTCGAACGCGAGGTCGAAGGTGACGAACATGATGATGGCGAACAGGAAGGCGGTGAGCAGCGACTTCCACAGCGCAATGCGTCCGATGACGCGCATGAAGCTCGCGATCAGCAGGAAGCTCGCGACATAGAGCCCGAGCCATTGCGTGAGCAGGCAGAACAGCAAGCGTCGGGATGAAGACCTGCATCACCCGGCTGAGCTGGGCGCGGGTGACGAAGGTCTGCGCGGCGCCTGCGCCCGTCACCAGCGCGCTGACGAGCCCGTACAGGCTGGCGGCGGCGAGGATGAGGCCGAGGTAGAACGGGAAGTAGCCGGCCTGCGGGCCGTCCGAGGCCCACGCGATGCCGGTGCGCCAATTGTCGTAGCCGAGCAGCACCGCCAGCGCGAGCAGCAGCAGCGAAACGACGATCTCGACGGTGCGGGTGCTGACGACGGACGGAGAGTCGTCCGCCGGCGCGGTCGGATCCTCGACGACGATTTCAGTTTCAGGTGTGGCCATTGGCCTTGTCGCAAGCCTCAGCTGCGATGCGACAGAGATCGTTCGGTCGTCTCGATAAAGCGCCGCTCCGTCGCCGGGTATGAGCCGGCAATCCAGCTATCGGCTAGCGCCTGCGAGGTGACGCAGTGGGCGCGAGCGACGCGGAGACAGATCGACGCGATCGGCCCTAGTTCGCGACAAATCCCGCCTCGGTCATCAGGTTCTTGTTCAGCGTATCGTCCTCCTCCAGGAACTTGAGCATGTCCGTGCCGGTGAGGAAGATCGGCTTGAGCGCCTGTTTTTCCATGTAGTCCTTGTATTCGGCCGTCTGCGTCAACTTCTTCATCAGGTCGACATAGAACGCGGTCTGGTCCGGCGTCACCTTGCCCGGAAGGAACATGGCGCGCAGCATCAGGTATTCGACGTCGAGGCCCTGCTCCTTGCAGGTGGGGATGTCGTTCCACGACTGATCGGTGGTGACCTTGGTCTTGTACTCGATCCGCTCCTTGTCGAACACGCAGAGCGCCCGCACCTGGCCCGCGCGCCAGACTTCGAGATTCTCCGATGGATTGTTGACGTTGGCGGCGGTGTGATTGCCGACGAGCTGGGTGGCGGCCTCGCCGCCCGACTTGTAGGGCAGGTAGGCGAACTTGGCGCCGGTCTTCTTCTCCATGAAGACGGTCAGGACGTGGTCCTCGCGCCGCGAGCCCGTGCCGCCCATCTTGAGCGGAGGCGTGGCGCGCCTTGGCGGCGTCGGCGAACTCCTTCACCGATCTTGTAGGGCAGCTGCGTGTTCACCCACAGCACGAACTGATCGAGCGCGATGACCGACAACCGGGGTGAGATCGCGCCAGTTGAACGGGATCTTGGCCGAGAGCGGCAGCATGTAGATGAGCGAGTAGGCGATGAGCACCTTGTTGGGATCGCCCTCGCTCGATTTCATGTACATCAGCGCTTCGGCGCCCGACGCGCCGCCCTTGAGCGAGACCACCACCGGCTGCTTCATCAGGTTGTTCTTCTGGATCGCGGACTGCATCATCCGCGCCATCTGGTCGGATGCGCCGCCGGCACCGGCGGCGACCACGATCTCCACCGGCTTGTTCGGCTCCCAGGCAACCGCCGGCCTGCCGCCAGCGCGATGGCGAGTGCTGCGGTCGCGCAAAGGCAGGTGGTCCTGATCTCGGGCATCGCGTCCTCCCTGGATGTCACGGCCGGCCGGGCAAGAACCCGCTCTGGCCCTTCTTGTGCGTTGGCGGGCATTCTGCCGCTTTGCCGCTGTCGGCGCAAGTGCGCCGGCGCCGGTTCATGGAACCGCGACCCTTGGTCGCTCGCTCCCCGCGGCTTGGTTCCGACGTGGTGCGCTCGCTATGCCGGGCAGGTGGCCTAAACGTGTTGCAATACGCAACGCCCGCCGGCAAAAATGTTGCTTACCTCGGTGCGCGGGTCCGCACTCGGTGTTGTCGCTGTCGCAAGACTCAAGGAGCCCGGTAAACGGGCAAAAACAGGGAGAGGTCGCCATGGAAGAATTCACGCCGTGACGTGATGGCTGGCGCGTGTGCGGCGGCTGCGATGACTTTCGCGCCTGCGGCATTGGCAGCATGGGAGCCGAGCCAGCGCTATCCGGACCCGGCGATTCAGAGTCTCGATCCGATCATTCAGCAAATACCGGCTCGCGCTTGCGGGCGTCGAGCGGCTCGCGACCGGCTGCCGTTTCAACGAGGGCGCGGTCTATTTCGGCGATGCGCGCTGTCTTCTGTGGAGCGACATTCCCAACAACCGCATCATGCGCTGGGACGAGGAGACCGGCCGGATCAGCATCTTCCGCCAGCCCTCCAATCACGCCAACGGCAACACCCGCGACCGCCAGGGCCGCCTCGTCACCTGCGAGCATTCAGGCCGTCGCATCACGCGCACCGAGTATGACGGCACCATCACGGTGCTGATCGATCGAGTTCGACGGCAAGCGGCTCAACGGCACCGAACGACGTGGTGGTGAAGTCCGACGACACGCATCTGGTTCACCGATCCGCCCTCCGGCATCTCCGGCAATTATCTGGGCGTGAGGCAAAGCCGGAGTTGCCCTTCGACGTCTACCGGCTCGATCCCAAGAGCGGGCGTGCTACGGTCGCGACCACCGGCCTGAGTCAAGCGGCCGAACGGACTCGCCTTTTCACCCGACGAGATCGAAGCTCTATGTCATCGAGGCGCACCTGAGGGACGCTCGATCTATGTTTTCGACGTGGTCGACGGCGGAGCGAAGCTCGCCAATGGCCGCATATTCATCAACTGCGAGCAAGAAGAAACGCCCGACGGCTTCCGCGTCGACGTCGACGGCAATCTGTGGTGCGGCTGGGGCATGGGCCCGGCGCTCGACGGCGTCAAGGTGTTCAATCCGGCCGGCAAGCCGATCGGCTTCATCGCGCTGCCCGAGCGCGCTGCCAACGTCTGCTTCGGCGGCCGTTACCGCAACCGGCTGTTCATGGCGGCGAGCCACTCGATCTATTCGCTCTACGTGAACACGCAGGGCGTTAGCCGGCGGGTGAGCGCAACCCGCCCGCGGGAGACGGCAAGGCTTGCGAATCGGCGCCTGGGGAACATCGAGCCGGACGAGACCTGGCTACAGCCCGGACTCGATAGCCCGGAGCAGCCGGAAGCGCATCTCGCCGTCATTGCTCGTGAGCGAGATCACGAAACGCACCCGCCCGTGGCTTGAGGTGTCGGCATAGCCCGCGAGCGTGCGGACCCCTCCATGGTGCCGGTCTTGTTCATGCCGCCGTCATGGCCGCGGAGCAGGTCGGCGTGGGGCGCGAAGAGCTCGAGCACTTTGGCGAGGCCGCGGGCGGTGAAGCGGTTGTTGCGGCTGATGCCCGAGCCCTCCTCGAGATGGATGGCCGCGGCGAGGCCGTGCGCGGCGAGCATCTCGTTCGCGACCTGGAGCGACTTCTCGAGGCTGACTGGCCCGCCCAGGCGGTGCCCGCCGATCTCCAGGAAGACCTGGTTGGCGATGTAGTTGTTCGAGGCGCGGAGCAGCTCGACGAGGATCTCCGAAAGGGTACGCGACTGTCGGTGAACGTAGACCGGCTTCAGTCCCTCGGGTACGGTTCCGGTCGAGATCTTGCCCTTCACGCTGCCGCCGGCCCGCGCGATGAACGCGGCGATCAGCTCGCCGGCATATTGCAGGCTCACCGTGGGGTCCTGGCTCAGGCTGATGCGGCCCGCTTCCGTTAGGGCCCCGCAGCCGGAACTGGGTGATCGCGAGCGGGGTGATCGGGGTCTGCTTCTCGGCGGAGCGCACCTTGTTGCCGCTGCGCACGGCGTTGACAGTGTTGAAATTCACCGCCAGCGCGGAGTTCAGCGCATTGTAGGCCTCGTCGGTGTCCTCGATGCCCGGGATGCGGAGGTTCGAAGGGTAGTAGCTCGCGTCCAGCACGATGCCGGTGATCGGCTTCTTGCCGACCGCTGCGACCAGCTCGGTCGCGAGCGGCGCCAGCTCCTCTGAAATCAGGAAAGGATCGCCGCCTCCGCGCACGTAGAGCACCCGCTTGTCGTCGAGGTAGAAGCGGGTCTCGAAGCGGTAGTCGCCGCCAAGGACCTCCATCGCCAGCCAAGCCGTCACGATCTTGGTGACTGAGGCCGGGACGAAGGGCTCATCAGCGTTCTGGGCCACCAACTCGTTGCCCTCGGCGTCCATCACGAGCACCAACCCCGACGGAGCGAGGGCCGCGACCTTCTCCTTGACGCCGGCCAGAGCCGGGGCGGGTAGCAGGAGCAAAGCGAGGGCGAGCGGGCGAGACCACATGGCGACTCCAGCGCGGGCGCAGCGTCTGCAACTTGCGGACTATGCTGGTGATACTCAAGCGTTAAGTCAGTCAGATCGCAGAATTTCCGCTTATGGCACCAAGCGGACCTGCCAAGTCCACACGATCATGTCCGTTTAGCGAGGCGGAACGGAAATCATTTGAACGTCCTGAGATTTCCGCTGATGCCCCGACTCGGACATCGGCCCGCGCTCGCGGCGCGACAATAGCCGATCGATTCAGAACGATTCAGATCAGCCTCATAGGACTCGCCGGCCCCTCTGTGGCAGGCTGAGCGTGCGGCAGACCGGCTGCGGAGGGAAGCCCCGTGACCGACGTGAGACGGCGCGAGTTCATCACGCTGCTCGGCGGCACGGCGGCGGCGTGGCCGCTCGCGGCACGGCGCGCAGCAGGCGGCGATCCCCGGTGAGTCGGCTTCCTCAATTGGGGCTCGGCCAGATTGAGCGGACGCTGTTGTTGCCGCGTTCCGCGAGGGCTTGGCCGAGGTCGGCTACGTCGAAGCGCCAGAATGTGAGCGATCGAATCCGCTGGGCCGGTAGCCAATACGATCGATTGCCAGCGCTGGCGGCGGAGCTGGTGCAGCGTCAAGGTAGCTGTTATCGTTGCAGGTCGGCTGCGATGCGGCGCTCATTCGCAGCGAAAGCAGCGACCTCGACGATACCAGATCGTCTTCGTCGTATGGCGGCGATCCGGTGAAGGCAGGGCCTTGTCGCGAGCTTCAGCCGCGCCTGGCGGCAACGTCACGGGGTGACCTCGATCACTACCGAGCTTGGCAGTCAAAGCGGCTCGAGCCTGCATGCGCGATCTGGTTCCCAAGAGCGGTATCGGTCGGCTGTCTTTCTGGCCGGACACGAATCTACGACCAGAGGACCAGAAGGAGCCAATGACTTGCGGCAGGCCGCGCGCTCGGCCGGCTAGATTGTCATGCTCGAACGCTCGCGGCGATGACGCGACTATCGAAACGGCCTTCGCAACGCTTGTCGAGCGCGAGGCCGGAGCGCTACTGATTGTGGGTCGCTCTGCATTCTTCGACAACAGTCGAAAAGATCGTCGCGCTGGCGGCGCGCTACAAGATTCCGGCAATTTATCCGCAGCCGCGACTACGCCGAGCGCCGGCGGCCTGATGAGCTACGGCGCCGACTTACGCAGACGACTCTATCGTCAAGTTGGGAGTTTACGCTGGTCGAATTCTCAAAGGCGCGAAGCCCGCGGAGCTGCCGGTGATGCAGGCCGACAAAGTTCGAGCTGGTCATCAACCTCAAGACCGCCAAGGCGCTCGGCCTCGAAGTGCCGCCGACGCTGCTCGCCCGCGCCGACGAGGTGATCGAATGAAGCGGCGCGAGTTCATCACGCTGCTCGGCGGCGCGGCGGCGGCGTGGCCGCTGGCGGCGCATGGCGCAGCAGTCGGTGATGCCGGTGATCGGATTCGCTGAGCAGCGCGGTCGCCTGAGGATTCCGTGCACCTGCTTCGCTGCGTTTCGGCGCAGGCCTGGGCGAGGGCGGCTTTAGTCGAGGGCCAGAACGTCGCTGATCGAGTTCCGCTGGGCGCGGGCGAATTACGAGCGACTGCCGGCGCTCGCCGGCCGATCTCGTGTGAGCCGTCGGGTGAACGTGCTCACAGCGGCTGGCGGCGACTCCTCGCCGCTCGCAGCAAAGCGCGCCACCTCCGACTAATACCGATCGTCCTCGGATGGGCGGCGATCCCGTCAGCGACGGGTTTGGTGGAGAGTTTCAACCGGCCTGGCGGTAACGTGACGGGCGTCACGCTGCCTGACCAACTCTCATGGAGCCGAAACGGCTCGGCCTGCTGCGTGAGCTGGCGCCGGGCGCTCCGCCATCGGAGCCCTCGTCAATCCGGCCTCGCGCCCACAGCGCGCCGTAGCAGCAGCAGCTCGAGAGAGGCGTCGCGTGCGATCAGCGGCTCGTCATCGCCAAAGCCAGTACCGACGACGATTTGATGCCGCGTTCGCATCCTGGTCTCAGCGAGGGTGTCGGGCGCTGGTGGTCGCAGCCGATCCTTTTTCGACACGCGCAGCGGGCCGGATCGTCGCGTTCGCGGCACGGCAGCGCCTGCCTGCCATATATCAGTTCCGCGAATACGCGTCGCCGGCGGACTGCTGAGCTATGGCGTGCGATCACCGATGCCTCACCGGCAGTCTCGGCGTCTACACCGGGCGATCCTCAAGGGCGCCAAGCCGGCCGACCTGCCGGTCCAGCAGGCCGACCAAGTTCGAGCTGGTGATCAACCTCAAGACCGCGCAAGGCGCTCGGCCTCGAGATCCTCCCGACGCTGCTCGCCCTCGCCGACGAGGTGATCGAATGAGGCGGCGCGAGTTCATCACGCTGCTCGGCGGCGCGGCGACCGCCCTGCCTCTTACGGTGTTGGCGCAGCAGCAGATGCCGCTAGTAGGCTTCTTGAACAGCGCCTCGCCCGACACTTATCGCTTCAATGCTGACTCGTTTCGAGAGGGCTTGACGAAGGCCGGCTTCGTCGAGGGAAGAAATCTCCGCATCGAGGAGCGGTGGGCCCGCAGCGACTATGATGCACTACCGGCGCTTGCGGCTGAACTTGTCGCCATGGGCGTGGTTGCCATTGCCGCCACGGGAGATGTCGCTTCTGCACGCGCCGCGCAGCGTGCGAGCAGCACGGTGCCTGTGGTCTTCACGATTGGCGGCGACCCGGTCCGCTTTGGACTGGTCAAGAGTCTGAACCGCCCCGGCGGGCACGTGACCGGCATCCTCTTCAACCAGAATGTACTCGGCGCCAAGCGCGTCGAGCTACTCCGTGAGATTGCCCCAAACGTGTCGCGCATTGCCCTGCTGATGAATCCCACCAATCCCAATGTCGACGTCGAACGCATGGACGCAGAGGCCGGAGCAAGGAAACTGGGCCTAGAAACCGTCACGCTCAATGCCAGAAACGCGCGCGAAATCGACGCCGCATTCGAGCAGTTGCTGGGTGCCAAGGCCGACGGAATCATCACCGCAACCGATCCGATTCCGCTGGATCGACGCGAGCAGATCGTCGCGTTCGCCAACCGGCACAAGCTCCCAGTCGTGGGTTTCGTACGCCAGTTCGCAGCGGTGGGTGGGCTCTTGAGCTATGGCCCGAGCATCAGCTGGATGTATCGCCAAGCCGGAGAATACGTTGCACAAATTCTGAAGGGCGCGAATCCGGCAGAACTGCCTGTCCTGCAGCCGACCCAGTTCGAGTTGGTGATCAATCTCAAGACGGCGAATGCATTTGGCCTCACCGTTCCCCTCACGCTGCAAGCGACCGCCAGCGAGGTGATCGAATAGAAGCTATTTCCGCTTTTGATGCTGTGGACGGCTCCTCCACCGGCACGTGAGTGCCATGGATGTGGGCGCTGTTAAGGCTCCCACGATTCGGAGGAGCCAGCTATGCAAACGGTCACGACAATCGGTCTCGACATCGCCAAGTCTGTCTTTCAAGTGCACGGCGTTGATGCTGCCGGGCAAGTGGTCGTCCGCCGTCAGTTGAAGCGCCGCTACGTCCTGGCGTTCTTCGAGAAGCTGCCACCCTGCCTAATCGGCATCGAGGCTTGCGCCTCATCGCATCATTGGTCGCGCGAGCTCCAGGCGCTCGGGCACAAGGTGCGCCTGATGCCTCCGGCCTACGTGAGGCCCTACGTCAAGCGCCAGAAGAATGATGCCGCTGACGCCGAGGCCATTTGCGAAGCAGTCACCAGGGCAAACATGCGGTTTGTGGAGACCAAGACGCCGGAGCAGCAGAGCTGCCTGATGCTCCATCGCACGCGCCATCTATTCATCCGCCAGCAGACCGCGGTGATCAATGCGATCCGTGCCCATCTTGCCGAGTTCGGGATCGTCGCGCCGGTCGGTCGCAATGGTGTTGAGGAACTGCTCGGGGTCGTCGCTGACGCAAGTGACAAGCGGTTGCCGGAAATTGCGCGCGCCTGCCTCGCCGCGCTCGGCGCCCAGCTGCGGATGCTCAAGGCGCAGATCCTGGAGTTCGACCGCATGATCAACGCCTGGCACCGATCCAACGAGACGAGCAAGCGGCTCGATGAGATTCCTGGTGTCGGTCCGGCGCTGGCCACGGCTCTGGTCGCCAGCGTTGCTGATCCGAGGGCGTTCCGATCAGGAAGAGACTTCTCGGCCTGGATCGGGCTCGTGCCGAAGCAACACTCGAGCGGCGGCAAGGACAAGCTCGGCGGTATCAGCAAGCAAGGCGATCGCTACCTGCGTAGTCTGTTCACCGCCGGCGCGCTGGCCGTGATCCGTTACGCCAAAATCCATGGCGCCAAGCACCGGCCCTGGCTCACGGCATTGTTAGCGCGGCGGCCGACGAAGGTCGCTGCCGTCGCGCTTGCCAACAAGATCGCCAGAATGGCTTGGGCCATGATGGCCAGGGGCGAGCGATACAAGGAACCCGTCGCACTCGCGGCGTAATAGAGATCGCGCTGGGAATCATCCGGCGTGATGTGAAGGTTGGGAGGGCGAACAGCACGTAATGCAGAGCCGGTCGATCCGGCGATCAGGACAACCCACATGTGCCAGTGCATTGTCGAATGCGGGCTTTTGACCGGGACCTGATCCGCGGAGGGCATTATGGCCAGCGGTCATGTGAACCGCACTAACAGGCCGAACACATGGCTGCACCGACCAGCGACGCGCCGTGAAGATTCTCCTTGCCAACTCGGAGCCGTCCACACATGGCACTAAGCGGACCTCCAGCGGCGACGATTGACGTCTGTTTATTGAGGTGAAGCGGACTTTGGACGGGACCGCCGCACCCACTTCTTGATCGGGTGGCGGTTTATGACGACGAAGGTTCGCGTTTGTGGCAGATGCTTCTGCCCATGTCGATCAGAACAAGGTGCCAAACAATTTACTCGTCAACGAACCATCGTTGTCGACCCAGGGGATCGGTGGCAGTTGCGGCAGGTAAGATGCATACGGCAGCACTTTCGCAAGCGTCACTCTGCCCGGAAACCGTGCGAGGAAAACCTTATTCATTCCGCCGTCCAGTCCGCTGTAGATTGGGGCGGCTGGCACGTTGTCTTTAAGCAATTGCGCGTATTCGAGCTCGTCGGTGCGTTGTTTCTCCAGCGCCCGCCGCGCGATTTTCGGATTCACGACAAAGGCGGGGCATTTACCGGTGGGATTGAACACAAGAGGATTCGGCGAATTCGGGGAGGTTGCGCATCGAATACATAGAGGCGATTGCACACATCCACCTTGGGTTCGAGATGCGTCGTCTCGAAGTGATCGTTGCCGATCTTGAGCATCTTCCAGAAGGCCAAGTTCGGATTATTTCGATGCCGCGCCAGATTCGCCGGCGTCAAGCGGAACGGATAGGCCTGGACCTGGAATGACGGCCGGCCGCCGAGGAGTGAGTCGCGCGCCAGCGAATAGATCTCGCTTATCTGTTCGTCGGTCATGGCATAGCAACCGCTCGACGAGCAGTCGCCGTGGATCATGAGCAAGCTGCCGTCGCGGTTGTTCGCTTTGTCGAAGCTGTTGGGGTAGCCGGTGTTGATCGCAAGATAGAAGTTGGAGTTGGGATTCATCAGCTCGGGCGTAACTGTATAGAACCCCTCTGGAGCCTGACGGTCGCCCTCATGCAACTTCGGCCCAAGATCGCCCGACCACCGACAGATCGGATAGATCTTGAGGATCTGGAAACGGCCGGTGGTGTCCTGTTTCCAGACTTCGAGTTCCGCCTCTTCCTTGAAAATGCGCACAAGGATCGGTGAATGTTTTGGCATCTTCTTTTGTCGGAGCAGCGAGAGCAGCTCGGGCGGCAGCTCCTTTGTTGCCTTGGCCGGCAACTCCTTTGCTGACCTTGGCCGGCAACGGATTGCTGTCTTCGCCAAGGCACGTGACCGGCGTCAATGCCGCGGCAAAAGCCGCCGTCAGCACAAGCGCACGGAGTACCGTGGCGCGGATCATTGCTATACCCCCGACCTGGAACCTTTCCTATCTGAATGCCTGTAGTCGGTGGCTTTCGTAGGGCAAACCCAGACCAGGGTGCCCCGCAGCGCATCGGTGATTCAGGCTGGGATTGGGCTTGGGAAGGCGCTGCGAGGTCGTCCGCAAATAGCGCGTCGGGGATTACTCGCCTTTGACGTTCGCGGCCTTGATGATCGGCCACCACTTCTCGATCTCGGCCTTGTGGATGCGCGAACGAGCGCCTCGGGCGTCTGCTGATCGCGCGGCGGAATCTCCTGACCGAGATCGTCGAGGCGGCGTGCGCACCGCCGGGATCGGCCAGCGCCTCCACGACGGCGCGCGTTGAGCTTGGCGGTGATGTCCTTCGGCGTGCCCTTCGGCACCCAGAGCGCGTGCCAGACCGAGATGTAGAAGCCCGGCAGTCCCGCCTCGTCCACGCGTCGGGATGTCGGGCGCCGACGGCAGACGCGACTTTGCGGTGACGGCGAAGGCCTTGACGTTGCCGCTGCGCACCTGCGGCAGCGAATTCGCCGCCTGGTCGAACATGAGATCGATCTGTCCGGCGACCAGGTCCTGCATCGCCGGGCCGGTGCCGCGATAGGGCACGAACTGGAAGCGCGTGCCGGTGGTGCTTCTGGAAATAGACGCCGCTGACATGCGATGCGCTGCCGGCTCCGGCGGTGCCTTGCGTGGCCTTGTCCGGGTTGGCCTTGAGCCAGTCGATCAATTCCTTGAGGTTGTTCGCCGGCAAGGATTTCCTCACGACAGCGAGTTGCGGATTGGCCGCGACCAGCGAGATCGGCTCGAAATCGTTCAGCACGTCGTATGGCAGCTGGTAGATCGCGCCGTTGACCACATGCGTGCTCCAATGGCCGATACCGACCGTGTAGCCGTCGGGCGCGGCGCGCGCGACGCGTCCGACGCCGATCGTGCCCGCCGCTCCGGTTGTGTTCTCGATGATGATGGTCTGGCCGAGCGACGCCCGCATCCGCTCGCCCATGATCCGCGCGATCGTATCGGTCGGGCCGCCCGCGGCGAACGGCACGACCAGCGTGATCGGGCGCGCCGGATAGGCTTGCGCCCGCGCAAAGCGCGACACAGCGGGCAGCGCGACAGCACCCGTTGCCAGGTGCAGAAATTGTCTACGGGGAATTTCATGGCGGTCCTTCTCTGTCGTATCGGCAACTGAAGCGGTTCCCGTTCGCATTGACTCAGCGCTTGCCCATTCTCTGGCGTCACCCGCGGGCTTGACCCCATAGGCGCTAAGATAAGCGCGTGTCCCGGGCGCTGCGCAGCATGGAGCGAAGCGGAATGATGCGCTGCAGACCCGGGACCGTTACACACACCGCCTTCGCGACGGTCCCGGACCAGCGGTGCACCGCTTCGCTATCGCTCGCGCTGCACCGCATCCGGGACACGTCACACCTTATCTTAGCGCCTATGGGCTTGACCCGCGGGTCCATTTTCTTCGCAAGACGCTTTTGCGAAGAAGATGGATTGCACCGGAACTCGGGCCTGCCCGATTTCCGCATCATTGCGAGCCGCAAGTCGGGTGAACCCGAGTTGCGGTGTCAAGCCCGGCAATGACGGACGAGAGGCTGTGGCATACATCCGTTCGCAGCGGGAATCGCTTTAGTGTCCCTCGATCCTGAAGTTCGCACCATCGTGCAGCGTGTGTCGTTTGCGAGTTTCGGAATCGGAGGACACTAGCAACTCCCGATGGATCAGCACACGCCCTAGCTCTGCGGCCGGCGGCGGGGCAACGGCGTCCTTGGCGGGCGCGAACTTGTCCACCTGAATCCAGCGCCTCAGCCAGCTGTTGGCAAACAGCACGCCCAGCGCGAGAACCAGCGCTGCCATCAGCCCGCGCATCGCGCTCGCGAGAAAGGCCGCGTCGAGCTCGGGCAACGGGAATTTGGCGAGCTGCTCGCCGCGCTCGATCATCCAGTGCCAGGCGGTGTGCGCGACCAGCGCCGACAGGATGATGATGCCGAGCCGTTCCGGCAACGACGTATTGGAACAGCAGGTCGAGCGCCGGGATCAGCACCAGCAGCACCGCGATCTGGCCGATCTCGACCCCGAGGTTGAAGCCGAACAGCGCGGTGAGCAGATGGTCGCCGGCGAATTGCAGCGATCTCGCGCAGCGCGAACGAAAAGCCGAAGCCGTGCACGAGCCCGAACGCGAAGGCGATGATCCAGCGCCGCGAAAGGTCGCCGCGAGCTTGCCCATCGCCGCGTAGACGATGTTCTCCAGCGCCATGTAGACGATGGTGACCGCGATCAGCGTCTCGATCAGCGGCGGGAACCAGAGCGCGTCCGGCACGAAGCCGAAGCGCCGAGGCGATCAGCGAGATCGAATGCGCCGACGGTGAACGACGGTGACGATGATGACGAGCGGCCGCAGCCGCCGGAACGGGATCACCAGGCAGAGCAGGAACAGCAGGTGGTCGGTGCCCTCGAGGATGTGCCAGAAGCCGGACACCACGAAGCGCAACGCCGCCTGGTGCCAGCGCGGATCGAGGCGCACGAGGCCCGGGATCGCCGTGGAACTCGAACGCGCGCGGACGGCGCCGCCGGGCGGCAGGAAGCGCAGCGCGGTCGAGACGTTGCGGCCGAGCCGGTCGACGCGCGAGGTCGGATCGCGAACTCGGAGCTGGTCGGAGCGGATGGGATATTCCAGCAGCACGTCGAGCAGCTGCTGGTTCCAGTAGAGGTCGAGGTCGTCGCGCGAGCGGCGGCTCCTCGCGACGTGCGCGCGCGCCTGCTCGTAGGAGGCGAACGAGCGGTCGGACGGCAGCGACACGCGCGCATCGACGATGCGCGGGCGGCGGCAGCGGCGCGTCGTTTTCGTAGAGCGTGATGTTGTCGATGAGATAGAGCTTGGCGGCGTGGCGCAGCGCGTCGTCGGCGCGCGACGAGATCGAGATAGCCGGGACCGCGCGTCGGAAAATCCACCTCGATCATGGCGGCGAGCGGCACGCGGATCAGCAGCTCGAGGCGTATGGCCGTCGGGCTTGACGAAGGCGTTGATCTTGACGTCGGTCGGGATGTCGTGCGCGGCGGCGCGCCAGCGCGAGCGCAGCCGACGAGCGCTGCACGGCGGCAACGCGCGCCGCCACGCCGCGCGCGCAATGATCATGCCGTAGACGCACGCGATTGTCTCCCGACGGCGCTACGTTAGGGGAACTTCGATCGCCGTTACAAGGCGCGATCCGTTCGCCTATAATCGCCGTAACCGAAGAGCGCGACGGCCTGCGCTGCAGCGTGTCTCGGCGGCGATGCGTCCGCGTATCGGAGGGAGGCGACGATGATCAAGCTCGAGCAAAAGCGCAAATTCGTGTTCGGCTGCGGTGCTCGCCGCGGCCATCATCGGCGCTCGGCATCGGCCAGGCGGTCCTGCAGCAGCAAGGCCGAGGCGCAGGGCTCGAGCGTGACGGCGCCGATGTATCGAGGTCGATCCGCTGTGGCCGAAGCCGCTGCCCAACAACTGGCTGCTCGGCTGGACCATCGGCGTCTGGGTCGACGAGCAGGACCACGTCTGGATCATCCATCGCGGCGCCGGCGGCGCTGCACAACAACGAGCGCGGCGCCGAGCTCAATCCGCCGATCGCCGAGTGCTGCCGCACCGCGCCGCCGGTCCTCGTGTTCGATCCGGACGGCAACCTGGTGCGCTCCTGGGGCGGTCCCGGGCCAGGGCTACGAGTGGCCGCAGTCCAACCACGGCATCCACGTCGACTACAAGGGCAACGTCTGGATCGGCGGCAACGGCGAGAAGGACGCGCACATCCTCAAGTTCACCAAGGACGGCAAGTTCCTGATGCAGGTCGGCGCGCTTCGGCAAGAACGCGCGGCAGCAACGATCTCGAGAACTTCGGCCGCGTCGCCAAGATCTGGGTCGATCCGAAGACCAACGAGGCCTATGTCGCCGACGGCTATCTGCAACAAGCGCGTCGCGGTGCTCGACGCCGACACCGGCAAGATGAAGCGCTACTGGGGCGCCTACGGCAACAAGCCGGACGACGCCGACCTCGGTCCCTACGATCCGACCGCGCCGCCCGCGCAGCAGTTCCGCAACCCGGTGCACTGCGTCGAGCGCTCGAACGACGGGCTCGTCTACGTCTGCGATCGCGCCAACGACCGCCTGCAGGTGTTCACGCCGGACGGCACGTTCGTGAAGGAGGCGTTCTACGCCAGGAACACGCGCGGCGCCGGCTCGGTCTGGGACATCGTGTTCTCCAAGGATCCCGAGCAGCGCTTCATCATGCTGGCCGACGGCCAGAACGAGCGCGTGCGCATCATCGTGCGCGACACGCTGGAGGAGATCACCGTCGTTCGGCGACGGCGGACGCCAGCCCGGCCAGTTCTACGGCGTGCACAGCATCGCGTCCGACTCCAAGGGCAACCTCTACACGACCGAGACCTACGAGGGTAAGCGCGTGCAGAAGTTCGTCTACAAGGGCATCGGCTCGGTGCCGCGCGGCTACCAGGGCGTCCCCTGGCCGAAGCGAAGCTGAACGTCGCCGACCTGATCCGTCAGGTCCAACCGGTCGGCCGTCATCGCGCTGCCGGGGATGACGGCGGCGACTCAAACGCTGAAAGACACCAGAAGCGAACGTCCCACTCGGCGCGGATGCCGGCCTTGGCCACGACGCCGCGCCACTTCTCGATATCGCTGCGGGTGCGCTCGGTCACCGCTTCGCGGCGGCCCGGGCTCGGGCGTCATGCCTTGCGCGATCATCGCCTCTTTGCCCTCGGCCGTATCGAGGATCTCGTTCACCTCGCGATTGAGCCGCGCGATGATGGCCGGCGGCGTGGCGGGCGGCGCGACAAGCGCCACCCATAGCGCCGCTTCGTAGCCGGCGAGCCCGGACTCCGCCACGGTCGGGACCTCCGGCAGCACGGCGACGCGCGTCTTGCCGCTGGTCACCAGCGCGCGCAATTGCCCGGCGCGGATATTGGGCAGCGACGGTGCGATGGTCGCGAACTGCATGTCGAGCCGGCCGGTGATCATGTCGGTCATGGATTGCGCCGAGCTCTTGTAGGGCACGTGGGTCATGTTCACGCCCGCCATGCTCGCGAACAGCGCGGTGGCGAGATGCGCCAGCGACGCGACGCCGGCCGAGCCGTAGTTGAGCGCGCCGGGCTTCGCCTTGGCGAGCGCGATCAGCTGCGCCAGATCCTGCGCGGGCAGGCCCGGATAGAGCACGAGCACATAGGGCTGGCTCCCGATCATGGCCACCGGCGCGAAATCCTTGATCGGATCGTAGGGCAGGTTGGTGCCGAGGCTGACGGCGACCGCTTGCGTGCTCGCGGTGGCGATGCCGATCGTGTAGCCGTCGGGCGCGGCCTTGGCGACCGCGTCGACGCCGATATTGCCGCTCGCGCCGGCGCGGTTCTCGACCACGATCTGCTGGCCGAGCCGTTGGCCGAGCTTCTGCGCGACGATGCGCGCGACGATGTCGGTGCTGCTGCCGGCGGGGAAGGGCACCACCAGACGGATCGGCCGGTCCGGCCATCCGGCGTCGCCGGTCTGGGCGACGGCGGTGGCCGCGAGCATCAGCGTTGCCAGCGCGATCGACAGCACCCGGATCATCCGCAACCTCCCGACGTTCGCGCTCGCGCCTGCCACGCAGGCTCCTGTTCCTGCGTGCCATGCTTCGGTGGTCCTGGCCGTGAGGTCAAGGGTGCCGTCATGGACGCTGCGCGCGATTCTTGCGAGATTGTCGTCGAGCCTACGTGCAGGGCGTGCCGCAGCGAGGTTATCCCATGCAACGGATCGTCATTTTTCTGCTCGGTGCCTTCGTCGGTGGCGGCACTGATGGCGTCGGTTCCGTCCGGCAAGGCGCACGACGACCTGACCGGCGCGCTGGCCGCGCCCGAGAACCATCCCCTGCTGGTGCACATGACCTCGGCCGATACCTGGCGCGGCGCCATGGGGCCTGAATTCGCCCAGGCGATGTTGAAGATCGGGCATCCCGTCGCCGTGTTTCTCAATCTCGACGCGGTCAAGCTTGCGCTGCGCACGGGCGAGCAGGAGAAGAAACGGTCCATGCAGCAGATCCCGCGCGACCTCGTCGCCGACCTGGTCCGTGGCGGCGCCGTCGTGCTGATCTGCCAGCCTTGCCTCGAGGAATTCGGGCTGCGGCTCGACGACGTCGTGCCGGGCGTGCAGCTCGGCCGGCCCGGCTATCTCGAGAATTTCGTCTTCGCCGACAATGTGCGCACGCTGACCTGGTAGCGCGCGCCCGACGGGCTTGTCGTCGGGAGTTAACAAGTGTGGCGCCAGCCGTCAGCCGTGACGTCGCACTGCCGCTTGCGACGACCTGGGCTTTGACAATGCTCGTAAAATTCAGTTCCTTGAGGAAAGCAGAAAAGCGCCGACAACGTTATCGGAGGAAACCCATGAGGAAATTATCGTCGACTTTCGCCGTGGCTGCCGCGCTTTGCGCCCTTCCGGCCGCGAGCTACGCCCAAACCGTGCTCAAGGCGTCGCACCAATTCCCGGGCGGCAAGGGCGACGCCCGCGACGAGATGGTCCAGATCATCGCGCGCGAAGCCAAGGCCGCCAATGTCGGCCTCGACGTCCAGGTCTATCCCGGCGCGTCGCTGTTCAAGCCCAACGACCAATGGAACGCGCATGGTCAACGGCCAGCTCGACATATCGTCGTTCCCGCTCGACTACGCCAGCGGCAAGGTCGGCGCCTTCAGCGCCACGCTGATGCCCGGCGCTGGTGCGCAATCACGATCGCGCGACGCGGCTCAACGGCTCGCCGTTCATGAAGGAGATCAAGGCGAAGATCGACAAGGCCGGTGTCGTCGTGCTGGCCGATGCCTGGCTCGCCGGCGCGGTCGCCTCCAAGAAGGCCTGCATCCGCACGCCGGACGACATCAAGGGCCTGAAGATCCGTTCCGCCGGTCCGACCTTCGCCGCCATGTGGCAGGCAGGCCGGCGCTTCGATCGTCTCGGTCCCGAGCAACGAGGTCTATAACGCGCTGCAGACCGGCGTGGCCGACGCCACCGACACCAGCACCGGCAGCTTCGTCTCGTTCCGCATCTACGAGCAGGTGAAGTGCATCACCGCGCCCGGCGACAACGCGCTGTGGTTCATGTACGAGCCGGTGCTGATGTCGAAGCAGAGCTTCGACAGGCTCAACAAGCAGCAGCAGGACGCGCTGACCAAGGCCGGCAAGAAGTCGGAGGATTATTTCAACAAGGCGACCAAGGGCCTCGACGACGAGATGGTCGCGACCTTCAAGAAGAACAATGTCGAGGTGGTCACCTTGACGCCGGCGGAATACGACGCCTGGGTCAAGATCGCGCAGGAAAGCTCCTACAAGCAGTTCGCCAGCCGAAGTTCCCGACGGCAAGAAGCTGATCGACGAGGCGCTCGCGGTCAAATAATGCCTGATCACCACTGGCCGGCGGGACGCTCGCCGGCCGGCATGTGCCTGAGCGGGGACGAGGGCGTGCACATGGATCAGTTTCGTCCGCGGCGTCACGCTGCTCTCGCAGATTTGCGGCGTCGTCGCCGCGGCGCTGATCGCGGCCAGCGTGGTCGATCGTCTGCGAGATGGTGTTCGTCCGCTACGTGCTCAACCAGAACACGATCTGGCAGACCGACTTCGTCACCTTCAGCCATCGTCGCGGCCACTTTCATCGGCAGTCCGTACGTGCTGCTCAACGCGCGGCCACGTCAACGTCGACGTGCTGCCGCTCTATCTCGGGCAGAAGCGGCCGCTACCGCCTCGCGCTCGCGTCCATGCTGATGTCGCTTGCCTTCTGCGCCGTCATGACGGTGCTGACGTTCCAGTTCTGGCAGGAGGCCTGGGACAACAACTGGCGTCTCCGAATCCATGTGGCGGGCGCGCACTGTGGATCCCCTACGCGGCGATGCCGATCGGGCTGGCGCTTCTCAGCCTGCAATACATCGCCGAAATCTTCAAGTCTGGTGACGCGGCCGCGAACCGCCGTTCGGCTTGCCGCCGAAGGAGCACCGGACATGAGCCCGACCACCCAAGGCGCGATCGTCCTCATCGTCACGCTCGTCGTGCTGCTGTCCGGTGCGCCGGTCGCCTTCGGGCTCGGCGCCATCGCGATCGTCTTCCTGGTGATCTTCCAGGGCCTGGATTCGCTGCACGTCGCGGCCGAGACGTTCTACACCGGGCTGCACGACTTCACGCTGGTGTCGATCCCGATGTTCGTGATGATGGGCGCGGCCATCGGCTCGTCGCCCGCCGGCAAGGACCTCTACGAGGCGCTCGACCGCTGGCTCTATCGCGTGCCCGGCGGCCTGGTGATCTCCAATCTCGGAGCCTGCGCGATCTTTGCCGCGCTCACGGGCTCCTCGCCCGCCTGCTGCGCCGCCATCGGCAAGATGGGCATCCCGGAAATGCGCCGGCGCGGCTATCCGGACGATGTCGCGACCGGCTCGATCTGCGCCGGCGGCACGCTCGGCATCCTGATCCCGCCGTCGATCACCTTCATCCTGTACGGGATCGCCACCGAGACCTCGATCGGTCGGCTGTTCCTCGCCGGCGTGCTGCCGGGGCTGATGCTCACCGGTCTGTTCATCCTGTGGACGCTGTTCATCATCTGGAAGCGCGGCTTCCGCTCGCACGCGCTCGATTTCCGCTATTCAGCTGGAAGGAGAAATTCCAGTCCATCCCGAAGATCGCGCCGTTTCTCCTGATCATCTTCGGCGTCATGTACACGCTCTACGGCGGCGTGGCGACGCCGTCGGAAGCCGCCGGCGTCGGCGCGGCGCTGTGCGTGCTGATGGCGGTCCTCATCTATCGCATGTGGGCGCCGGACAAATGGTGGCTCATCCTGCGCGACACCACGCGCGAGTCGGTGATGATCCTGATGATCATCGCGACCGCCGTGCTGTTCGGCTACATGCTGACCTCGCTCTATCTCACCCAGACGCTGGCGCAGGCGATCGCCGACATGCACGTCAACAAATGGGTGCTGATGCTGCTCATCAATCTCTTCCTGCTGGTGTGCGGCTTCTTCATCCCGCCCGCGGCCATCATCCTGATGACGTCGCCGATCCTCTATCCGATCATCACCACGGCGGGCTTCGACCCGGTCTGGTTCGGCGTGATCATGACCATCAACATGGAGATCGGGCTGATCCACCCGCCGGTCGGGCTCAACATCTACATCGTCAGTTCGATCGCGCCCGACGTGCCGGTGACACGGGTGATGTGGGGCACGCTTCCCTACGTGGTCTGCATGATGCTGGCGATCGTGATCCTGTGCATTTTCCCGGAGATCGCCACCTGGCTGCCCGATCACCTGATGGGTGTCGCGCACAAGCAGATTGCCCGCTTGGCAAGCATCTTTCTGGCCGCCGGATCAAGCCGGCATAACGATCGGATGGTCTAGTGGTGGCGCATCGGACGTTCCATCAGTATTGGCCGCGAGTCCTTCATAGGAACGTCAAATGCAAAGCCAGCCACTAGTGTCCCGATCCTGAAGTTCGAATCATTGTGCGGCACCCTGCTCTGCGAACTTCGGAATCGAAGGACACTAGCAACTTTTAATATTGATCTAGTCGGGAATAAGCTCCCTGGGCACGGGCCCATCCCCATTTCCTTGATGAGAATTTCCTTAGTCGCTCCCGGCTGAACTCGAGACTTTGTGATTGTCAGCCAATCAATTGCTTTCGCGCGCCATGAGACCAAGGTCTCACCGCGCGTGAAGGGGGCCGGAGTGGCGATTGCAGAAACCGAAAAAACTGGTTTCGCCAAGGGCGACGCTGAAAACTACATATTTTTGTGGAAAATATACCACTGGTTTATAAAAACCGCTGGGCTGACAACCAACGATATTCCAATTCTGATTGTTCCATAAAGAAACGAAATGAGCAACCAAGCCAAAGGGCCTTCAGAACACGGCCTTTGATATCACTTTAGCGCGTGCGGAAGAGCTAGAGCTGGAAGCGTCGGCGCGTGTCACCTGGATGCGGGCATCGTGACGCCATCGCCATAGTGCTGTCGTGCAGCTTGCGGCTGGACGCGCCGTTACGCCGGCAGAACGCCCTGGCGCGGGCCTCGAGGTGCAGTGCAGGCCGAACATCAGCGCGAGATCGAAGCCGAGCGCGTCGCCGCTCCCTCACGCGCGGCGGAGATGTGCTCACAGCGGCAGGCGCATCAGCGATCCCTGCGTGGATGGTGACGTCGCTCCGCGCAACCCCCAGCTTGCGGTTGGCAGCAAAGTATGGACAGCCGTGCCGCTCACACTTCTGCACGTCGTTAGAGTGCGCGCCTAATGTTGTGCTCTTTAGCTCATCGCGAAGCCTTGCTTCGGTCACTCCGGAGGCCGCTAAGTACGCTTTCAGCGCCAACTCGATGCTGTGACAAAGTGAAAATAGGTCGGACCGAAGAACCTCGCCGAGTTGCGGCAAGCCTTATCGAGCCGTCGCGCGTAACTCGACGTAGACCTGAGCTTCTCAATCAGCCCACATGCTAGGAGCTGTGGACGCTTGGGCGCTCTGTTCATCCGGAAGAACGCCTGTCCCGCTGTTTCCGGCGTTCGTAAAAGCGGGTGCTGCGAGATGATACGAACGTCGGAAACGGGACACCTAGGTTCAATCTACATTCAGGATTCCCATCGCATTCGGGCGATGATTCCTTGTGTTCCGGATCAGATGATCTGGAGCATGAGACATGGTCGAAGCGGTACGAACTGTCCGACGCACAATGGCGGCGGATCGAAGGCCTGCTCCCTGGCAAGCTTGGCGATCCCGGCCGCACCGCCGTGGACAATCGTCTCTTCATCAACGGTGTCCTGTGGGTGTTGCGCTCTGGCGCGCACTGGCATGACCCGCCGGAGCGATATGGCAAACGGAAAAGGCGTCCGCACCCGCTTCGCCCGATGGGCCAAGAGCGGTCTGGGAACGCACGTATTCAACGTTCTTACAAAGACCGGAAGAACGAATACCTCATGCTCGATACTACGTTGGTTCGTGCCCACCAGCAGGCCGCGACCGGAAAGGGGGACCAAAACCAGGCTCTGGGGCGATCCAGAGGAGGATTGACCAGCAAAATCCATATGCTTGCCGATGCACTTGGTCGGCCGCTGCGCCTTCATTCTCACCGGCGGACAAGTCCACGACATCGTCACCGCCCCGGCGCTGCTTGAGGGCATCGACGGCGGCGCCGTAATTGCTGACAAAGCCTACGACAGCAACCATCTTCGCCAGCTCATCGCCAATGCCGGCATGCTCGCCGTCATCCCATCGATCCCGTCTCGCAAAGGTCCCGATCCCGCACGACGCCAACTCTCTACAAGAACCGCAATCGGATCGAACGCTGCTTCAACAAGCTCAAACACTTCAGGCGCTGTCGCAACACGCTTCGACCGAAGAGCTGCCCATTTCCTAGCTTTCATCCAGCTCCGCATGCGCTATGATCTGGATGCGTTGAATGTCGATTCAGCTCTAGTGTGGCGCATTTGACGTTCCCTGTCAGTACATTGGCCGCGGGGTCCTTCATGGCGGCAGGGAACGCCGTCAAATGCAAAAGCCACACTAGGATCAAGGCGTGACAGCAATACGTAACTGAACGAAGCGCTATTAC
>ERZ1370068.9350-contig-8135_pt1 | contig 99408 bp, 124 predicted proteins | sample MGYA00561227_ERZ1370068 | MGnify/ENA primary metagenome ERZ1370068 (study PRJEB38410, sample SAMEA6850437) | metagenome | study: Metagenomic assessment of the ecological functions of the soil: analysis of the soil microbiota associated with the...
ATGTACTTCGTTCAGTTACGTGTTGCCGCGAGGCGTCCCCGCATCGTGGACTATATCGCCGAACAGGCGCCGTCGGAGAGGCCGCGCCAAGCACGTGGGCACGGCCCAGCTTGCGTGGTCGATCGGCCCGCTGATCGGCTTCGCGCTTGCCGCCGCGCTGGCTCCGATGGGTCTGCTCGGCTCCCGCCTGATATTCCTGCATTTGTTCAATCGTCGCCGCCGTGGTCTGGTGGGTCCGGCCAGGGCCTGCAGTGGAATCGCAGATCTGGGCCGACGAAGCCAAAGTCGAACCTCACCGAGGTCGCGTCCGCGGTCGGCGTGCACGTGGCCTGCGCGGACTGTTCTCCCGCAAGGTCAACATCACGGCGTTGCTCTTCCTCGGCGGAATCTACACTGTTCTGGAACACCGTGGCGGGCCAGCCGGCATCTTCATGCCCCGCGTGTACGACACCGCATGGCCTGCACAGTCGGTCGCCCAGACCTGCTGCAGGTCCTGGTGTGGGGTTGCACCGTCGCGGCCGACCTACTTCGGCTTCATGCGCTACGCCGACCGGGTGTCGCAACGTCGTGCTACTCCATCGGCGCGGCACTCGGCATCGCAGGGATGGGCTGTCTCGTGGCCTTCACCGACAGCGGCGTACCCACCATGCTGATCTTTGCGGTGCTGTGGGGCGTGTCCAGCGGCATTGGCGCGCAAGCCTTCTACAGCCTGTGGGCAAGTGAGATGTTCGCGACCCGTACCGCGCCAGCGCCCAGGGTGTGATGTTCTGCGTGGTGCGGACTTCACCGGCCTGCTGAGCTACTTCTTCCCGACGCTACTCGCCATCACCGGACTGGACCGGGGTCGGACTGCTGCTGATCGCGCCACTTACCGTCGCGCTTGTCATCGGCGCGGTCTGGGCGCCAGACTCCAGGAAAAACGCTGCGGCAGATCGAAATCGAGCGTTACGGCTAGCCCATCGGCAGTCACTGCGACCGACGACCGGGAAGGCATCTAGCGCATGACCAGCCCGTTGCTCGACAACCTGAAGATCGAACTTCCGTCGTGGGCGTTCGGCAACTCAGGCACCCGTTTCAAGGTGTTCGGGACACCGGGCACGCCGCGCACGACGTCCGAGGAGAAGATCGCCGACGCCGCCACGGTGCACCGGTTCACCGGGCTGGCTCCGACGGTCGCCCTGCACATCCCGTGGGACCAGGTCGACGACTTCGCGGCGCTGGCGCCGTACGCCGAGGACCACGGCGTCGCGCTGGGCACGATCAACTCCAACACCTTCCAGGACGACGACTACAAGTTCGGCAGCCTGACCCACACCGACCCGGCGGTCCGCCAGAAGGCGATCGACCACCACCTCGAGTGCATCGACGTCATGGACGCCACCGGCTCGCGCGACCTGAAGATCTGGCTCGCCGACGGCACCAACTACCCGGGCCAGGGCGACATCCGCGGCCGCCAGGACCGCCTGGCCGAGAACCTCGCCGCACGATCTACGACCACGATCGGCGAGGACCAGCGGCTGGTGCTGGAGTACAAGTTCTTCGAGCCGGCGTTCTACCACACCGACGTGCCCGGACTGGGGCACGTCGCTACGCCCAGGTGCGCTGCCCTCGGCGAGCGCGCGGTGGTCTGCCTGGACACCGGCCACCACGCGCCGGGCACCAACATCGAGTTCATCGTCGCCCAGCTGCTGCGGCTCGGGAAGCTCGGCTCGTTCGACTTCAACTGCCGCTTCTACGCCGACGACGACCTGATCGTCGGCGCGGCCGACCCGTTCCAGCTGTTCCGGATCCTGTTCGAGGTGATCCGCGGCGGCGGCTGCGACGGCCCGATCGGCGATGTCGGCGCTGCATGCTCGACCAGTGCCACAACATCGAGGACAAGATCCCCGGCCAGATCCGCTCGGTGCTCAACGTGCAGGAGATGACCGCCCGCGCACTGCTCGTCGACACGCGACGCGCTGCTCGCCAGGCGCAGCGAGGACGGCGACGTCCTGCGGCGCCAACGAGATCTTCATGGACGCCTTCTACACCGACGTCCGCGCCGACCTCGCCGCGTGGCGCGACGGAGCGGGGCCTGCCCGCCGACCCGATGCGGCGCCTATCCGCCGAGCGGCTACCAGGAGCAGATCGAGGCCGACCGCGTCGGCGGCACCGCAGGCAGGCGGGATGGAACTGACGACCACTGACTGCACCAATCAACACCACGGCAGCCGAGCTGATCGCCACGCGTCCAGCCGCCTGGCGCTCAGACTCCGAAGAACACCAACTACGCCGGCGGCAACACCTCGGCCAAGGGCACCGGAGACCGACCCGGTCACCGGCGAGGCACGTCGAGCTGCGTCTGGGTGAAGGGCTCCGGCGGCGACCTCGGCACGCTGACGGAGTCCGGGCTGGCCGTGCTGCGGCTCGACCGGATGCGCGCGCTGGTCGACGTCTACCCGGGCGTCGAGCGCGAGGACGAGATGGTCGCGGCGTTCGACTACTGCCTGCACGGCAAGGGCGGCGCCGCGCCGTCGATCGACACCGCGATGCACGGCCTCGTCGACGCCGCGCACGTCGACCACCTGCACCCCGACTCCGGCATCGCGATCGCGACCGCCGCCGACGGCGAGGCAGCTGACCACGGAGATCTTCGGCGACCGGGTCGTCTGGGTGCCCGTGGCGCCGTCCCGGCTTCCAGCTCGGCCTCGACATCGCCGCGATCAAGGCGCAGAACCCGCAGGCGATCGGCGTGCATCCTCGGCGGCCACGGCATCACCGCCTGGGGCGACACCAGCGCAGGAGTCCGAGGCGCAGCTCGCTGTGGATCATCGACACCGCCGCGGCGTACATCGCCGAGCACGGCGAGGCCGAGCCGTTCGGCCCGGCCGCTCGACGGGTACGGCGCGCTGCCGGAGGCGCGAGCGCCGCGCCAAGGCCGCCGCGCTCGCGCCGACGCATCCGCGGCATCGCCTCGACCGACCGGCCGATGGTCGGCCACTTCACCGACACCGACGTGGTGCTCGACTTCCTCGCCGCCGACCGAGCACCCGCGGCTCGCCGAGCTCGGGCACGTCGTGCCCGGACCACTTCCTGCGCACCAAGGTCAAGCCGCTGGTCCTCGACCTGCCGGCCGACGCGCGCCGTCGAGGACTCGATGGCGCGGCTGCAAGGAGCTGCACGCGGCGCTACCGCGAGGACTACCAGGGCTACTACGACCGCAACGCGACGCGCGGACTCAGCCCGCGATCCGCGGCGCCGACCCCGCTGATCGTGCTGGTGCCCGGGCGTCGGGATGTTCTAGCTACGGCAAGGACAAGCAGACCGCCCGGGTGCGCCGGCGAGTTCTACCTCAACGCGATCAACGTGATGCGCGGCGCCGAGGCGCTCTCGACGTACGCCCCGATCGACGAGGCCGAGAAGTTCCGCATCGAGTACTGGGCGCTGGAGGAGGCCAAGCTCGCAGCGGATGCCGAAGCCGAAGCCGCTCGCCACCCGGATCGCGCTGGTCACCGGCGCCGCCTCCGGCATCGGCAAGGCCATCGCCGACGCGGCTGGCCGCCGAGGGCGCCTGCGTCGTCATCGCCGACCTCGACGCTGGAGAAGGCGCAGGCCGCCGCCGCCGAGATCGGCGACGGCCGACGTCGCGGTCGGCGTCGCGGCCGACGTCACCGACGAGGCCGCCGTGCAGGCGGCGGTCGACGCCGCCGTGCTCGCCTTCGGCGGCGTCGACCTCGTGGTCAACAACGCCGGCCTGTCGCTGTCGAAGCCGCTGCTGGAGACCACCGTGGCGGACTGGGACCTGCAGCACGACGTGATGGCCAAGGGCTCGTTCCTGGTGCTCGAAGGCCGCCGCGAAGGTGCTGATCGAGCAGGGGCTGGGCGGCGACATCGTCTACATCTCCGTCGAAGAACTCGGTCTTCGCCGGCCCCAACAACATCGCCTACTCGGCGCACCAAGGCCGACCAGGCCCACCAGGTGCGGCTGCTCGCCGCCGAGCTCGGCGAGCACGGCATCAGGGTCAACGGCATCAACCCCGACGGCGTCGTCCGCGGGCTCCGGCATCTTCGCCGGCGGCTGGGGCGCCAAGCGCGCCGCGGTCTACGGCGTCGACGAGGAGGACCTCGGCGAGTTCTACGCCCAGCGCACGCTGCTCAAGCGCGAGGTGCTGCCCGAGCACGTCGCCAACGCCGTGTTCGTGCTCTGCCGGCCGCGACCTGTCCCACACCACCGGCCTGCACATCCCGGTCGACGCCGGCGTCGCGGCCGCCTTCCTGCGATGACCGGCGCGCGCTCCGCGGCCTCGCCGCCGTCGACCTCGGCGCGACCAGCGGGCGGGTCATGCTAGCCACACGGTCGGTCAGCTCACTGGACATCCGGCCGCTGGCCCGGTTCGCCAACGAACCGGTGTATCTGTGGAATGGCAAGCGCTCCGCGATGCACTGGGACGTGCCTGGGCTCACCATGTGTGCAGCGGTCTCGCAGAGGCGAGCCGACATCTGATTTGATTGGCATCTGCGGGGTCGTTCCTGGGCCGTCGACTACGGGTTGTTGCGCCATGGAACGCTCGCGGGGCTCCCCATCACCGCGACACCCGCTGCGATGACGGCGTCGACATTGCACGAGCAGATTTCCCAGGGTGAGATTGCATGCCCGCCACGGTTTACGGTTCTTCCGTTCAACACGCTGTACCAGCTGGCCGCCGATAGGAACGGGGCGCTCAGTGCTGCCGATCCGGGCTCTACTGATCCCCGATCTGATCAGCCTGCACGGCTCACCGGGGCGGAGGTCACCGAACGCATAATGGATCCACTACCGGATTGCTCGGCATCGACGGCCAATGGGATGACGAGTTGATGAAATTGCTCCTCGCCGGACTGTTCCCCGGCGTCGTTGACCCCAGGCACCGATCTGGGCCCATTCTGCCGGACCTGGCATCGAGGTTCGGTCTGGCTGGTCAGCCCCGCGTCAGTGCGGTCGCCTCGCGCGACACCGCTTCGGCGGTGGCCGTACCCGTAGCCGGAGTCCGCGATCTACATCTCATTAATGGCACCTGGGGACTCGTCGGCGTCGAATTGAACCGGCCGGTGATGACCGAGGCGGCCAGGTCGGCCAACTTCACCAATGAGGTCGGCGCGGACGGACGAATCCGCTTCCTGCGCAACGTCATGGGGCTCTGGCTGCTCAGCGAATCGATCAGGCACTGGAGCGAAGCGGCACCCGCATCGATCTTGGTGAGCTTCTCGAGCAGGCCGCCGCGTGCCCACCGCCGAGCGAGGTGTTCGACACCGGCGATGCCACCTTCAGACTCCCGGAGACATGCCAGCCGCATCGCCGCGTGGTACCACGCGCGGGGTCTGAATGCTCTGACCACGGTGGCAGAAACCGCGCGCGCCATCATCGAAAGCCTCGCCGCTGCCTTCGCCAGACAGCGTTGAGATTGCCTCGCTGCTCTCGGGCACCCCGGCGAAGACGGTCATATCGTCGGCGGGGGTGCCCAGAACAGGCTGCTGTGTCAACTCGTCGCCGACCGGGTCAGGGTCCCAGTGATCGCAGGCCCGGTCGGCACGCCGCTATCGGTAATGTGCTGATCCAGGCGCGAACGCACGGACTGCTGTCCGGCGATCTGGAAGCATTGCGCGCCAGCATAACCGACGCCGTGTTGGTCGATCGGTATGTGCCCCGCGGCTCGTCCAGCAAGACCCGGGGCCACAGTCTGGAAGATTCATCGGCGAGGAAAGCGTTTCGGTCATGGCGGTAAACGTCAGCTCCCTGAATGGTCGCCGACCTGGCACCCTTGATGCAGTCTCAAGAAGCCGCAAAGCTGAATGCGAAGGCGCGACTGGCGACGCGAAGGCGTGCCGACCATGAGGTATCTTGCGCCGCGATCGCCAAACGACGCGCAACCCCCGTTGGCCGCGCCTCGACCACACCGACGGCGCCGCCGAAGCCGAACCTGTCGCTGACCCGCGCCCGGCAGGCGTTCCCGCGACATCGAGTTCCAGCCCGACCATCCTGCGCGACGTATCCACCGGTCAACACCGGCGCGGCATGTGCTGGGCACCAGGTGGCGCCTGCCGTTCGGGATCGCGCCCGACCGGCTTCACCCGGCTGATGCAGACCGAGGGCGAGATCGCCGGAGCCCACCGCGGCCGGCGCGGCCGGCATCCCGTTCGTCCTGTCGACCATGGGCACCGCATCCATCGAGGGACGTCGCCGCAGGCCAACCCCGGCGGCCGCAACTGGTTTCAGCTCTACATGTGGAAGGACCGCGACCGGTCGATGGCGCTGGTCGAGCGGGCCGCCGCGGCGGGCTTCGACACCGCTGCTGGTCACCGTCGACGTCCCGGTCGCCGGCGCGCGGCTGCGCGACACGCGCAACGGCATGTCCATCCCGCCGCGCGCTGACGCTTGCGCACGGTCGCTCGACGCGATCCCGCACCGCGCTGGTGGATCGACCTGCTCACCACCGAGCCGCTGTCGTTCGCCTCCCTGGACCGCTGGCCGCGGCACGGTCGCCGAACTGCCTCGACACCATGTTCGACCCGACGGTGACCTTCGAGGACCTGGCATGGATCACAAGCCCAGTGGCCCGAGCAAGTTCGTCGTCAAGGGCATCCAGACGCTCGCCGACGCCACGGCAGGTCGCCGACCTCGGCGTCGACGGCATCGCTGCTGTCCAACCACGGCGGCCGCCAGCTCGACCGCGCACCGGTCCCGTTCCACCTGTTGCCCGACGTCGTCGCGCGAAGTCGGCGGCGACACCGAGAGTCGTGCTGGACACCGGCATCATGTCCGGCGCCGACATCGTGGCGGCTGATCGCGCTCGGCGCACGGTTCACCCTCGTCGGCCGCGCCTACCTCTACGGGCTGATGGCCGGCGGCGAAGCCGGCGTCGACCGCGCCATCGCAGATCCTGTCCGAACAGGTCAGCCCGCACCATGCGCCGACTGGGCGTCACGTGCCTGGAGGAACTGACCCCCGCACACGCGGACACAACCTGTGAGAGGCATGGCCCCGCGGCCGCTGGTGGCGGACCATTTGGTGGGATAGTCGACGAGCGCACAAGAGCGCGGGGAGGGTGTAGATGGCAGCTGGTATGCGCGACGTTGCCGCCGCGGCATCGGTCTCCGTCGGCACCGTGTCCAATGTCCTGAACGCCCCGCATAAAGTGGCACCGGCCACCGTCGCTCGTGTACACGCGGCCATCGACAAGCTCGGCTTTGTCCGCAACGACGCCGCCCGGCAACTCAAAGCTCAACGGTCCCGCTGCGTGGCGCTGCTTGTGCTTGATATCGGCAACCCCTTCTTCACCGACGCCGCCTCGAGGCGCGCGGAGGCGCGCCTCGGAACTCAATCTGACGCGTGCCTTCGGGACTTCCGACGACGACGCCAACCGGGAACGCGTCGTACATCGATGCCTTCGACGAGCAGCGGGTCTTCGGACTATTGGTGTCCCCGGTCAGCGATGATCTAAGCCGCATGCTCACCCTGCAATCCGCGCGGCACACCTGTTGTGCTCGTCGACCGTGACGCCACCGGTACCCCGTTCTCGTCGGTCGCCGTGGACGACATCGCGGGCGGTCGAGCTTGCCGCAGAGCATCTTTGCGCAACTGGCCGGCGCCGGCTGGCATTTGTCGGCGGCCCATTCGCGCTCCGTCAGGTCAGGAGACCGGTTGCGCGGCGCGCAAAGACAGTCGTCGGAATGTGCATGGAGCATCTCTCGAAGTCATCAATACTGCTGAACTCCAGTGTAGCTCGCGGGACGCGCAGTGGGAGAACAACTGCGGGAGCGACCACCCGACGGACGACCCGACGCCGTGTTCTGCGCCAACGATCTGCTCGCCATCGGTGTGCTGCAGGCTCTGACGCTGATGGGTGGACTGCGAGTGCCTGAGGACATAGCCCTGATCGGCTACGACGACATCGATTTCGCGCGATCTGCGGTCGTCCCCTATCATCGATCCGCCAGCCTGAGCACGCAAATCGGCACGGCAGCAATCGATCTCCTGACCGCGGTGACTGAAGACGGCCATGAGCCCCAGCACATCGTCTACCAGCCATGAGCTCATCAGCCGGGCATCCACAGACACCCGCTAGACGATGTTGGTGGGAGCTGTGACGGCGTCGGCGACGGCTTTGCCGAGGGTCTCGGTTGTGGCGGTGCCACCCGCTATCAGATGTCAGAGAGTCTCCGCCACGGGCCAGGACCGTCTCGGCTGCCGCGAGCACGACAGCGACCGCGCCCCGGTTCACCGAGATGTCCAATCCAGACCAATCCGATCGGGTTTGCGATCCCCGCCCCGCGATGTCGGGCGCTGAGCCATGCACGCGTCTCGAACAGGCTCGGGAAGGTGCGCTCGGGGTTGATGTTGGCACTCCGGGGCGATACCGATGGTTCCAGTGCAGGCCGACCTCAGGTCGGAGAGGTGTCGCTGTGTGGCGGCGGGTTGTCGTCAATCCACTCGGCTGCATTCACGACGATCTTCTCGAACTGCAGTGGCCTGGCGCGGCATCGCCTTCCGGCAGCGACACGATGAGGTTGTGGCGCTTCTCGTATCTCCCTTGTCTCTACAAACACCTGGTATTCAAGGTCTTTGGAGCCGTCATCGCGGATCGCGCAAGCTGCTACCCGGTTCAGAAATCGAACGCCTCGTTACTTGCGGAGAAAACTTTCGTGCAGTAGTCCCGGAAGGCGACGGTCCGGCGCGTGAGACGCCCACGCAGGGTCACGGCGAGTAGGGCTACGTCCGGGACGTCGTCGGTTATGTCGAGTTCGCGGTATGCCCGTCCTTCGTAGCTGAGGTTGGTGCGGGACTGTTGCAGGAGCATGGACCATCCGAATCCACGCGCGACGAGCGCGCGCACGCCTTCCACGCTCGAGGTCTGGTGTACGACCCGAGGCGTTACCCGGCAGCCGACAGGATCGCGCGATAGAAGGCCTCTCCGGGTGAGATGTCGATGAGGATCATCGGCTCGTTTGCGATGCTACGCAGCGTGATGCTGTGAACTTCCTGGCCGACGAAACCTTCTGCTACAAGAACTTTCGGACGGACTGTGAAGAGAGGGTGTGCACTAAGGCCGTCGCGCACACCGAGGTCATACATCAGGACTACGTCGCATCGACCTTGAATGAGCCAGTCCTGCACTTCGCTGGTTGCGCCCTCCATGAAGCTGAAATTCACTGCGGGGTAACGGCTTAGGAAGCCCGACATCAGTTGGGGAAGAAGCACCGGGGTGAGCACGGGGTCTAACGCAACCTTTAGTTCACCCACCACTGCGCTGCCGACGCTAGCTGCGTTGCGTTCGAGCTCTCGCGCCCGTGCCACCAGCGACCGTAGCTCCGGGAGCAGTGCGGTACCGGCCGCGGTGAGCGTGACGCCCCGCGCTCTCACGCGATGCAGCAACCGCACTCCCACGATGTTCTCAAGCTCGGAGATCGCCACCGATACCGCTGATTCAGAGATTGGCAGCTCGGCGGCGGCCGCGGCGATCGAGCCCCGCTCGGCGACGGCGACGAAGTACTCCATCTGACGCAAGGTCATCCGCATAAAACCAACTTTAATTGAGGAAGTTCCGCCAAAACATGTATTTGACTCCGGTTAGGGTCTGGGAGAACAGTGGGAATCGAATGGGAATCGAGACGAGCAGGCCAATTCAGCGCAGTCGGCTCGCAGGATGAGAACCGCAAAGACGCGAGCCACAGGTGTTGCGACCGATCTGCGTCCGGTCCGCAGTGGTAATGGCCAGCTCGGTCCTGTCATCTCATGAGAGGAACGATGAAGATGGGTCGTGTTGCTCTAATCACCGGAGCGAGTCGGGGAATTGGTGCGGCGACCGCTCTAGTCCTCGCCGAGCAGGGGTTTCGAGTTGTCGTCAACTACCGCTCCAGCGCCGAGCAGGCAGACGAGGTGGTCCAGGCCGCGACCGCGGCTGGCGGTGAGGCCGTCGCGATTCGGGCCGATGTCACCGAGGCCGACGATGTAGCCGCAATGGTGGGCGAAACCGAACAGCGGTGGGGTCGCGTGGACGTGCTCGTGCACAACGCATTGATTCCTTTTGATGTCACCTCGTTCGCCGATCTGAGCTGGGACCAGCTCGGCGGCAAGCTGGACCGCGAGCTGCGCGCCGCGTTTCTGATCACCAAAGCCGTTGTGCCGGGGATGATTTCCCGTAATTACGGTCGGCTGGTGTACCTCAGCACGGGGTTATCGCGCCGTCCCCGCGACGGGATGATCACGCTGGGCACCGCCAAGGCGGCACTGGATCAGTTCGTCCGGTACATCGCGCTCGAGCTGGCGCCACACGGCATCACCGCGAACCTCGTCGCACCGGCCACGGTGGACGAAACCAAGGTGACCGAGCAGTTGACGACCGACCAGGTGCGTCACCTCGGCGCAACCAACCCCATGGGGCGCCTCGTGCGCCCCGACGAGGTGGCCCGCACGGTGGCCTTCTTGGCAAGTGAGGAGTCCGGTTTCACCACCGGCCACTACCTGCCGGTCAACGGCGGCCTTGCCATGGATTGAACGGGACAGCGACGCATCAGATTCGGAAGGAAGGCAGTCCCCATGAACACGATCGACCTGGCACGCCCGAGCGGGCAAGCCGTTGTCGTCGGGCGACCGGCGAGGTCGGCGCTGCCATCGTCGCGCGGCTACGCAAAGCCGGGGTGCCCGTGGTCGCCGTGGCCCGCGACCGTGACCGCCTCGAGCAGTTGAGCGCAACCGACGACGGGATCACGCCATGCGCCGCGGACATCGGCGATGACTCGTCGGGCGAGGCGATCGCCGCCGCGGTGTCCGGGCCCGTCCGGATGGTGGTCCAGGCAGCGGCCGTACCGCCGGCGGGACCGCTGGCCACGATCGAGCCAGAGACCCTTGGCCGGTCGGTGTCGTTGAAGCTCGGGGGACTGCTGCGTCTCATCCGCGCTGTGGAGGACCGGTTTGTCCAGGGGTCCCGGATCGTCGCCATCGGCGGCGTTTTCGGTTCCGAACCCACGCCGCAAACCTGCGGGGCCGGTGTCACCAACGCTGCTTTGGCCAACCTCGTTCGTCAGCTCGCCGACGCCTACGGGCCACGGGGGTGACTGTGCACATGATCGCTCCGGGTGCCTTGGACACCGACCGGCTCCGTCGGTTCGCCGCCGCGCCACGCCGAGGCGCGCGGCGTCAGCGTCGAGACCGTCCTCGATGAATACCGATCCCACTCACCGCTGGGTCGGATGACCACGGTCGACCAGGTCAGCTGGGCGGTAACTCAACTGCTGGCGCCCGAGGCCGACGCGCTGCACGGCGCAACACTCGCCTTGGACGGCGGCGCCCGCCGAGGCTCTTCTAACCGCCGAAACCCGCTGCGCGCTCACCGGCCTCGACGGCATCAGATCGGGAAGGGATTCAGGCATGTACACCATTGATCTGGCCTATGTCGAGCGTGGTGTCCACGAGGAACTGGTCGCCTATGTGGCCGACCAGGAGGGCTATTACGAGGATGAAGGTGTCCACGTCGCCATCCGCAACGGGGTCAGCTGGGACCCGGAGCGTCTGCGCCGCGGCGCGTCGATTGGTCTGGGCCGGGCCCTATTGCAGCGGCTGACCGGTGGCATCGGCTGGAAGGTGCTCAGCGTCAACACCCATCGTCCGCTGTTCTGGTTTCTCGGCAACGCCGAGGTGACATCCATGGCCGATCTGCGCGGTCGCCGCGTGGCGGTTCACCCCGCCCAAACCGCCCCCGGTTGGTTCACTCCGGATCAGCTTGCGCGAGCACGCCCTTGACCCCGACCGCGACCTGGAATGTGTGGTGCGGCTTCCGGGTGACTACCAGATGGACCTGCGGCGGCTTCAGGGACGGCTCGATCGACGCCGCCTGCGTCGGCACCACGCTCTCCCCCGAACAGGTCGCCGAGGAGGAAGGGTTTCACGTGCTGGCCTGGGTCGGCGATCACATCCAGATCCCCACCGTGGGCATCGCGGTCGACCCAGTTCATATCCCGCTGGACAGCCCCGCGGTGCAGGCGCTGGTGCGGGCCAACAACCGGGCCCTGCGGACGATCGCCGAACAGCCCGACTTGGCCGTGGACTACATCGCCTCGTTCCTCAATCGGCTGACGCGTGATGAAGCGCAGCAGTACTACGAGCGCTACATCCGCTCGGCCTTCACCCCGACGGCCAGGTGGACCTCAACATCGCGCAGCAAGGGATCGACGCGGTCGCGGCCGAACTCGGCGTAGCGCCTGTAGCCGCTGATCTCATCTATGCGCCGTCCGCATGAACGTCAGGACAGTCCAAACACGAAGGGTTCCAGCCATGCACACTATCGACCTGTCCTATGTCGGACATGGGTACCACGAAGAACTGGTCGCCTACGTCGCTGATCAGGAGGGCTACTACGAGGATGAAGGTGTCCACGTCGCCATCCGCGACGGAGTCGGCTGGGAAACGGAGCGTGTGCGCCGCGGCGCGACGATCGGTCTGGGCCGGGCGCTGTTGTCGCGGCTGACCGACGGCATCGGCTGGACAATGCTCAGCGTCAACACCCATCGTCCGCTGTTCTGGTTTCTCGGCAGCGCCGACGTGACATCGATGGCGGATCTTCGCGGGCGCCGCCTGGCGGTCCACGCCGCCCACACCGCCCCCGGATGTTTCGCCCGCATCGTCCTGCGCAAGCACGGCCTGGACCCCGACCGCGATCTGGAATGTGTGGCGCGACCTCCGGGTGACTACCAGATGGACCTGCGCCGCCTTCGGGACGGCTCCATCGACGCCGCCTACGTTGGCAGCACGCTCTCACCTGAACAGGTCGCCGAGGAAGAAGGGTTCCATCTGCTGGCGTGGGTCGGCGATCACTTCCAGATCCCCACCGTGGGCGTTGCCGTGGACCCTGCCCACATCCCGCTGGACAGCCCTGCGCTGCAGGCGTTGGTGCGGGCCAACCAGCGGCGCCCTGCGGACGATCGCCGAAAAACCTGCCCTGGCCGTCGACTACGTCGCTTCGTTTCTCAATCGACTGACGCGTGATGAAGCGCAACAACACTACGAGCGCTACATCGCCCCGTATTTCACCCCGATGGTCAGGCCGACCTCGATATCGCACAGCAGGCGATCGACGCCGTCGCCGCCGAACTCGGCGTCGCGTCGGTACGGCCGCCGACGATATTTATCAGCCCGCGCAGAGACCTGCACACCACCCGCAAGCCGGCTAAATGATTGACGTCGTTATCGCGGGGAGAGTCGCAAAAAGCAGCCGGATTGGCGGACGACCCGACGTCAAATGTCAGCCGGCGTCACAGGGTAGGTTTCGCGGCCACAGGGGTTGCGTCTAGCGGCGTGGCCAGACGCCGCCATCGGCGGCCGGTGGACACAGCGGTGAGATCCGAGGCAGCTCACTGTCAGTCGAGTGAGGCATGGCCCAGAGTTGTACGGCAAGACTATCCGGATCGATGACGATCCCTCGACATTGTTCGTGGGTGCGCCCGCCCGCACACGCCAGGCGGATGGCCGCGGTTACGTCGGACGGGCGGGTCTTGGTCGGGGATCACGGCGACCACCAGCAGGCCAACCCCGCCCAGTGCGCCTTGATTCGAACGACGCCCAGCAGGATGAAGATGGTGATCAGCGGAAGTAGGGCAATGAGCGCCGACACGGTCAGACTGCCGGCAACCGGCGCGAGTTCGTGCGTGAACATGGTTCCCCTTACCGATCGATCCGTTCAACGGGACTGGGCTGAGACCGCCGGGTTCGTGATCGGCTTCTGTCCGTTCGGCGGTGGCGTGAAACAGAGTGACGTTTTAGCCGACTGTCAGAACCGGCCCGGTTCCGGTGTCCGCGCGTCATAGCCGGCACTGGCGTGCCATTCGCCGGCCCGAATCGGGTCGACTCCCCGGATCGACGCGTCGACGAGCTGAATGGGGTGGAACATCGGCACGACCGCGGGCAGGTACCGGCGTATCTGCAGGAGGCATCCGGGATTGCCGGTGACCACCGCGTCCGGCGTCACCGACATGACGTTGGCGATCTTGCGCCGGCCCAGTTCGGCACCGGCGTCGGGCTGCACCATGTTGTAGATGCCGGCCGAATCCGCAGCAGATGTCGGCCTCCGGGATGTCGGTCACCTCCAGGCCCGGGATGGTGCGCAGCACCGCCCGCGGCTGGAGCCGCACGCGCTGGCTCGTGCCCGAGATGGCAGGCGTCGTGGTAGGCGACCCGGGCCTCGATGGGGTGCCGCGGCGCGACGGGCTCCAGGTCGGCGAGCACCTCCGAGATGTCGCGCACCTTCGCCGAGAAGGCCGCCGCCCGTTCGGCGTACCTCGGGTCGTCGCGCAGCAGCCGGCCGTACTCCTTCATCGTGGAGCCGCAACCGGCCACGTTCACCACGATGGCGTCCACGTCGATGCCGTTCGAAAACGTCGATCAGTCGACGGGCCCGCCCAGCGCCTCCGGCTCCCGGCCGGCGTGCTCGCTGAGCGCGCCGCAGCACTGCTGCGCGCGCGGCACAATCACGTCGCAGCCTTCGCGGGCCAGCACGCGCGCCGTTGCCTCGTTGACGTCGCGGAAGAACACCCGCTGGACGCATCCCTCCAGCATGGCGACGCGGCGCCGCCGCGCAGTGTCCTGGGCCGGGATGAACGCGGGCAGCCGCCGGGTCAGGCCGCGCAGCCGCGCCGGCGGCATCAGCTCCTCGACCGCCTGCAGCCGCGCTGGCAGCCGCTTGCGCAGCCCGCTGCGCTCGAGCAGTGTAGCGACCGCCCGCGCGTTGGTAGAGCGCACCCCCGACGGCGGCGGCGCGCAGCCGGGTCGGGTACGGGAAGAGCTGGAAGATCATTCCCCGGAACAGCGCGGTCGGCGAGGCTGCGCCGGTAGTTGCGCTCCAGCTGGGGGCGGACCGCCTCGATCAGCTCGTCGTACCGCACGCCGGACGGGCACGCCGTCACACACGCCATGCAGCCCAGGCACGCGTCGAAGTGCTGGACATAGGTGTCGTCGAGCGGGACCGCGCCCTCCTTGCCGAGCTTCATCAGGTAGATCCGCCCGCGCGGGGAGTCCATCTCCTCGCCCCACAGCGCGTAGGTGGGGCAGGTGGGCAGGCAGAAGCCGCAGTGCACGCAGTCGGAGATCCGCTCGTCGGCCGGCGGGTGGTGCGCGTCGAAGATGCCGGTGCTGTCGGGTGAGTGCTCCACGTGTACGCGCTGGTCCTCCGCCCGATGCTCTTCGCGCAAGCGCTCATCGCCGTCGCGGCGGTTGGTCGATTCGGTGGTCATCGGCGAACTCCATGGGGTTGGGGTCGGTCACAGCCAACGGAGCGAGGCGGCCAGGGCGCAGCGGCCGTCGGGATCCAGCCGGGCCTTGAGGGCACGCAGGAGACCGACGGTCGAGGGTGCGGGACCGAGCGCGTCGACGTCGGCGTCGACCTCGGCGGGGCGCTCCCGCAGCAGCACGGTGCCGCCGAGCGCCAGCGACCTCGCGGCGCCACCGGTCGAACGCCGCCGCCTGTTGCGCCGGCGGTCCGGAGAACCGAGCGGTGTGCAGCCCGAGTGCGCTGTGGGAGGCCAGCGAGACGTCCACCCCGGCGGCGTCGGCCGCGTCGGCGAAGCGCCGCGGCGACGGCGGTCAACCGGCTGGGCAGCGTGCCGGCGAACGCCAGTGCTCTGGCCCGGCTCGGCCCGGTGGGCGCCGGCGTACTCCCGCCACAGCGCGGCCTCATCGCGTATCGGCCAACGCCTCCGGCGCGGCCCCGTCCAGGCGCTCCCGCAGCGCCGCCGTCTGCGCCGCCACGCCGGCGGCGGTGCCCTCGAACCGCACGGCCAGCCGGCCCGGACGATCCGCCGCCGCGGGGTCGCCGACCCAGTCGACGGCCGAGGGTTCCAGCGGCGAGGCGAGCAGGTCGACGCTGCGCGCGGTCGCCTCCTGGACCGACGACGGCACCACGACGGTGGCGCTCGTCTCCGGTCAGCGGGTGCAGCCGCAGCACCACCTCGGCGATCAAGCCGAGCGTGCCCAGCGACCCGTACATCAGCTTGCTCAGGTCGTAGCCGGCCACGTTCTTGATCACATGCCCGCCCGCGCGGGCCACCGTGCCGTCGGGAAGCACGAGCGTCACCCCGATCACGAGGTCGCGCAGCGCGCCGTACCGCAGCCGACGCGGGCCGGACTCGCCGGTGGCGAGCAGCCCGCCCAAGGTCGCTCCGTCGGGTTCGGTCGGCGGGTCGAGCGCAAGCCACTGCCCGGCCTCGGCGAGCCGGTCCTGCAGGGCGCGCAACGGCATGCCGGCTTGCGCCGAGGCGGTCATGTCGGCGGGGTTGTGGTCGAGCAGCCGGTCCAGGCCGCCGGTCTCCAGCACCAGATCCGGGTCCTCCGGGCGGCCGGCCCAGCTCATCTTCGTGCCGGCGCCCCGGAACAGCACGCTGCCCCGGCTGTCGCGCAGCACCTTGGCGGCCTCGTCGACGCTGGTGGGCCGTTGAACCGTCGAACTAGCCGGGCTCGGGGATGCGGTGGCGGTCATCGCGTCGCCTCCCTTCAGAACCGCTCGATCACGCCGGCTTGCTCGAGCGGGTGCGGGCCGCCACGGACCGGGCGCTCACCACACAGCCGGGGGTCGGCAGCACCTTCCCGGGGTTGCACACGCCTTCGGGGTCGAACGCGGCGCGCACCAGCGCCATCGCGGTCAGGTCCGACTCGGCTGAACATCTTCGGCATCGAGCAGGCCTTGTCGCTGCCGACGCCGTGCTCACCGGTGATCGAACCGCCCTGCTCCACGCACAGCTCGACGATCGCGGTCGCCAGGTGCTCGGCCTGCTCGGCCTGGCCCGGCACCGTGCCGTCGTAGAGCACCAGCGGGTGCAGGTTGCCGTCGCCGGCATGGAACACGTTGGCCACCCGCAGCCCGGCCGTCCGTCGACATCTCCCCGATGCGGGTGAGCGTGCTGCCGAGCTTGGTCCGCGGGATGACCCCGTCCTGGACGAAGTAGTCCGGGCTGATGCGACCCATCGCGGCGAAGGCGGCCTTGCGGCCCTTCCAGATCAGCGCGCGTTCGGCCGGGTCCTCGGCGATCCGGATGTGCGTGGACCGATTGTCCCGACAGATCCGCTGCACGCGTTCGAACTCCGCCTCGACCTCCGCCTCGACGCCGTCGAGCTCAACCACCAGCGCGGCGGCTGTGTCGAGCGAGTATCCGGCGCCGGTCGCCTTCTCGCACGCCTTCGATCGCCAGCGCGTCGAGCATCTCGACGGCGGCCGGGATGATGCCCGCCGAGACGATGTCGCTGACCGCGTTGCCCGCCTGCTCGGCGTCGAGGGAAGTCGGCGACCAGCGTGCGGACCGCCTCGGGCTTGCGCAGCAACCGCACGGTGACCTCGGTGACGATGCCGAGCGGTGCCCTCCGACCCGACGACCACGCGCGCGCAGATCCGGCCCGACCTGGTCCAGCGAGTCGCCGCCCAGCGGTGACCACGCTGCCGTCGGCGCACACCATCGTGAGCCCGAGGACATGGTTGGTGGTGAAGCCGTACTTCAGGCAGTGCGCGCCGCCCGAGTTCTCCGCCACGTTGCCGCCGATCGTGCAGACGACCTGGCTCGACGGGTCGGGCGCGTAGTACAGGTCGTGCGCGGCCACCGCGTCGGAGATGCCGAGGTTGGTCACGCCCGGTTGGACGACTGCGCGCTGGTTCTCCGCGTCGACGGAGAGGATCGTCGCCGCATCCGGGCCAGCCCGATGACGATCCCGTCGGCGACGCGGCAGCGCACCGCCGGACAGGCCGGTACCCGCACCGCGGGCGACGAACGGTATCCGTTCGCGGGCGCAGACCCGCACGACCGCCGCGACCTCCTCCGTGCTCGACCGGCAGCACAACCAGCGCGGGAACCACCCGAAAGCCGGTAAGCCCGTCGCATTCGTAAGTGCGGAGCTGAGCCGGCTCCGCGATGAGGCCTCCTTCGCCGACTAACCCGCCGATCTCTCGGCGGACCTGCTCGGTGACCCGCCCTGTGGCCTTCTCGGCGACGAGGCTCGAGATAGGTCGTTGTCATGGTCATCGCCCCACTCAACCAGCAGCCGGTATTTCGGCAGCGCGACACATTCGATGAGTCCGCGAGCGCAGCACCTCATTCCGCGGACCGAACGTCGGCCACTCGCACCGATAAACCACCGTTGCACTACCCACCGAGGGATGCGGGGAAACGCGCCCGAACCGCCGACTCTCGAAGGCGTATATCCGTGCAGCGGCAGCAGCGTGCGTTCCGGTGCGGCGCCGAACCGACTGACCGAGGTCGAGATGCCGCGGAGGTGTAGCGGTTGGTCTCGAAGCGCATTCATCGGACTGCCGTGGCCAATGAACGCGGCCGGCATCAGCGATGACGGGACATGGTCGGTCGTCATTTCGCTTCCGACCGCACCCAATGCACTCGGAGTCCGCCGCGCTCGCCGAGGCGCTCCAGGTGCCGGCCGACGACGTCCTGATAGGCGGCGATGTCGGTGTCGGCGGTTTCGACGGTGTTCACCAGCGCGTCGGTTGTGCTCTTCAGTGTGACGTGTGCGGCGCTGTTGCCCATGTCGAGGGTGCCCGAGCCGCTTGCTTCGTCCCATACCCCGACGGATTTGCGGCCAAGGTGGGATCACCAGCTGTTTGCCGTATCGTGCGCCGCGCTCCGGTGGCCACGCCGGCTGTGCTGACGATGGTGTCCGACATTGGTGAGTCTCCTGTTTTCTCAAGCGGTTCGACGGTTCGGGCCACTTGTAGCGTTGTCGCAGGGGCTCAGCGCTGGGCAGTGCGCGTAGTTCAGGAATCCACTGACCAGCCTACGTACCCGTTCCGCTGCGGCGTCCTGCTCGGTCTTGGTCTGGTGGCGTAGCCGCGCGACGTCGAGCGGCACACCATCAAGCCATTGGTTCGGGATGGAGTTGTAGCCATACCGCTAAAGGTCACTGTCCAACTCCGGATGGAACTGCACAGCGAGAGAGCGGCGCAGGACGAAGGCTTGAGCCGCGTTGCAGTTGCGCGCGATTTCGGCGGCTCCCGGTGGGTTCGTCCATTTGTCGTAATGCCACTGAAACCACGGACCTTCGGGCACCAACCCCGATCATCGCTTTCGATGGTGTACCAACCGATTTCAGGCCGATCCGAGCGACTGACTCTGCCGCCGTGTGCCTGCGCCAGTAGCTGCCCGCCGAAGCACACGCCGAGCACCGGCACCCCGGCGCGATCGGCCTCGCGCAGCATGGTCATTTCGGCGCCGACCCAGGTCTGCAGCAGCGCGGGTTCATACGCGCGGCAACGGTGGCGCCCAAGGGGATGATGACATCGAAGCCGCGCGGGTCAGGGAACTCGATGTTCACCGCGGTCTCGTCGACGAGCAGGAGCTCGTTGTCGTACCCGGCTTCAGCAAACGCGTCGCCGAGCATCGCCGGTGGTGCGAGGCGCTGATGCTGGATGAACAGCGCGGTCTTGGACACGGGCGTCCTTTCTGAGTCGTGTCTTAGTTGCAGGCGCCTGCTCGCGGTGACGGCCCATGAGGCGTAGAGCTCGTGCCTTATGTCTCAAGTAGGTCCTGATCCGGTGCTCGAGGTTGTCGCGAAGACGTGACCCGTGGGATGAGTCAGAGATGGTAGGCGTACTCCCGCACTTCCCAGTCGGTGACGAAGTGGGCGAAGCGCTCGAGCTCGTTGCGCTTGTAGGCGACGAAGGCGGACACGAACTTCGGGCCCAGGATCTCGGCGAGGTCGGAGTCCTTCTCCAGCGCGTCGAGCGCCTCACCGAGGCTGCTGGGCAGCATCTCCGCCTTGGAGGTGTCGTAGCCGTAGCCGACCAGCTTGGCCGGCGGCTCGAGCGCCGTCGCGGATGCCCAGGTATGCCGCCGGCCAGCAGGCTGGCGATGGCCAGGTACGGGTTCGCTGAGGCGTCGCCGAGCCGGAGCTCCAGCCGCGACGCGCGTCCGCGCTCCGGCGGGATGCGGACCATCGCCGACCGGTTGTCCAGGCCCCAGTCGATCAGCCACGGCGCCAGCGTGTCCGGCCCGAACCTCTTGTAGGAGTTGATCGTCGGGTTGTGCACGGGCCGCAAGTGCCGGGGCGTGGGCCAGCACCCCGGCGATCGCCGAGCGCCCGATCCCGGAGAGTCCGTCCTCGCCCGTCGGGATCGTCGAAGAGCGGCTTGCCGTCGTCGTCTCAGGTGGAGAAGTGCAGGTGGAAGCCCGAACCGCCCTCGTCGTTGAACGGCTTGGCCATGAACGTGGCCCGCTTGCCCTGACGGCGGGCGAGCTCCTTGACGGCCGACTTGAACTGGAACGCGCGGTCCGCGGCGGTCATCGCGTCGGAGTGCCACAGGTTGATCTCGAACTGGCCGCCGGAGAACTCGTGGTTGGCGGCCACCACGTCCAGGCCGTACTTCCCGAGCATCCGCAGCGCGTCGAGCAGGGTGTTTTCCGGGTCGCCGCGCAGGCCGGCGACGTAGACGTTGCCGGTGGCCTCGCCGTACCGGCGCCAGCCGCCGGGCGCGGCCGCGTCCTGGTCGAGCAGGTAGAACTCGAGCTCGGGGCCGACGAAGGGGCGCATGCCGAGCTCGGCGAACTTGTCGACGACCCGGCGTGAGCACCGCGCGGGGCTCTCCTCGGACCGGCTGCCGTCGGGGTTGAAAAGGTCGGCGATGACGCTGGCCACGCCCAGCTCCCACGGCACCGGCCGGACGGTCTCGAGATCCGGGAAGGCGACGATGTCGGAAGTCCTTCGCTGAGACCACCTTCCATGTCCACCACGTCGCCCATCGGTGTGGTGCCGTAGACGAGACCGGCAGAACGCCACACCGTCCCCGGCGGTGCGCGCGAAGTGCTGCACCAGCAGGTCCCGTCCCCGCTCGCTGCCGATCGAGGTCGGAGTAGGTGAGGCGGATGACGTCGATGCCGTCCGCGGTGAGCCGGCCTGCTGCCGCCTCGAGTCCTGACTCGTCGAAGTGCCCCATCGCCGTCACATCCTCCTGGATCGTTTGGTCGCGAATAATGGCGAGCGCATCTCGGATTGCCTGGCCCCGGTCACGCCGACTGTCGCCGCCGCGTCCGACCAGTGGCGTAGACGTCGGGCCGGGTCCGCTTCAGCACGAGCCCGTAGACACAGCCCGACGACGGCCGCGGCGACGATCAGCCCCGGCAGGATCCAGCGTTCAGCGGGTCGCCCGGCGTCGTGCCGACCAAGGCGTCGAAGTTGGTGAGCGCCAGCACGAACACCACGAAGAGCGCGATCGAGGAGACCACGGCGGCGGCCTCGTGGGAGAGCGTCGCCTCGGTGACCTCGCTGTGTCGGCGCAGGTAGACGACGACCGCGACCGAGGTCAGCGCCATCAGGAAGATGACGCCGAGGGCGCCGACGTTGGTCAGCCAGGCGAACAGGCTGAGCACGGGGTCCTTGCCGAGGATCGCGAAGACCCGATCAGCACCACGGCGATAGCGGTCTGGGTAAGCGAGCCGGCCATCAGGGCGCCCCTGGCGTTCACCTCGGCCAGCATGGCGTGGGCAGCACCCCCTCGCGGCCGAGGAGAAGAAGTACCGGCGCGACCGAGTTGTGGAAGGAGAGCAGCGCCGCGAACAGGCTGGTCACGAACAGCACGGTGGCAACATCGGCGAACCACTTGCCGACGTTCTGCTCGGCGTAGACAAACAACAAGACCCGCGGTGAGCTCCTGGGACCTGCCGATGATCTGGGTCTTGCCCACCGCCATCACGGTCGCCCAGGCCGAAACGGCGTAGAACACGCCGATGATGATGACCGCGGTGTAGGTGGCGCGGGCAACGGTCTCATGCGGGTTCTTGCACTCTTCGCCATAGATCGCGGCAGATTCGAAGCCGACGAACGACGCGGTGACAAAGCAGAGCGCGGCGCCCAACGCGCCCGCTCAGCGCGGCCGGTAGGAACGGCTCGATGGTCAGACCCTCCGCGGGCTTGGCGATCCCGGCGATGTCGGAAGCCGAGGAGATGCGGACCAGGGACTCCAGGATCAGGAACAAGGCGAGCACGCGGGCGTTGAGGTCGACCTGCAGCTGACCCAGGATCGCGATGATGGCCACGGTGACCAGAGCGCTGATCCACCACGCCACATGCACGACCGAGGAACTGCTCCAACGCTGCCGACGCGGCAAAACCCGTACGAGGCCGAAGATGCCGACCTGCATCGCGTTGTAGGCGACCAGGGCGACAAGCGCGGCCGCCACGCCCCAGGCCTGCCCGAGGCCCTTGCTGACGTAGGTGTAGAACGCACCCGAGTTAGCCACATGCCGGCTCATCGCGGCGTAGCCGACCCGCGAAGACAAGCAGGATGACCGCGATGATGACGTACACGAGCGGGATACCGAGCAGGTTAGTGACCGCAAAGCTGAGTGGGAACGCCGCCGGCTACGACGGTCGAGCGGTGCGGACGCGGCGACCACGAAGAACACGATGTCCGCGACACCGAGTGAGCGGCGCCCCAGGTGTGCCGCCTTCGCCTGCCTCGGTGGCGCCCTGAGCTCCGTCGCTGTTGACAGACCATGGGAACCTCCGATGTCGGGTTTCGCCCTCGGCGGGCACTCGAGTACAGTGGAATCGTACGGATCCAAACGATCGTGTCAAGGGGTTCCGAGGAGTCAATCGCTGTGGGCCGTGCCTTATCTCCGAGCCGAACGCGACTTTCGGTCCCAAACGACCTCGCGATTACTATGCGTTCCATGCCGGACCCACGCACGCTGCGCCGAGACCGAGTCGGCGATGAACCGCCACCTCGAAGGGCTGGAGATCGACCTGCTGCGGCGCAGCACGGTCTCGAGCCTCCTACCGCGCCGCCAACGCCGTCCGGGCGCACATCACTAACGCGGTGCTGCGGCAGTACGACCTGACATGGAGCGGCTTCGTTGTCGATGTGGGTCGTGGATCTGGGATGGGATGGAGACCCGGCACGTCGCCGAGAGCGCGGCCATCTCCAAGGCGACGCTGACAGGCGTGGTGAAGAGCGCTGGAAAGCCGCGGCTGGCTCATCCGCGAGATTTCGGCCGCCGACCGTCGCCTGGTGCAGCTGCGGTTGACCCAGTCCGGCGTCGACCTGATGACCGAGCTCTATCCGAAGTTCAATGCGGCCGGAGTCCGACGTGGTGCGGCAGCTGTCGGCCAGGTCTAAGGCCAGCCTGGGCCGAGGACCTGCGCAGCATTGTCCGAACCGTCGAGGCCTAACGGCGTCCCGGCGCACGGGTGGGTGCCTCGAGGCGTGCTCAGCGCGCCGCGTCAACGAATGCTCGAAAGATGCTGGCCTGCACCGGATCAGTGTCCGCGGAGTCCTCGGGGTGCCATTGGACGCCGAGATACCAGCCCTCGTGGCCGTCGATGGTGACGGCCTCGAGTCGTCCCGTCCGAGGCGTGCGCGGCAGGCCGCAGTCCCTGACCGAGCACACCCAGGCACTGATGGCGATAGCAGGAGATGATCAACCGGTCGCCGTCGACGACCTTGCGCAGCGGCGACTCGGCGTCCAGCTCGATGTCGTGCACGAGGTGGCGGTGGTCACGACCGGTGGCCTCGGTCATGTCCTGCACCAGGTCGCCGCCGCGCGCGACATTCACCACTCTGGTTGCCGCGGCAGATCGGCGAGACAGCGGGATGCCGTCGCGTAGCGCCCAGCGGCCCAGCGCCAGGTCGAACGCGTCCTGTTCCTCGTCGACGCCGTACAACGACGTCGTGCGCCTGCTGGCCGGACCAGCGCGCCGACATGTCGCCGCCGCCGGGCAGCAGGATCGCGTCGGCCATCGAGAACCGTTTCGCCACGGCGTCGACCAGGGCGTCGTCGAGGACCGCGCCCGGGGCGTCGGGGTGCACAGTCAGTGGCTCGCCGCCGGCCGCCCACACGCTGGCGACGAGCCTGGCGGCGTTCACCTCGGCCCGGGACGGCAAGACAGTCGCGCCCCGAGAAGCGGGCCGGGTATGACGACGATCGGCCGGGACCGCCGCAGTCCACTCCTCGGCTCATCCATAGTTGATCCAGGTGGTCTTGAGGTCGGTGTACTCGTCCATCGCGTGACGGGACTTGTCGCGCCCCGACCCGGACAGCTTGACGCCGCCGAACGGCACGTTCATGTCGCCTTCCTCGTAGCAGTTCATCCGCGACCGTGCCGGCCTTGAGCGCGCGGGAGATCCGGTGCGCGGCGCCCAGGTTGTCCGTCCAGACGGCCGCCGCGAGTCCGTAGGGCGTGTCCTGCGCGACCCGCAGCGCCTCGGACTCGTCGCTGATCACCTGCACGGTCAACACCGGACCGAAAAGCTCCTCGCGGACCAGGACGTTCGTCGCGGCCCGGCGCCGGTGACCACGGTCGGCTCCAGTAGGTACCGCCGGTATCGGCCAGCACCTGGCCGGCGCCGTGGCGCAGGGATCGCGCCCTGCGCCTGGCCGGCCCGCAGCTGGGCCTGGATCCGGTCCAGGCTCCGCCGGTCGACCAGGGGCCCCATCTTGGGTGGTGGCGCGCAGCGGGTCCGCCGGGAAACCATGGTCGCCGACGTCTCGACGATCCGCTGGACGACGCGATCAGCCACATCCTCGTGCACGACCAGGCGGGAGCCGGCGGTGCACATCTCGCCGGAGTTGAAGAAGATCGCCCAGGCCGCCGTGTCTGCGGCGGCATCCAGGTCCGGGGCGTCGGGAAGGATGATGCTGGGACGACTTGCCGCCCAGCTCCAGGAATACGCGCTTGAGGTTGCTGTCCGCGGCGTAGCGGAGGAAGTGGCGACCCACCGCGGTGGATCCCGTGAAGTGTCAGGACGTCGACGTCCGGGTGCTCACCGAGCGCCCGGCCAGCCACCAGGCCGTCGCCGGACAGCACGTTGAACACGCCGGGCGGCAGTCCCGCCTCCAGGCCGAGCTGGGCCACCCGCTGCATGGACAGCGGCGACTGCTCGGCCGTCTTGAGGACCACGGTGCAGCCGGCAGCCAGCGCCGGGGCGAACTTCCAGCCGCCCAGCGTGAGCGGGAAGTTCCACGGCACGACGGCTGCGACGACGCCGGCCGGCTCCCGGTCACCAGCGACAGCTCCCCTCGACCGTCGGGGTGACCTCGCCGGAACCCTTGTCGGCCAGCTCCCCGTAGAAGCGCAGGCAGCGGATGAGGCGCGCGCAGTTCGATCCGCCAGGCATGGCTGATCGGCTTGCCCATCTCGAGGGAGACCAGCAGCGCGAGCTCGTCGCGGTGCTGCTCCACCAGGGCGGCGAAGCGCTGCAGGATCTCGCCGCGCTCCCGCGCGGGCAGCCGCGGCCACGGCCCGTCGTCAGAATGGCCGGCGCGCGGCGGCCACCGCCACATCGACGTCCTGCTCGTCCGCCCAGGCGAGCTCCACCACGGTGGCGCTCGTCCCGCGGCGAGAGCACGGCTCGATACCGACCCGCTCGTCTCGCCGGGCGCTGCTCACCGTCCACGAACATCCCCCCACGGCGCCTGCAGTGCGTTGGCGCGGCGCACCCAGTCGCATGCTGGTGACGGGGTCCGGTTGCCTGATAGAGCGTTCACGGCACGCCTTCCTTAGGTCCCGGCAGTCGTGCGACGCCGGGTCAGCTAGTCGTCACCGTTGGTCAGTGGGTGTTGGACAGGTCCGGTTTGCGGATGCCGCGGAACTCCCAGTCGCCACCCTTGGCGGTGGAGAGCACCTCCTCGCTCTCGGTGGGCTGGGCGCCCACGTCTGAGCGGATCGGGGTCGGCCCTCGACGATGTGATTGCGCAGCGTGCCGAGGCCCTCCACCTCCACCGTCGACCACGTCGCCGGGTAGACCGTGCGCGAGATGGCCGGGGTGCCGGAGAGCAGCACGTCGCCGGGCTGCAGGGTGATCGTCCGGGCGATGTCGGCGACGAGATAGTGCATGTCCCACTTCATCTCGTCGGTGTTGCCGTCCTGGCTGGACCTCGCCGTTGACCAGGGTGCGGATCTGCTTGTGCCGGAAGTCCCAGCCCTCGACCAGGCCCGGCCCGATGGGGCACAGCGTGTCGGCGCCCTTGACCCGCAGCATCGACGCCGGAGTCGGTGTCGCGGAAGTCGTGCAGCCCGATAGTCGTTGCCGATGGAGTAGCCGCGGATGTAGTCGCCGGCCTCCTCGGGGAGATGTTGCGTCGCGGTCCGTCCGATGACGATGGCGATCTCGCCCTCGTAGTTCAGCCACTTGCAACCCTTCGGCCGCACCACCGCCGACTCGTGCGCGTTGAGCGCCGACACCGGCTTGTGGAAGTAGGTCGGCGCCGGCGGCAGCTCGGTCATCATCTCCTGCGACCCGCGACGAGTAGTTCAGGTGGACGCAGACGATCTTGGACGGGCACGACGGGCGGCAGGTGGACGGCGCGTCGTCGACGCCCGACGCTCGCGGCCGTCGCCGGCGACGCAGCGTCGTCGCCGTGCCGCACGACGTCGACGATGTTGCCGTCCAACAGGATTCGGCGGGTCTCGCGATAGGTCATGACTATTCCTCCGGTGGGTAGCAGTTCAGCCGGCCGCGGTGAGTTCTGGTCCGGCGTTCTGGCGGATGAAGTCGGCGTCCTCGGAGTGCGTCCTGCGGTCGCGGGAAGCCGCCCTCGGGCCGGTCGAACCAGAGGTGCACCTGGCCGGTGCCGATCGAGTTCTCGTACTCGCCGTACTGGCGCGCCGGTCGCGCGTGCAGTCGCCCTCGCCGAGCGCGCCGATCATCATCAGGTAGTGGCCGAATCGGGCTTCGGGCCTGAACCGGTAGAACTCCGGTCATGGTGTCCAGCACCCGGGCATGGTCACCCTTGCTGGAACCACTCGAGCCGCTCGAAGTCGGCCGCGCGCGGCCTCGGCGGTGAAGATGTGCTCGACGCCCGGCCGCCTCGTGATCGCGCAGCTTGCGCAGCGGCCAGAACGTGTGGGACAGCGCGCCGGAGGCGATCAGCACGACCTTGCGGTCGGACTCGGCGATCGCCGTCGCCGAGCGCCCGGCCGAGTCGCAGGTTGTCCTCGGTGTCGGCGGTCTGGCAGACCCCGATCGAGATCCACCGCTTGTCCGGCAGGCCCTGGCCGAGGAACTCCACAGGTTGGTGGTCGCGTAGAAGATCGGCAGGTGGTCGTCGTCGATCGCGGTGATCCAGGTGCCGTGCTGGTCTGCCTTGGCGGCGATCAGGTGCGCCAGCTCCGGGTCGCCCGGGAAGTCGTACGGCCGCTGGGACATTCCGCGCGGCAGTTCCTCGGAGGTGAACAGACCCGTGTCGGCGCTCGCTGCGCGGTGACGACGAACTCGACCGTCGTCGCCCAGTGCGGAGTCCAGGACCACCACCGTGTCGTAGTCGAGGGTTTCGAAGACTTCCTTGCGCAGTTGCTCCAGGCTGCCGGCAGCGTGCTGTCCTCGCCGTGGTTGAGCTCGCGGCGGATCTCCTCCGGCAGCACGATCGTTGGGACGTGCGCGATCAGGGCCGCGCCGACCACCTCACCCATTGCTGATTGGCCTTACTTTGTCGTCGCTTCGGTGTTCCACCCGTTCGGGGGCGAAGACGGTGTTCTTGATGTCGCTGTAGAAGTCGAAGGACCAGATGCCGCCCTCGCGGCCGATTCCGGACTTGCCGTTGCCGCCGAAGGGTGCGCCCAGGTCGCGGACGAAGAAGCAGTTGACCCAGACGGTGCCGGCGTTCAGCGCGAGGCTGACCCGTTCGGCGCGCTCGGGATCGCCGGTGACCAGGGTCGCCGCCAGCCCGAATCGGGTGTTGTTGGCCATGGCGACGCGCCTGCTCCTCGGTGCTGAAGGTCTGCACGGTGAGCACCGGGCCGAAGACCTCTTCGGTGAGGATCTCGCTGCCCCGGCTGAGCGTCAACCAGGATGGTCGGGGCGGTAGAACAGCCCGCCGAGTTCCTCGTTCGGGACCGCCGCCGAGGACGGCGCGCGCGCCGGCCGCGCTGGCCCGGCTGACGAAGCCGTCGACCCTGCTCGAAGTGCGGCCGGCTGACCAGCGCACTGACGTCGGTCGCCTCGTCACGCGGGTCGCCCTGCACCAGGGTGGCCGCCTTGGCGCGGCACGCGCTCGAGGAACTCATCGGCGATGCCGTCCTGCACCAGGATCCGAAACGCGCCGAGGCAGACCTGTCCGGCGTTGTCGAACTGCTCGACGGCCAGGTTCACCGCGAGGTCGAGGTCGGCGTCGTCGAAGACCAGCAGCGGCGACTTGCCGCCGAGCTCGAACGACAGCGGCACGATGTTCTTCGCCGCCGCCTCGGCGATGACCCCGGCGGTCGGCACCGAGCCGGTGAACGACAGCCGCCGGATGCCCGTCGTGCCGGGTGAGCGGCGCGCCCGCCTCGCGACCGGTGCCCTGGACGACGTTGAACACGCCGTCCGGCAGCCCGGCCTCCTTGGTGATGTCGGCGAGCAGGGACGCGGTCAGCGGCGCCCACTCCGGCGGCTTGAGCACCACGGTGTTTCCGGCCGCGAGCGCCGGACCGATCCGCCAGGTGGCCAGCATGAGCGGCGCGTTCCACGGCGTGATGATGGCGGTGACCCCGGCCGGATGGTAGGTGAATCGCTCGCGGTGCCCGCGGATCTCCTCGATCCGGGTGTTCGAGCTTGTGCAGGTAGTCGGCGAAGTAGCGGAAGTTCATCGCGACCCGCGGCATGACCCCGCGCCGGTGCGAGCGCAGCAGCGAGCCGTTGTCGCGGGTCTCGACCCGCGACAGGTCCTCGGCCCGCTTGTCGACGCCGTCCGCCACCGCCGCGCAGCAGCTCGGCCCGCTCCGGGGCGGGACAGCGCAGCCCACGCGGGAAAGGCGGCCCGCGCGGCCGCGACGGCGGCGTCTACCTCTGCTGACCACCGGCGTGCACCTCGGCGATGACCGTCTCGTCGATCGGTGAGATGTCGTCGAATGTGGTGGCCGAAGCTACCCGCTGTCCGCCGATCCAGTGCCTGGTGTCAACGGACACGTCCTCGACGCTCGCGACATCGGCACCCGGATTGCTCGTGCACCGGCTTGCTGCTCATCGGGTCGCCTCGGCAACCGTGCCCCGCGGGGTCAGCGTCGCCAGCGACCGGCCGCCGTTCCAGACGACGCCCACCTGGCGGTAGTAGCCGCCGATGATCTCGTCGACGGTGAGCCGGGACAGTTCTTCGGTCGGCGAGTCGAAGAGCCGTAGCTCGACGTCGCCGGTCCAGGCCGGCCCGGCCTCGAATTCGCTGGCGCCGGACTCGATCAGCTCGGCGTAGGCGTCTGGGGCGTCGGCCTCGATCCCGGGAAGATCCGGTGGTGGGCCATCTTGTGCGCGTTGACGAACCCGTTGGTCTCGGACTCCTCGCGCAGGGTGAGGACAGCTTCGGCCAGCCGTCGGTCGCCGGCGGCCAGGGTGGCGCCGAAGACACCGCCGGCACCGACCTGCGGTGCACCCTGGGCGAACGGGTGCGGGCGGGTCTGCCACATGGAACCGAGTTTCTTGGGGTAGCCCTGATGGATGCCGCGGCCGATGGCGAAGTCCTTGTCGACCCAGATGTACACGCAGCGTGAGTAGGTCTGGCTCTGGAATGAGCAGCGGACAACCACGAACGCCTCCTTGTACTGCGCCCGCACCGGATCGAGCAGCTCCTCGCGGCTGCTGGAGCAGGACTGCCAGTCGGCCCAGATGAGCGCCACGGCGCCGGGGTCCTCCTCGGCCAGCTCCAGTGGGGCCGGCAGCAGCTCGGCGACCCGCGCGGGGTCGGTGCGGTACTCACACGGTGAGCAGGTCGCCGGAGTAGTACCACGGTGGCGACGGGATGAGGGAGGAGCGGCCACCGGCCGTCCGGGAGTAGAAGAACCCCTTCACTTCGGTCATCTGCGGTTCCTGCTCTCGGATTGGTTCAGATAAGATCGTTCGGGTCCGTACGATAGCGAATTCCGGGCTGATTGCCTAGCCCTTGCGCAAGATGCGGAACATGCTTATTGTTTGGACCCAAACGATTGGAGTGCGCCGTGCCCAAGCCCACACCCGTCCCGTTGGCGGAAGTAGACCTCTCTGACCTCGACGCCTTCGCGCGCAACGAGGCATGGGGAATGTTCGACACGTTGCGCCGGGAAGACCCGTGCACTGGAACGAGGAGCGCGACATGGGCTCCGGCTTCTGGGCGGTCACGCGGTACGACGACGTCTGTGCGGTCGACAAAGACGCCGAGACGTTCACCTCGACCAAGTTCGTCAACCTCGAGGAGGTCGACGAGGACCTGATGGACGTCCGCCGGTCGATCCTGGAAACCGACGGCCCCCGCCACCGGGCGCTACGCAAGCTCATCCAGCGGGAGTTCAGTGCGGGCAACCTGATGCGCAACTACGAGGAGTTCCTGCGCGGACTGACCAGGCAGACGGTAGACGAAGCGCTGCAGAGCACTGAGTTCGACTTCGTCGAAGAAGATCTCCGCCGATTTCCCGATCCAGGTGTTGGCCCGGCTGCTCGACGTGCCGTCCAGCGACACCGACCAGCTGATCGACTGGGGCAACCAGATGGTCGGCAACACCGACCCGGACTACACGGACTCACCTGATCACCGACGCGGACAGCGACAAGTACAAGCAGTATCCGTTCCGCACGCCCGTCGTCCCTCGATGTCTTCGAATACGGCCGCGAGCTGGCGAGAAAACGCAAGGGCGGTGACGGCACCGACCTGGTGAGCATGCTCGTCAACAAGCAGCCTGAGGACGGTCAGCCGTTGTCCGACAGCGACTTCGACAACTACTTTCTGCTTCTGGTCATCGCGGGTAACGAGACCACGCGGCACGCCATCAGCCAGTCGATGCTCGCACTGATCGAGAACCAGGACCAGCTGCGCAAGCTGCAGGACGATCCGAGTCTGATCCAGCCGGCCGTCGAGGAGATGTTGCGCTGGGCCTCGCCGGTGTACCACTTCCGCCGGACCGCGACCCGCGACCTGGAGATGGGCGGCAAGCAGATCAAGGAAGGCGACAAGGTCGTCATGTGGTTCGCCTCCGGCAACCGGGACGAGTCGGTGTTCGATGACCCGTACCGGCTTCGACGTCACCCGCAAGGACGTCGCGCACGTGACATTCGGCAAGGGCAGCCCGCATCTGTGCCTGGGCAACATGCTTGCCCGGATGGAGATCCGGCTGATGTTCGAGGAGCTGTTGCCGCGGCTGAAGTCGATCGAGCTCGGCGGTGAGGTGACCCGCGTGCGGAGCAACTTCGTCAACGGCATCAAGCGGTTCCCCGTTGCGGTCACGCCCGCCTAGGCGCGGGCGCCCTTGCCGCTAACGGGCTTGTGGCGAAAAGTAATTCGCTATATCGTTTGGATCCGAACGATTTACTCCGGTACTTGCTAAGGGATGGTGAGATGGCCAGGACCACGGGGACCACGCGGACCATCGTGCGTGAGCACGAAGCCGAGTTGCTGGTCCAGAAGGCAGAGGTGGTGGCCGAGGACGTCGTGGCGCTCACTCTGGTCAGCCCCGCCGGTGAGACCCTGCCCTCGTGGTCGCCCGGCGCCCACATCGACCTCGTGCTCGCCGACGACCTCGTCCGGCAGTACTCGCTGTGTAGCTCTCCCGGGGAGGACGGCGCCTGGCGCATCGGAGTCCTGCGCACCCCGGACAGCCGCGGGGGTCGCAGCGGGTGCACGACACCCTGACCGAGGGCGCCACCGTGACCATCCGGGGGCCGCGCAATCACTTTCCGCTGGTGGCCACATCGACCTACCTGTTCATCGCCGGCGGCATCGGCATTACCCCGATGCTGCCAATGATCGCCCAGGCTGAGGCCGCCGGCGCCAACTGGCGGCTGCTCTACGGCGGCCGGCACCGCGCCTCGATGGCGTTTCTCCCCGAATTGGCCCAGTACGGCGACCGGGTGACCGTCGTCCCGCAGGACGAGGCCGGCTTCCTCGACCTCGACGGCCGTGCTGGGCACACCGCAGGAGGGAACGCTGGTGTACTGCTGCGGCCCTGAGGGGCTGCTCTCCGCGGTGGAGGCCAAGTGCGCGAGGTGGCCCTCGGGCAGCCTGCACCTGGAGCGGTTCTCGGCCAAGCCGCAGGAGATTTCGGACGTTCTCGACGAGAGCTTCGAGCTCGTGCTGCAGCAGACCGGCGTCAGTGTCACGGTGCCTCCGGACGTCAGCGTCTTCCAGGCGGCACTCGACGCCGGTGCCAACGTGCTCGGCTCTTGCATGGAGGGAATCTGCGGCACCTGCGAAACCGAGGTCGTCGAGGGCGACGTCGACCATCGCGACTCCGTCCTCAACGAGGAGGAGCGGGCTGCCAACGAGTTCATGATGATCTGCGTGTCCCGTTGCAAGTCAAAGCGGCTCGTCCTCGACATCTAGACGTGCCCGCCCACCGAACCGCCCGGAATACCGGACACCGCACGAGAGGACCACGATGAGCCGCACCTCGGCCAGCATCCGGCGCCGCGGTACCACCTACCCGGTCAACACCTGGTACGTGATCGCCACCAAGGATGAGGTCAGCCGCCAGCCGCTGGCCCGACGGGCGCTGGAGACTCCGGTCGTGCTATACCGCACGCAGGACGGGCAGGCGGTGGCGCTGGAGGACCGAGACGCCCACCGGCCCTACCCGCTGAGCCTCGGGCGGGTGGATGGCGACACGATCGTCTCCGGCTACTCAGGATTCGCCTACGCACCCGACGGCGCCTGTGTGCACGTGCCCACCCAGCCCCACGTGCCGATCGGCGCCCGGGTGCGGGCGTTCCCCGTCGGAGCAGGACGGCCTGGTCTGGGTCTGGCTCGGTGTCGCACCGCTGGCGTCCAGGCGTAACCCGCCGCGTACGCCCTGGCTGGCCGAGGACGGCTGGACGACGTTGGGCGACGAGTGGGACACCCAGGCGAACCTGCTGTTGCTGCACGAGAACTTCGCCGACATCACCCACGTCCCGGTGGTGGACCCCTTCATCGCCCCGCCGGTGCTCGCGGGAGAGCCGCCTGCCCTCGAGGTCGAGGTCAGTGAGACCTCGGTGTCGTTCAGCCGCGATTACCCGCCCGCGCGGCTGACCGGGTGGCACGCCGACGCGCTGGGCCTGTCGTCGGACACGGAACACGCCCCAGCGTGAGGAGGGTGCGTTCGTCACCCCTGGCCTCTGGGCGGATGCCTGGCACGTCTACGTGGACGGCGGATCCCCGCGCACCTTCCGGTTCACCCACGCGGTCACCCCGGTGTCGGCGCGCCAGACCCGGCACGTATGGCGGGTCAGTCGCAACTTCGCGCCCGGGCCCGAGGTGTCCGAACGGCTGCTGCCGATCTTCACCGCGTACTACCGGCGGGTCCAGCAGATCCTGGAGACGATGCAGCAGGTCATCGACAGCGACGGCCCCCGTGACGAGGTCAGCGTCAACTCCGATGCCGCCGCCCTGCAGGTGCGCCGCATCGTCAACCGACTGATCACCGAGGAACGCATGGCCTGAGGCCGGGAGCCGCACTTCGGCGGGCCGCGCCGGTCGCATCGACACGTACCTTGACGTCGGAACTCAGCCGCGCGCCCGAGCCACCATCCGGCGACGCCTCACCGACAAGCGGCTGGCCCTCGTCCACGGTTTCGTTCGTGCCCGAACGATTTACATTATGCTGACTGCCATGCGCATGCTCGGCATCCAGCACGACTTCGCCTGCGCCCTCGGACCAATCGGCGCAACGCTTCGTCGACCGTGGGTACGACGTCACCCCGCATCTGGGTGGACGCGCAGAACTTCATCGACTCCGACTTTCACGAGTTCAGCGACTTCGATGCGATCGTCCTGATGGGCGCACCGGTCTACGATCACTTCCAGATCGGTTGATGGTGTTGACCGAGATCGAGCAGCCGCGCCGAGCCGATGCGCCCGCCGGGCCTGTGCTCGGCATCTGCTTCGGTGGGCAGTTGTTGGCGCCGACTCGCGGCAGCGCCTGGTCTAAGTCACCCGCGTGCGCAGCAACTTCGTCAACGGCATAAAGAAGCTCCCGGTGAGGGTCTACTCGCTGACGCCCGAGGTCGAGCACTGATGGAGCCCGAAGTCTGGGGGACGAGTCTGAGATCGTGGCCGAGGTTGTCGGCCTGATCGCTCGCCGGATCACCCGGGCGTCAGACCCGAAGACGACGGCGAGACCGGCCTCCGAACTCGCCGCCGACGCGGGCCGGACGATCACCGCGGCCGGACTCGGAGCCACGGAAGTGCTGCGGATCTTCGAGGACGTCCTGGTTCCGGCGACGCGCGCCCAGGACGATCCGTACAACCTCGCCTACGTGCCGGCAGCCCCGACCAAGGCCGCTCGGGCCTTTGACGCCGCGGTCAGCAGTTTCAACATCTTCGCCGGCATCTGGGAGGCCGGCGCCGGCGCGATCTTCGCCGAGAACGAAGCCCTGGGGTGGCTGATCGAATTGCTCGGCTGGCCTGAGTCGGCCGGCGGTTGTTTCGTCTCTGGCGGCACGATCGGGAACCTCTCCGCGCTGGTCGCCGCCCGAAGCTATGTACGGCGGCAGCGCGGACACGACGCCGCCCGGGCGATCCTGTGCACCGTCGACGCCCACTCCTCGATCATCGCGGCGGCTCGTGGTGATGGACGTCGAGGTGATCGTGGTAGAGGAGGACGAACGCGGACATCTCACCGGGCCGGCCGCCCGCGCGGCCCTCGCCGAGCACCCGGAGGTGTTTGCCGTCGTCGTCTCCGCCGGGACGACCAACGGTGGGGTGGTCGACGACATCGCCGACATCGCCGACGTCTGCACGCAGTTCGACGTGTGGCTGCACGTGGACGGTGCGTACGGAGGGGCAGGCCTGGCCGCCCCCTCGGTGCGCTGGCGCTTCGACGGCATCGAGCGTGCCCACAGCTTCATCGTCGATCCCCACAAGTGGCTGTTCGCGCCGTACGACTGCTGCGCCCTCATCTACCGCGATGTCGCCCTGGCCCGGGCGGCGCATGCCCAGCACGCCAGCTACCTGGACGCAGTCAACCGTGAGGTGTGGAACCCCGCCGACCTCGCCGTTCACCTGTCGCGCCGGGCCCGCGGCCTGCCGTTCTGGTTCAGTCTGGCGGTGCACGGCACCGATCGCTACACCGCGGCGATCGAGCAGACCCTGTCCACGGCGCGCGCGATAGCGGACGGGATCCGGACCGTGCCCACCCTTGACCTTTGCTCGAGCCGGAACTGTCGGTGCTCATCTTCGAGCGGCCCGGCTGGACCGACGAGGACTATCACCGCTGGTCCACGCGTCTGGCGCAGGCGGGGCTCATCCTCTGTGTTCCGACTGTGTGGCAGGGGCCGAACGACGTTGCGCCTCGCCCTGGTCAACCCGGCCACCCGAGCCGACCACGTGATCGACATCCTGCGTGAGACGACCGCCCCGGATCATCCCTAAGCCCCGAGCGAGCTCGTTGGCACGGCTGCGCAGACGGCAGCGGCCCGCGGTGATGGGTCGCGACTGTCACCCGCTCGGAGCGGCGGGGTCGCCTACGCGTTCGAGGAGACACTGCCAGGTGTGAGCACGATGTTCGTGCCGGTGTGCGGTGCGACTGGAGAGCTGACGGCGGTACTTTCTTTGACCGCACCCAGCATCCAGCGCACCCGGGACCGTGTCGACGAATTCGCGCGCCATCACTGTCGCAGCCGAGGTACCCAAGCTAATGGTCTGACGACCACAGATGGTGGCGTAGACGGCATCGGCCTGCACCGCGTAGGCGAGATCCAAGTCAGCCAGCCGCTTGATGCCGGCGGAGAGTCGTTGCCCCGTCGAGGTTGGCCTGTAGGCGTTCGCACGCAACGCAGTACACCCATGCGGGCAAACAGACCTCGTCGTCTTGTCAGCACCTCGACCGAACGGCCGAGCATCACCGAACCCAACCCACGTATGAGGACGCTCGCTCCTCCTAGCTTCGCCCGATCTGCATGGTTCGGTGTGCGAATGCTGCTGGCGGCGTTTGTGTTTCACCAAGCTGAAGGAGGAGGAGGGCATCGCCTGCATCCTGGTGACACACGACATGGCATTCGCGGCTAAGGCGGCCGACCGCATCGCCTACTTCGAGAGCGGCGTGATCGCCGAGGAGGGCGATCCCCAGAAGCTTCTGTTCGATCCAGAAACCGAAGGACTGCGGAACTTCGTGGCAGCGGTTCGCTTCCGACATAACCACAACCTGGCTCATCGAAGCGCTCTGCATCTGATCATCTTCGCCGATGCCATGAGGCCTGCAGGCATCGACGACCCTGAAGTGTGGACGCGAAACAGGGCTTGCGGGATGTTGATGCCATCAACACCTTTCGCGTACCCGCACGTCGTTTCGCGTACTTTCGCGTCGTTTCGCGTACTCAATTTCTACGTTTCCGCAGGTCAAGGCAATTTCTGTACCGGATTCGATTCCCGGCAGCTCCACTGAAAAGATGACAGGCCAGGACGCACAAATCCTGGCCTGTTTCTTTTCCCATCAACATCTCATAGTCACGGCGGAAGGTCAGGACGCATGGCCAGTCATACTGCTATTAAAGCGTGAAGACTCGCGGCTGAAGCGTGAAGACTCGCGCGTCGTAACCCCGGCATTTCTGGCCGTAATGGCCTCTGTGACACCGAGCGAGACGATGTCGTAGACCCCGCCGCGCATTCCGGTATCTCGATCACGAAGCCGATCCACCGGACCCAGTTGGGCACATATTGGGCACGAAGCTCGCTCCCGGGGAGCGGACATATGGCTATGGTCCATCCGCATGCGGCGTCGTTGGCCCGCGCGGTGTCCACGCGCTCGGGCATGGTGGCCGCAGGCCGTGTACAGCAAACGGTACCCGCGTTTCGCTGCTGGCCGACACGGCCAGCGCCCAGCCATCCGGGAATGTGGTCACCGCCGGCGGTGACGATGGGACCGGACCGCCGGCTGACCGCTTGGCTATGAGCCAACCGGTCGCGGCGTGTCCAAGGCGATCGAGTGTGTTAGCGGTCAGATCGGTGCGGAGGTGTCGCGTGCGCTGGCACCGCATGGTGAGCTAGGTCGTCTACGGTGCGCTGTCCACGCACCGCCAAACCGATCCCGACAAACTCACTATCCCCATCTTCTTCGCGCGCTCACTGATCTACGAAACCAAGACCGTTCGGGGGTTCTGGCTGTTCCGCTGGTTCACCGAGAGCCCGAAGGATCGGATGGCCGCAGCGATCGACCGGACAGTTCAGCTCGCCGACAGCGGCGCGTTGCGCGTGCCGGAGGGCCAGCCGATCCCCGTCGAAAAGTTCAGCGAAGCCGTCTATTTGGCCGAAGCTCCCGCACACGGGGGCAAACCGCTCCTGGTGTTCGAACCGTAGCAGGCAGATGTGTCCGACAAACCCGAGCCGACGGCCTGCCAGCAGCCAATTTCCGCAGGTCAAGCCGGTAAAATGGATAGGTGAAGCACAACCGCCCTCGCATCGCAACGCGCCGGGCCACTAGCTCATAACCCAGAGATCGCCCGTTGTAACGTGAGCATCGGGAAATTGGTTCTCCGTGAGCGTGGCGCGAGGCGCCGCAGGTTGTCACGCCCGTTGCCGCGCGGAGCGCCGAACGCCCGCGCTAACCGTCGATCATTGCGGCAGCTCTTCGCCGGCCTGCTCGCGCACCATGTACTCGGCGTACCAGTCGGGCCAGTTCGGGTCGGCTTCCCCGTCCGCGCTTCGTGCTGCCCGTGGGCGGCCGCGGCGCGCCGCAGCGCCTGCGACAGGTCGCTCGCCGACGCGTATGTCGTGTCGCCAGCGACACGCCCCGGCAGCCGCGTCGTGATCTCCTGGAACAGCCAGCCGTTGCCGTCCGGATCACCGAACGAGGCGAACGAGCGGTAGCTCTCCATACTCGGCGTCCGGACCACTGACCCGGACCCGCCCAAACAAGTAGGGCTCATCCGGGCCCAGCGTACTACGTCGGCGGCGGCGTGGAACACCTCGCTGATCGCGACGTCGCGACCGAGTAACTCGGCGCGGGCGGCCTCGACGTCGGAGACGATCAGATACAGGCCCTGGGCGGAGCCGGGTGCCGCGGCGGTGACGTTCTCGCCGAAGATGACCGAGCACCCGGAGCCAGGCGGCGTGAACTGGATCACGCGGAAGTCTTTACCGCTGCCGAAGTCGGCGTCGAGCCGCCACCCGAGCTTCCGTAGAATTCCTTGGCGCGGTCGACATCGGAGACGGGGATGACGACGATCTCGAACTTCATGTCGACGCTCGCGTCGCTGTTTGGGTTTGTCATGCCTGCCTACCTTGTTGCGTGGGATGAACGTTGCGCTTTCACCCTTCCGTCGCGGATCAGGCCAGGCAAGTATCAGAACAGCCCGGATCACCCAGCTGGGCAGGGAGCGAAGCGGTGTACCTGGTGTGCGCCGGGTCGTCTCACCGCAACGATCTGTGACGTGAAACCAACCGCACGGTTAAACCGCGATCGACCATTGAGGGGGACACCCCGGGCGCCGCGTGGGACCACTTTGGGACCGCACGTTATGCGCGACAGCAGACGCAAAGACGATGCGCCGTACGTCGGGGCAGGTGGTGATTGCGATCTATGGGGCCACACCAGCGGGCTGGGTACTCCAGCGCGTTCGGCTGGCCGGCTCTAGCCCGCTCTGACCAGTTGAAACACATTCGTGTCAGCCAGCAACTCCGTCTGCAAAGCGGAAGTCCCCGGACTTGCTCTCACCTCTGCCAATCCGCACTTGTTTCCGCAGTCAGCATTCAGTTTGTACGTCTGGTGTCACATGCGTGTGAGTTGACGCTGAACGCTTTCGAGGCTGGACTGCCTGTGGCACGGTGGTATATCTAAAGAACGATCAACGATTCTCAGCTGGTATTGCTTCACCCTGGACGTGCTGCAACCCGCAGATCGGCGACCCCTCATCGGGCCCCGCCGTCAGCGCGAGGCGCCAGCCCGGATGTGGAGCAGAATCTTGAACACCAGCACACACAAATTGACTTCCATACGCTTCATGGCGGTAGCTGCGGTAGTCGCCGCATGCGTTGCGGCGTGCGGCTCGAGTTCGACGCCATCGTCGACCACGACGTCGGCCACGGCCACCGGCGTGGCCGGTTCCCCGGTCAACGTCGCTCTCGGCAACCAGCCGTCCGGCGCGGTGACGCTCAGCTGGGACCCCCAAACCAAGAACGTCAGCGCCAAGCTGCAGATGGTCGGCTTCACCCCAGGCAGCAGTCACGCGATGCACATCCACCAGGGCAGCTGCGCGTCACGGGGGATGTCCTGGTCCCGTTTCCCGACGTGACCGCCAACGACGGTGGGGCGATCGACACCACCGTCACCAGCTCGCAGCCATCCGCCGCCGGTCTCGCCGCCGGCACGTTCCTGAACATCCATCTGGCTCCGGCCGCGCAACTGGGCGGCCCAGGGTCACTCGGATACACGCCCATCTCCTGTGCGGACATCACCCCCGCCGCATCGACGACGGTGACCATGGCGCCGCCGCCACAGCCCGGCCAGCACCCTCAGGGTTCGGCCACGTTGACCTACGATCCCGCGAAGCAGACGCTGACCGTTGCCGCCACCGCGAGCGGCCTCGTCGCCGGGAGCGACCACGCGGTCCATATCCACCTCGGCTCGTGCGACTCTCAGGGGGCGGTCAAGTACCCACTCAACGATCTGGTGGCCTCGCCCACCGGTGCCGCCGAGACGACCACGGTCATCCAGAATGTCGATCAGGCCCCACCGGCGTCGGGCTGGTACATCAACGTCCACCTCGGATCGTCCAGCCAGATCGAACAAAATGGGCAGCCCACCCTTTATTTCCAGCCCATCATCTGCGGCAACATCGGCAAGTAGGTTTCAACATCGGCCCGCCCACACCCGCCGGAATGGCGCCGTCCCGAAGGGCTCCGCACATGGTTGCCGCCGCGATCGGCACCAAAGCCGGCGGTGGCCAGCGGACCGCATCCGCGCGTCGGTAACTACTGCACAACCTATCCTGGCGATCAGGGCTGGTCGTTGTGCGGCGCGTTGAGTTCGATCTGTTCGGACCCATCGCCGGACGTGTGTTGACCGAGTCCGCCGCGCAGAGAATCGAAGATTGCCAGGCCCTGTCCCACCAGGCCGGTGGCTATCTCGCCGAGCCCGTCGGCGCCGTTGAGGACTGTCAGGTTCGCCCCTGACAGACCCTGGGCGGCCTGCTTGACGATTTCAGGCAACTGGTCGATCAGCATCCGGTCCAAGGCCACCCGGTTATGCGAGGCCGCCGCTTCGGCTTGGATCTTCATCTTCTCGGCGTCGGCGAGCGCCAGAATCCGGACGCGTTCAGCCTCCGCCTCGGCCGGCTTGACGACCTCCGAGACCAGCTCTTGCTGACGCAGCTCTGCGGCGCGCTGCGCCAACTCGGTGCGCATCGCGAGCACTTCGCGCTGGGCTTGCGCCTCGGCCAGCGGTCCCGCCTGGGCGGCTACGGCCTGCGCTTTGTCGACTTCGGCCTTGTACTGCGCCCGCACGATCGCGGTCTGCCGAGCGTACTCGGCCTGGTTGCGTTGGGATTCCTGCTCGGCCTCGGCCGCGGCCTGATTGGCCTTCGCCTGAGCTATCTGCGCCTGCTGCTGAATGGCCGCGTTATGTGGTGCGGACATCGCCAGGATGTAGCCCAGCGAGCCGTCGTCGATGGACTGAATCTGCAGGGCGTCGACGGTCAATCCGATCTTGATCATCTCCTGCTTGGAACCATCGAGGACCTCCGTGGCCAGCTTCTGCCGTTCCTTGATGATCTGCTCGACGGTCATCGACCCGATGATAGAGCGCAGGTGACCGGCGAAGATCCGCCCCGTGAGCACCGCCATCTGGTTTTGGTCCGATAAGAACCGTTGCGCGGCACTGACAATGCTTTCGTTGTCGTTGCCGACCTTGAAGGCAATAACAGCGCGAACGTTCAAAGTGATCCCCTGCTGGGTGACGCATTTTTCCGCGACCTCGGCCTCACACATTGCCAAGGTGAGGAACCGAACCTTGCGGAAGAACGGCATGATGTAAGCGCCGTGACCGGTCACCACACGAAACGGGGCGTTGCCTGCAGCTCGCCCGCCGGAAATCAGCATCGCCTGGTCCGGTGCGGGCACTCTGTAGCCGAACATGTTGGGCTCCTTGCAGATTCGCGTCGTTGGTCAGGAATTTGCGCTGTGAAATTCACAAGGTCCATGGCTCCACCAGGAGCGTGCGCGCACCTCGGATATCAATCACCAACACCTCGGTACCCCTCGGCAGGGGCTGGTCCGACCAAGCAAGATAGGCCTCCTTCGACCCCCGCACATTCAGAAGGACCTCTCCGGGGCCCGCGACGCCGCGGGTCGCCACGATCAACGACCCGACGCAGCCGACCACCGAGACGTCACCCACCCCTCGATACTCCTCCCAAACGCCGTGCCCGCGCACCCCGTCGCTGCAGCCGATCAATAGGCCCTGAATACACCTGCCCGCGTCGGCCGTTGCGATTGCTCGGGTCGTTCGTCACCGTGATCCTGTAGCTCGTCGAAGGGGCCGTTGCTGCCGTCGTCACCCACCCTCGACCAGGCCAGGCCGAAGGCGGCAGGCGTACTGATCTACCGGCCGCGCGGCGGCCGCTTCGAGGACCTCGGTGGGCACGTCCTCGAGCATCGCTTCGCGCGCCGAAACATCGTGAAGCGGCCACCGCCGTCGACGGCGCCCCCAGTTCAAATAAATGAACCGTCCGCCCGGCGGCCCTGAATGTAAGGCCCACGCACGTCTGTGCCGCTCACCGAGTAATCGAGCGTCCAGACCGCCGTTGACGCGTCACCGGGGTGCAGATCAAGCAGAGTCGTCCCGACGGTTCTTGCGCTGCACACCGACGTGGATGTTGGTGTATCCGGGGAAATTGCCACCGGGACCGCAGTCGCGGCCCGGCAACTCTGTTCCGACGATCTGGATTCGCACGCGGGCCCGAGCTCACTTCTCCCAGATCAGCAGGTCTTGGACTCCGTTGTTGTACATCACCCGCGATGGTGTTTGGCCGGTGACGTCGAAATAGATCTTGCCGGTGGACCGTGCGCCTTGCGGGATGGTGGCGCCGCTGATGCCCTGCGGCATGAAGGCCTGCAACAGGGATCGCACAGTTTGGCTTATTCGACCGCCGCGCCGACGCCTCGGCTTGGGGGAGACTCTGAGGCCGTGCGGTGCAGTTTGGGATCCGCACGACCACTAGTTCAGCCACGTGCTAGGAGGAATGGATGAAGTACGTCGTTAGATCACTACGCCCCGGGCCGGCGGCTCCGGAAAAGATAATGAGGAGGCCCAGCGCCGCGCCTTGGAACTGATTTCAAAGTGGCAACCATCCGCCACCACTACGATTCACCAGTTTGTTACCCGGATCGACGGCGGTGGAGGTTTCGCCGTAGGGGAGACCGACAATCCGGATGACCTGCTCGAGGTCGCCAGCATATTCAGCCCATACTTCGATTACCAGATATATCCGGTCGTCGACTTCGCCGCGGCCATTCCCACGTTTCAGCGGGCCATAGAGTTCAGGACCGACCGCTGAGCCGCGATACACCGAAGGGGTCGTCTCCTGGTGGGCGGCCCCTTCACTGTCCGCGACGTCGGCCAGCCCTGCCGAGCCTTCGCGGAGATTCCGCCAATCGCCGTCGCCCAGTCGCGGGCGGTAGCACGGCGGCATTCGGCGGTTCCGCTAGCGGTAACTATCTCAAATGGATGCCCCGGTTCCCAAAGGGCTTGGTAGTTCTGGCCGTTGTCGGCGCGGGCGTTGAGGTTGGGGATCAGCGGCGTGACGGTGCCCCGGACGGCCTCGATGGTGGCGGTGGCCTCCCACAGCGTGCCGTGCAGCGGGTACGCGGGGATGCGGTCGGTGCTGGGTTTGAGGTTGTCGACGGTCCAGGCGGTGACCACCGCGCCGCCGGCGTCGTAGAGCCTTTCGTAGGTGCCGAACTTTCCGACGGTGGAGTAGGCCGAGGCCGTCGCTGCCATGGCGACGCTGATCCCGACGGCCGCGGCCGCGGTGATTATGGGCTTGGTGAACTTCATGGCTCGCTCCTGTCTTACGAGCGATGGCCAACCCTGCAGTGAGGGTGGTCACCGCAAGTAAGCGCAGACTACGCCGCGATTCTGGATATCAGCTGTGACCTTCGTCGTAGGCGATCCGCACCGAGATCGGGTCGCTCTCCATCGCGCGCATGGTCAGCAGCCAGGGCTTAACGCTAGTTTTCCGCAAACCTACGCAAGTCAATCGATGGTCTGCGTTGGTCCTCGTCGGGTCGCGAGAAGCGTTGGAGCATAACGTGAATGCGGGCTAGCCTAACCGTCTGACCAGCACGGACGCTGGTTACTGGAACCTGCCGCAAACGGCAGGGATGGACTGTAAATCCGTCGACGTGCTTCTGGTCTTTCCTGACGATTTCGGCCGTCGTCGCCGCAGCGGTGGGGTTGGAAGTCGGTTACCGCTTATTCACCGCCAATGACTGGGAATCGGCAGGAACCACCACGTAGGTGCCGGACAGATTCGGCGACCAAATCTCTTGGTACACAAGCCAAGACAAGCATCGACTGGCATCGCCGCGAGGCGGTATCTTGGTAATCCGTTGTTCGATGCCTATACAGACCGGCGCTCGCTCCGTCGCTCGATGTACGCGTCGCTTCTGAAGCGGCGACGAAGGGTGCGGCGTCCGATCTTGATCGTTGATAGCTGTTCGGGGGTTCCAAAAACGGACAGGCGAATCGCGCAGGCGCGCCAGTTATTCGACGACGATGTCGTTGCCGGACACCGATACGGTGCCGCGTCCAAGAGGCCAAACTTTCGTCAGCATCTTGAACGTCGTTCCGAGTCCGGGGATCTTCGCGAAGATCTGTTGGGGTCCGCGGACCATCTGTCCGTTCTCGACGTCGTAAGCGGATTGGTGCCACGGGCAGACCAGTCGCCCGTCCTCGATCGATCCGCCCGCCAGGTCTGCGCGCAGATGTCGACACCGCCGCGTGACCGCGAAGTATTTGCCGTCGATGTTTCCGATGGCATACGGTCCCGCACCGGTCACCGCCCCCGGGGGCAGGTCGGCAACCGGGCACACTGTGATCTGCTTTGCCATGCCAGCCTCCAGTCAGCCGCCGACCGGTCCTTGGCACGTCATTGTCCACCTGCCCACTGGCCTCATGCGGGAAAACACCCCCAGAAACGCCCCTGGTGACACGTTCATTTACCAGCGCCGATGATCGCGAGTTGCGGCGGATGACACGGTCCTTATTCTCGGTACCCCAGGAACTCCTGACATGGTGCAGGAATTGATGTGCGGTCACCGGTGGGGTTTGGTGCTGTAGCGCAGGGTGAGGGTGGTGCCGGGGTGGGTGGCGCTGAGCGCCTGGCAGAGTTCGTCGAGCGGACATGCCATGGCCTCGCTGCGGTCGTCTGGCGCGGAGCGGAGCTACATGCCCGCATCGCCCGAACTCCCGACCCACGGACGGGACTCTCGCCCAAGGCCACCGGCCGAACCCGCGGAGCGGCCCGAAGCCCGGCCGAGCAGGAGATTGGCCTTCGCCCGAACCCAGCTCTCAACGATTCCACGCACCGGTCACGGTTCAGCCCTGCCCAGACCGACGCCGACGACGCACCCACCATCGATCGGCCGTCGCCGTCCTCAGCGCTCTGTCAGCTCGGATCGACCTCGTGATCGCGTCCCGTTCGGGGGTTCGCTCAACGGAGACGGCGGCGGCGGCCGCCTTGGCCGAGCGGCTAGCGCGTAGCTCATCAGCCGGGTGAGCGGGTGGAACGGCGACGAGGGGCTGGTGGGCCCGTCGACCTGCGCCGAGCCTGGCGGTCTGCGGGCGGGCGGCCAGCAGCGCCGGGCGAGCACGGTGTCGAATCTCGAATCCGACGCCCGCGAGGAGATCACCTTCACCGGCTGGCTCACCGACATGATCCTGCGCGGAGTCTTCGAACCGCTCGACGAGTACGCGGAGTAGCCGTGGCCAGATAACGCTTCACGCTGAGCTTCGAGGTCATCTTTTGCGACGTTGCGAGCCATGTACTGCCCCTGTAAACGTCATCTTTTTGCCACGGAGAAGGACCTGCAAAGCCTCATTTGGACTCGTCGCGCGCAACTGGACGAGTTCCGAAAACTCGGCCTGACCAGTTCTCAACAGCAAGCAAAGTCAGCTTTGGGATCATCTGCTGCGGGTCCGCGTCCCTGTCGATCGCGGAGCGCATGATCTTGCCCGACTGCAGCAGGTCAGCGCGTACATGCCGCGTAAGGTTCGACCATGAACGTCGGGGAGCAGGGCGCAAAACATCCACTATGCCAAGAGCGGCGATCTGAACATTGCTTTCTCGGTGACCGGCGAGGGGCCCGACCTCGTCGTCGCGCCCGGCTTCATCTCGCACCTCGACATCATGTGGGAGGAGCCGTCGGTCGTCCATTTCTATTCGCGGCTCGCGTCCTTCCGGCGCGTCGTCACCTTCGACAAGCGAGGCACTGGCCTCTCGGATCCGGCGATGCACGCGCCGACGTTGGAAGAGTCGGTCGACGACCTGCGCGCGGTCATGGATGCGGCCGGATGTGAACGCGCCGACATCGTGGGCATTTCGGAGGGTGGCACGATGGCGATGCTTGATGACGGCCAGCCATCCCGACCGCGTGAAGGCGCTCGTCTTATACGGCACGTTCACCCGCCTGCTCCGAGCGCGCGACTACCCGGCTCGGCGTCACCGAGGAGCAGCTGTCGGCGTTGGTCGAGCTCAGCGCCAAGGGCTGGGGTGAGGGCGTCGGACTCGGTGGATGGGCTCCGAGCCGGCGGGGCGACGCCGACTTGCGGCGGTGGTGGGCGCGGCTGCAGCGCGTGGCCGCCAGCCCGGGCATGGTCCGCAACATCTTCGCGCTCTATCCGCAGCTGGACATCCGCGAAGTACTGCCCGCGATCCAGGTGCCGACGCTCGTGCTCCACCGGCGGGACGACCGGATGGTGAGCATCGAGATGGGTCGCTACCTCGCCGACCGCATCCCCGGGGCCAAGTTCGTCGAGCTCGAGGGCGCCGACCACCTGTTCTTCACGGGCGACGCCGACACCTTGCTCGACGAGATCGAGGAGTTTCTCACCGGTGTCCGGCCGCTGCCTGCGGTCGAGCGCGTCCTGGCCACTGTGCTGTTCACCGACATCGTCGACTCCACGAAGCGAGCGGTCGAGCTCGGCGACGAGCGATGGAAGGAGCTGCTCGGCAGGCACGATGCCCACGTCCGGCGCCAGCTCGAGCGCTTCCACGGCCGTGAGGTCAACACGACGGGCGACGGTTTCCTCGCCTGGTTCGACGGACCCGCCCGCGCGATCCGATGCGCCACGGCCATCCGCGACGCGCTGCGGGGCTTGGGCCTCGAGGTGCGGGCGGGTGTGCACACGGGCGAGGTCGAGCTGCGCGACGACGACATCAGCGGCATCGCCGTACACGTCGCCGCGCGTGTGGCAGCAGCGGCCGCGGGCGGGCGAGGTGCTCGTCTCGCGCATCGTCGTCGACCTGGTCGCCGGGTCGGGCCTCAGCTTTACCGCTCGCGGCGAGCACGCCTTCAAGGGTGTGCCGGGCGAGTGGGGCTGTTCGCGGTCGAGGGTTGACGCGATCGGGCGAGGGGAAAGTGTCACTGCTCAACCATCCCCGCCAGGGCGAGACGCATGACGACCGCAGCCATGGTGACATACGCCTACGACCAAATCGACCAGGCCCGAGCAGAACTGCAACGCGGTCTCGAAAGAGCCTGGGATGTCTAGCTCTGCCAGTCGTTGGAGCCGTCGTTTCTGGTGTAGGTGCCGGTGGAGTTCTTCACGATGATGGGATCACCGGCGCCGAAGTTGTCGAAGAACCACCTTGCGTTGGTGGGGCTGATGTTGATGCAGCCGTGACTGACGTCGCGCTTGCCCTGGTCATCCACAGACCATGGAGCGCTGTGTACGAAGTTGCCGCTGTCGTCGAACCGGACGGCTAGGTCGACCGTCACCTTGTACCCGTACGTCGAGTTGACCGGGACCCCGTAGGTCGAGGAATCCATCACCACCGAGGGCATCTTCTCCTGAACGTAGTAGGTGCCGTTTGCGGTTTGGTGGCCGCCAGCTGCCATACCCATCGACATCGGGATGGTCTTCTCCACGGTCCCGTTGCGGGTGACGGTTAATTGGTGCGTGGCGTCGTCGGCCGTGGCCACCAGCGTGTCTCCCGTTTGGAAGCTGGACACCGTGCCGCCCGCATCGATGGTCACCGCGGTGTGGGCGGGCCAGAAGCTCAGCGGGCGCCAGCGCAGCTGCGTGGGGCTCTTCCAGTAGAACTTGCCGGGAACCGGCGGGACCGAAGAGATGTGGACGGCGTTTTCGGCTGCGCCGGCGTCATCGACCAGCCCGGGGAAGTCGATGATGATCGGCTGGGCCACACCCACCGTCGAGCCGTTGGCAGGGGCGAACCTCGGCGGCCCGAATGGCGCCGTGCCGGTGAACGGTGTCGGGTCCTGCCCCGCAGCGGGGCCCGCGACAACTGGTACCGCCAGCGGGTCAGGGGCAGGCGGCAACCCAGGGACGGGCGGCGCGACAACCCCTGGATCGCCGGAGCCGGAGCCGGATCCGGATCCGCCAGCGCGGGACCCGCACTCAGCACCAGCACCCAGCCCAATATCGAAGCCACTCCGGCTGCCTTCAGAGCGGCGAAGAGGCTTCCCCTCGTCCAGCCCGACATATGCATCCCTCCAGTCACTTTCTGGAAGCAGTGTCGCATAGCGCCCAGGCCAGCGATCTCTTCCGCCGCCAGCGGCGGTCCGTAACCACTTGATCGACCCCAGCACAGTGGTGTTGCGGCAAGGCGAGGGCCGGGGTGGGTATGCGCGAACTGCCGACGACTGCACCTCACGAGGGGCTGTGGGTTCTGTACGCGCTGCGCGCGGCGTTTGCAGGAACAGACAGTTCCTCGATGCCCCTCGCGCCTGTATCCACGCAGGGGTTCGGGAACCGTCAACAACCGTCATGCACCTCCGCATCTGATGGCCGAGCGTAACCGCGAAGTGCAGGGAGGCAGCGTGTGGATCAGGCCCTCGTGAAGCTTCATCCCGCGTGTTGATGTCATCAACACCTTTCGCGTATCCGCAGGTCATTTCGCGTTCGCGTCGTTTCCGCGTAGCCAGATTCAGCGTTTCCCCAGCCCAGCGCCCTTTCTGAAGGGTTCGATTCCCGGCAGCTCCACAACAGAATATGCGGTTCGTTAGCAGGTCAGAGCGTATTTTCGCCCTGGCCTGCCTTCGCTTTGTGGGCATATTTTGAGGCACACCGTGAGACAAGGTCGTCCATCTTGTCTGGCTACGTCGTCAAGGTCGTCGGGAAACAGGTGGCCGTACTGGATCTACTGTCATCGTCGCCGTCTTGTGGCCCAACTGAGCCTGCACCGTCTTGACGTTGGCACCGCTGGCGATCATCAACGACGCCGCCGTGTGCCGCAGCTCGCTGGACGGTGACCCGAGGGAACTTCTCATCAGCTGCCTGGCAGCGCTTGACCGCCTCGCCGAACCAATGCGTTGTGGTTGGTGGCCGCATCGGCTGCCCATCGGCGCGACTCTAATAACAGCTCGATATCGGGGACTTGCCGACCATCGCCGAGCTGTGCTTGAGCACCTTTACCGCCAGGGCGACGCCAAGTACTGAGCGCGCTACACAGGCGTGAGTTTTGGTGGTGCCGATGACGTCTTGAATTCACCTTTCGATGCTGACCGCTGACGCGGATGCGGCCACGCCTGCTGTCGATGTCACGCACCCGCAGTGGCATTATCTTCACCGCAGTCCTGTCGTCGCGAGCAGCAAAACGATGTCAGGATAAGTTTTGACTCGTCAACGCCGACGCTTTATGGCGGTCAGGTAGTTGTAGCCTTCGGGGTCTTGGTGGGGAAGCTTGACACCTCTGGCCGGATTTAGCGGCAAGACGGCGGTCTGCCACGGCATCGTCCAGGATGCCTGCGAGCACGGTAAGGGCGTGAGCTGCTGACGATGCCGAGCTTCATTTCGGCAACCCACTTTTGGATCTCGGTTGGACGAATGTCAGCGATGCGACGTGCCGACCTATTTCTGGTTCGTGGACACGCCACACCGATCTCCAGCCGCGCTGATCAACTGGCTTTATGGTGCGCCTGCCGAGCCAGCCATTCGATTCCCAACTCGCCAACGGTGACCCGACCGATGGGCGGCGCGACGGAATGCCGGGTGAGTTTCTCGACTTTCGACCGTGCTGGCGAACGCTCTCGCGGCTCGCTTTGTGGTGAATCTGATCGGCATGCGGGACTACGGTTACTTTCAAACTCGCGAGTGACGCGTTGTTGTAGCTGGTACAACCAAGCGATAACCAAGGCGCATGGAACTAGGCGATGGCTATTCACTGAACTCTTGAGAGGTTGACCCCGACGATAACGCCGGGGCAGGCAGTTCGAACGCACCCGCAAGTGGTGCCTTCCAACACGACCCCGTCTTATGCGGGTCAGCTTAACCAACGCGTCATCGATGCATCCCCCGCCGCACAGCCCGGGTCTTTCATGCCCGAGAACACTGCCTGATCTGCTCTTCTCGTTGCACAACGCCCGGTAGTCGGCTTCTGCGAAAGAGTCGATGATCACCCGGCCCATTCCGACGTTGGCGGGCGCAGAGCGAAGTTCGTGGTCGATATCGTGTCGCCGCGCATTAACGATCCTGGCCGGATGGATGCCATTCGGCGACGGCAACCGCAAGCTCTTCGCTGGTGCGGACATCGGTGGCCAGTCTCGTTTCCTCACCGACCGGGCCGCTAGCTCCAGCGCTCGCCGTCCATCGGTCGGTGCGTTCGGGATGACGCCTGCGAGCTCGAGGATCCTGGTCGGCGGAGGTGCTGTTCGGTGATCCGGACGCCGAGGTCGGCCGAGGGCATCCTCCACCGCATTGGTGATCGCCGCCGGTGCGCCGGATCATGCCCCGCCTTCGCCGACGCCTCGGATAGTTGTAGGCGATGTCCGTCGGCGTCTCGATGTGGTGGATCTCGATCTCGGGGATCTCCATCGTGGTCGGGATCAGGTAGTCCATGAACGTCCCCGACCGGGGCTGCCCGTCCTCCCCGTACGTGGTCTTCTCGTAGAGCACGGCGCCCACGCCCTGCGCGACGCCACCGCGGATCTGGCCTTCGACGATGGCCGGGTTGATCATCTCGCCGCAGTCCTCCACGACCGCGTAGCGAGGAATCCTCACCTGGCCGGTTTCGAGATCGACCTCGACCCAGCACACGTGCGTGGACTGCGCCCATCCCCCTTCGCCGCCGTTCCAGTCCCGGTGAACCCGGATGGCCTCACCACGGCCCAGCCGGTCGGTGTTGCCGACTCACGCCACGCCGCATCGCCTCCTCAGCGACCTCGCGTGAAGGTCAGCGACATCGTGGGGACGCCCGCGACGTGAATGTCACCGTCTTCGATGACGATGTCTGCCGGCGATGCCTCCAACAGGTCCTCGGCGATGTCGACAATGTGCTTGCGCAGCGTGTGCGCAGCCAGCCCGACCGCACCGCCCGCCATCGCCGCCGACAGGCTTCCGCCGGTGCCCGTGATGCCCGAACGGCGCGAAGTTCAGTGTCGCCGTATCTGACTCGGATGGCTTCAACGGGAACGCCGAGCTCGTCGGCAGCCACCTGCGCGAGCGTCGTCTCGTGGCCTCTGGCCATGGGGCACCTGCCGGGTGTGGACAGTGACGCTGCCATCGCCTTCGAGGACTGCGTGGATCGGCTCGGCGCCGGCGAACGCGCGAGAAGCCGGGCATGACCGCGTCGAAGTACCCGGGCGGGCCCCGGAGCCGCTTCTCGATGTAGGTCGCGATGCCGAGGCCGAGGCGGCGACCCTGCGTCCCGGAGCCGCCGCCTGGTGCTTCTGCCCAATCGTTCGAAGCCGGCGACATCGAGCGCCCTCTCGAGGGTGGTCTTGGCCGACATGCGCAACATCGAGGGTCGGACCGGTGACCATCGTCGTCGGGAGCATGTCGGGACCGACGATGTTGCGCACGCCGGATCTCCGGCGCGGCTCGGATCCCCAGCTCGCGGGCTACGACATCGAATAGCCGTTCGCGGACCCAGGTCTCGACCGCCCACGGGCCCCGGTAGGCGACGTACGTCGGTTTTGTTGGACGAGGACGCGACCTCGATGTCGAACTGCATGGCGTCGAACCGGTACGGACCGGGGAACATCGTGCTGGATGATGCGGCAGGACATCGGTGCCGCGGACAGGGAATCCCGGATAGGCCCCGCGTCCATGGTGAGCTTGGCGCGCAGGCCCCGCACCGTCCCGTCGTTCATCGCCGCAGCCTCGACGGCGACCTGTTCGTCACGGGCCTGGCCGCCGAGCACGAGGTGCTCGTTGCGGTCCTCGATCCACTTGATCGATCGACCGAGGCGCAGCGCGGCAGCGCACAGGGCGATGTCCTCACGCAGCACCGTCGTCCTTTCCGATCCGAACGCACCGCCGATGTCGCCCGTCACGACGCGCGGAGGCGTTCCTGGGCGTTGCCATCAATCCGAGGAGTGCCCGGTTGAGGTGGACCATCCGCATCGGATCCCCTGGCGATCTGACGCAGCATGATCGGCATCATCCGCTGTGTGTCCTTCATCATCGTCGGGTGGGCGCGGACGAACTCGCGGGCCCCGGCGAATATGGCCTTTCGTCTGTTCGCGCTGGCGGAACATGTCTGGCGCACCGACATCCACACCGGCTGGCGTGCCGAGGCACATTGCCATGCACCACTTGAGGACGTGCGCAGCCTGATGGGCTGCGTGCAACGTGAGGTTGCCGTCGGCGCCGATCTCGGCCACCGTGCCTCTGGTCTCCATCGGTTGGTTGGCGTGCCGGTGCTGGCTGGAACGTCTCCGCTGATCACTCGATCCGCCCCGGCGAGACGCCGTGCATCGACGTCGCCGAAACGACTCTGACGCCGCGTAGACGACGTTGCCGTTGGCCCTCGGCCAGATCGCCGGCCGGTTGGGATCGTGGGCGGCGCCAACGTCGCGATCGGTTCCAGCCCTCGTACTCCACGTCGACCATCTCTGCCGCATCCCCGGCCACCGCGCGTGACGTCGCTACCACGATGGCAACCGGATCCCCGACCAGACGAACGCGGTCGACGGCCAGGGCCCAGTGCCACGGTCGTCAAAGCGCCCGGCAAGGTCAGCATCCCCATCAGTGGGTTGGTGATCGCAGCGATGTCAGGACCGGTGAAGATCGCGTACACCCCGGGAACGGCGGCGGCGCGGGTGGTGTCGATACCGCGGATCAGGGCGTGGGGCCATGGCGCTCGGACGAATGCCGCGTGCGCCAGTGTCCGGGACGACGACATCGTCGAGCGTACCGACCGCGCCCGCTCAGCAGGCGGCGGTCCTCAACCCTTCCGGACGCGGGCGCCGACGAATCGCCCCATGATCTGTTCACGCATCGTTCGCACCTCCCGCGGCGGGACGCCACTCTTGGCCACGGCTTCGGCGACACCCTCGAGGATCGATGCGTATCCCGTGCAACGACAGAGGTTGCCGGAGCAGCTCTTCTTTGATCTGCGCCGTCGTCGGCGTCGGGTTGTCCGCCAGCAGGCACCGCACCGTCATGAGGAATCCGGTGCGCAGAACGCGCACTGGAATGCGTGGCGCTCCCACATCGCCTGCTGGATGAGCCCCAGGCCATCACCGTCACCGAAGCGACATCGACGGTCTCGACGATCGCCCCCGCCTGCATCGCCAGCATCAGGCAGGAACGGACGGGCTGACCGTCGACCGCCACCGTGCACGCACCACAAACACCGTGCTCGCAACCGAGATGCGTGCCAGTGAGCCCGAGGTGGTCGCGAAGACTCCTCGGCCAGGGTCGTGCGACCCTCGACCACCGCGCGCTCATCCCGACCGTTGACCCGAGGGTGATCTCCCGCATCACACGCCCGCTCGTTCCGTGGCCTGCGCCGCGGCCTCGGCGAGCCCGCGGCGGGTGAGACACCCCGCAACATGCGCCCCGTATTCGGACGATGCGTGGTCGTCAGCGGGCGGCTCCAATGCACCCGACACGACCTTCTCGCTGCCTCCCGCAAAGAGCGCCGGGTCGGGAGCGTTGCCGTCGAGCAACTGCTCGGCCTCGGCGACGCGCACCGGCGCTGCTGGCTGGCACCGAAGAAGCGACAACGCCGGTCGCCGCAGCAACCCGGCCTCGGTCGATCTCGAGCGTCGTCACCAGCCCGACCAACGCGAAGTCCCCGTGTCGCCTGCTCACCTCCAGCACCGACCATCCCGCGCGGGGGCCATGCGGGGAAGCGCACTCCGATCGAGCAACTCGTCCTCGCCCAGCGCGGATGACAGATATCCCTCGAAGAAGTCACCCGCGCCCATCGTCCGCCGTCCCGCCGGGCCTGCACGATCATCTCCGCGCCGACCGCCAGGGCAAGCTGCGCGGCAGTTCCGCCGCTGGATCGGCATGGGCCAAGCTCCCGCACACCGTCCTCTCGACTCCGGATCGCCCGATGACCGACGATGCGGCATGGCGCGCCGGCTACCGCGGCGCGGCGGCGGCCAGCTGACATCGGACCTCTCGACCCAGTGCGTGTGTCACTGTCGCTCCGACCGAGACAGTGCCGCTCGTCATCCACCCGATCGACTGCAAAGCCTTGCACCCGGCCGATGTCGATGAGATGCCCGAGATGGGTGAGCCGGAGGGCGAGCACCGGAAGAAGGCTTTGCCCACCGGCAAGCACCTTTGCCGTCCCCGCCGTAGCGTTTCGAGCAGTGCGACCGCCTCGTCGACCGTGTCCGGTCGGTGGTAGTCGGAATGGCGACATCTTCACTGGCGCGGTCTCCCTCCGACCGGCTCTGGATAGTACGCGTTGTATGACGGCGGGTCCTTCGTTTCACAGACAACGCGAGACCACCTCGAGGAAGACCAGGCCCTCGTCGCCCTCAAACTCGCGCAAGGCGGCCAGTCCGGTGGAAACCCGCTCGACGAAGCCCCTCTAAGCGAGCGCAATTGCACGGTCAGTCGAGGAACTGGCTGGGCACATTTGGGCACACTCACTGTCCACCGAGGTCAATCCTGGTGAATCACAACCAATGTCATTTTGCAACTCAGCGCCGGTTCGGCTTAGAGACCAGCACCCCGAAAACGGGTTCGATTCCCGGCAGGTCCACAGTCCAAGCGCCCAGGTCAGGGAGAACATCCCGAGCCTGGGCCTTTCTGCGTCAACACAGGTGGTGCTGTTTCCCGGGCGACGTTACGCAGCCGCAGGTCAGCCTGAGCCGCGGGTCAATCAGGGTGACGCCGACCGGCGCCGCGGTATCGAGCGAGGGCAGTAGACGAGCACCCTCGGTGAGTCCGACGACGCGTTCGACGAGTGCCTCCGGGCGCAACGTGCCCGCCTCGACAAGATGCAACAGGCCGGGATAGTCCACGCTGGCCATCCCGTGACTGCCGAGAACGTCCAGTTCCCAGGCGATCACGCGGTCCAACGGCACCGCGGGGTGCCCGCCAACGTTGGGTATCAGCCCCACCTGCACGTGACGTCCGCGGCGCCGCAGGCTGTGGATGGCGTCCGTGCAGGTGGTCGACGAGCCGACCGCATCGACCGCGACGTGGCTGCCCCCGCCCGTGAGGTCGTGCACCTGGCCCGCGACGTCGACAGCATCGGCGAGCACGGTGTGTTCTGCACCCAAGCTCCGCGCCAGAGCGAGAGCCGCCGGGGTTCGGTCGACCGCGATCACCTTGGCGCCGAAGGCAACTGCGATCTGCACGGCGCTGAGGCCCACACCGCCGACCCTGACGACCGTCACCCACTCGCCGGGCCTGACGCCGGCCCGAGCACTCAGCGCGCGGTAGGCAGTAGCGAACCGGCAGCCCAGTCCAGCCGCCGCAGCATCGCCGACCACTTCGGAGACCGCGACCAAGTTGGCGTCAGCAGCGTGCAGGGCCACATATTCGGCGAACGAGCCCCAGTGTGTGAAACCCGGCTGGGTCTGCTCCGGGACACACCTGCGCCTGTCCGTTCACGCACCACTGGCACGTGCCGCAGCCGCACACGAATGGTGTGGTTACACGGTCGCCGACGGTCCATCGTCGTACGTCGGCGCCCACCGCGGCAACAACTCCGACGAGCTCGTGACCGGGAACGTGTGGGAGCGCTATCCCGTCGTCATGCCCGGCCCACGCGTGCCAGTCACTCCGACAAAGACCGGTAGCGCGCACTTCAACGACCACCCTCCAGGCGATGGTGCCGGATCGGAGACGTACCGGACATTCACCGGACCACCGAACTCCTCAAATACCGCAGCGCGCATGAAGCTAAGTCTGCTCGCCGGAGCAGAGACTATGCCGCTGACCTCTCGAGGATGTGTACGCCGCAGGCCGAGCCGAGTCCGATGACGTGGGCAAGGCCGACTTTCGCATTCTGGATCTGGCGGTCGCCGGCCTCGCCGCGGAGGTGGTGGCAGATCTCCCAGACGTTGGCGATACCGGTGGCCGCGATGGGGTGACCCTTGACTCCAAGCCGCCCGACACGTTCACCGGTGTCGAGCCGTCACGCCACGTGGCACCCGAACTGAAGAACTCCGCTGCGCCGCCCTCGTCACACAGCATCAGGTTGTCGTAGTGCACCAGTTCGGCAGTCGCGAAGCAGTCGTGCAACTCGACCAGATCGAGCTCGCTCGGGCCCACGCCGGCCTGCTCGTAGGCGATGGTGGCGGCCTTGCGGGTCAGCGTGTTGACGTTCGGGAGCACCTGGCAGCCCTCTTCGTACGGGTCGGTCGTCAGCACCGATGCCGACACCTTCACCGCCCGCCGCCGCTGCTCGAGTGACAGCGACTTCAGCGTCTCGCCGTTGCACACGACCGCTGCCGCGGCGCCGTCGCAGTTGGCCGAGCACATCGGACGCGTGTTGGGATACGCGATCATGACGTCGTTCATGATCTGCTCCAGCGTGAATCTCTTCTGGTAGGACGCAAGCGGATTCAAGGTGGAATGAGCGTGGTTCTTTTCGCTGATCTTGGCGAACAACTCGAAGCTCGTGCCACCGTACTTGTGGCCGTACTCCGTGCCGATCTGGGCAAAGACGCCGGGCATGGTCTCGGTGCCTGATCCGCCCGTCGATCGGTGCGACCGCGCCGTAACGGCCCGCAGGCGTCCAGGTGTCGGCGTCCTTCTTCTTCGTGCCGCCTCCGCCGAGCAGGCCTGCGCCGGAGAGCTTCTCGACGCCGACGGCGAGACCGTAGTCGACCTCGCCGGCCTTGACCGCCATGATGGCGGTCCGCAGCGCGGTGGCGCCCGTCGCGCACGCGTTGGCGACGTTGTAGACGGGGATGCCGGTCTGGCCGATCTGCTTCTGAAGCTGTTGTCCGATACTGGCACTGGCGTTCATCAGGTTGCCCGCCGCGAGCACGCCGATGTCCGCCATGGTGACGCCCGCGTCGGAGAGCGCACCGGTGGCGGCCCGCGCCGCCAGGTCGACGGTGTCGAGGTCGGGGTGCTTGCCGAACTTGGTCATCTGAATTCCGAGGATCCAGACCTCGTCGCTCGCGCTCATCGCTGGTGCTCCTTCGTCATCTGGGTAGTTGGCATATCGGGACCGTCAGCCGACGGGCTCGAAGCCGAAACCGATCGCCTCGGTGCCCTCGGAGTCGGTGCCGATCGATTGGGTGGCGAGCCGGACCTTCATGCCGTCGTGAACGTGCTCGGCATCGGGCTCGACGTTGACCAGGTTGGCGCGCACCTGGGTCCCGTCGCAGTCGACGACAGCGGCCACGAACGGGGTGGGGATTCCCGGTGCCGCGAAGGCGACGATGGTGAATGCGCGCACCGTGCCCTCGGTCGCGATCGGCACGGTCTTGAAGTCGGTGGCGAAGCAGTTCGCGCAGGCGTTGCGACGGTCGAAGAACCGGGCGCCGCAGTTCGTGCATTCCTGCGCCACCAAGTGTGGTTCGTCGCCGTCCAGCACCAGATAGTCGACCAATGGGTATTTGCCCGGCCATGTGCACCTCCGTCGTCGGTGAGATCGACGCTAGTACCTCGACTCCCCACCGACGGTGGCGGATGCCGGGGAAGATCGGTGACTGCGGTGCGCGTTCGTACGGTGAGGAGACACATCCACAACAGGAGCGAGGCAACCCATGACCGCAGATTTGCCCGACACTGCATTGGAACTGCGTTCGATGGTGACATCGAACGGGCACGCTGGAGCTGTCACTGCACGACGTCTCAGTTCCGATCCCCGCCGCCAATGAGGTGTTGGTACGCGTGGAAGCCTCGCCGATCAACCCGTCCGACTTGGGTGTCCTCATCGCCGGCGCGGACATGACTACTGCGACGGTGGCGGGCACACCGTCGCGCCCCATCGTCACGGCATCGTTGGGCGCGGGGGCCCTGGGAGGGCTTTCGGCGCGAGTCGACAAGTCACTTCCGGTGGGCAATGAGGGTGCGGGCACAGTCGTCGCTGCAGGGTCGTCGTCGGCGGTGCAGGACCTTCTGGGGAAGACGGTGGGGATTGCCGGCGGCGGGATGTACTCGCAGTACCGAGTGCTCGATGCTGCCGCGTGTCTCGTCTTGCCGGAGGGTGCAACTGCGAGGGACGGCGCGTCGTCCTTCGTCAATCCCTTGACGGCTCTCGGAATGCTGGAAACCATGCGCCGCGAAGGTCATTCCGGCCTGGTGCATACCGCTGCGGCGTCGAATCTTGGTCAGATGCTCGTCAAGCTGTGCCAGACGGACGGGGTACCGCTTGTCAACATCGTCCGCAAGCCCGACCAAGAGGAGCTGCTGCGATCACTCGGCGCGATCCACGTGTGCAACACCGCATCGCCGTCGTTCACGACAGATCTCGTCGAGGCGCTCAAAGCGACGTCCGCGACGCTTGCGTTCGACGCCACGGGCGGGGGAACGCTCGCAAGTCAGATCCTCAACGGCATGGAGGAAGCGGCCAACTCGACGGCGAGGGAGTACTCGCGCTATGGGTCCTCCGTCCACAAGCAGGTGTACATCTACGGCGGACTCGACACTGGTCCGACGAGTGCCTCACCAGGAACTTCGGCATGGCGTGGGGTGTTGGCGGATGGCTGCTCACCCCATTCCTTCCAGAACGCCGGCGCCGAGACCAGTTGGTCGGCTCCGAGCCCGGGTGGCTGCGGAGCTCACCACGACGTTCGCGAGTACCTACACCCGGGAGGTTTCACTCGCCGGCATGCTCAGGCCCGATGCGTTCAACAGCTACGTCAAGCGAGCGACCGGGGAGAAGTTCCTCGTCACTCCGCAAGCGCAACCGTGACCGCAACGCGGCAAACGACTACTGGTTCTCGTTGTGTCTGCGAATCTTCCAGTCGCGCAGCGCCCTGATGATCGTCTCGAAACCACTCCACCCCGGGATCGGGCAGCGCGCGTCGGTAGGTGGTGAAGGCTCACTTGGAGTTCGGGCACCGCGAACGGCAACTCGAACGTCTCGATGTTGGCCTGCGAACACATCTCTGGGGCCACTGACGTGGGAATGATCGACAGGTAACTGGTCTGTGCGACCAGACCGGGCAACGCCCCGAAATGTGAGATGCGCAAGGCGATATCGCGGGTGTGGCCGAGGGAGTCGAGTGACTCGTCGACGTTGGTGTGCTCGGCCAAGGCCTCGACGGCGATGTGTCGTTCGGCGAGGAAGTCTTCGAGCGTGGGACGTTTTGCGATCCGCGGGTGTGTCGCGGACCGGATGCCGCAGTAGACGTCGTCAACCAAGGCCTGCTCGCGAGATGTCGTCGGCCGTGATGCGCGTTGCGGCTAGTGACCGCGTCGGTGTGGCCTTGGCGCAGATGCAGTCGCGGCGGTTTCGACGTTCAACGGGGCGACGTGCAGATCCACACCTGGGGGCGGCCTCGGCAACGAGCGCCAGCACGGGAGGCAGCAGGCTGATCTCGCCGAGGTCGGTGGCCTGGAGGTGGAACGTCCGCCGCGCAGTTTCGGGATCGAACCACGCCACTCCCGGTCATCGTGGCCTCGACAGCTTCAATCGCTTGGCGCAGCAGAGGATAGACCTGTCGTGACCGCTCGGTCGGCTCTAGACCGCCCGATGAGCGACTGAATAGGTTGTCGTTGAACTGCTTTCGTAACCGGCGCAGTGCATGGCTGACCGACGGCTGGGTCAGTGACATCTGCTCAGCGGTGCGGGTAACGCTGCGGGTTTCGTAGAGGCGCAGGAAAGTCCGCACGAGATTGAGATCGGTTTCAGCCACGTGGGAGATTATAGATACAGCGCATGTACAGGTAGAAAACATTCATTGGATTTATGTCATCTGCTCTCTTAGCGTGAATTCGCGGCCAAGAAATCACGAAGCGGGGAACTGGGCGCAGATGTTGACCGCTTGTCGAATCGGAGGACGCTGTCCCTAGTTCGACTTCCGAACGAAGGAATTTCATCATGACCACTACTACCGTCATCGACCATGTACTGGGCCGGCTCCACGACATCGGTGTGACCGATATCTTCGGCGTGCCAGGCGATTTCGCCTTCCCGTCCAAGACGCGATCGTCGCGCATCCCGATATCAACTGGATTGGCAGCTGCAATGAACTCAATGCTGCCTACGCCGCCGACGGCTACGCCCGCATCCGCGGTGTCGGCGCCGTCAGCACCACCTACGGCGTCGGCGAACTCAGCGCGATCAGCGCGGTGGCCGGCTCCTATGCCGAGCACCTGCCGGTCTTCCACCTCACGGGCATGCCCAACCTCGCCACCCAGGCCGACCGCGCTGGTCCACCACACCCTGGGCAACGGGGAGTTCGAACTGTTCCGCAGGATGGCCGACATCGTCGTCGGCGCCAGCGCGATCATCAACCTCGGCCAACGTCGTGTTCGAGAGTCGACACCGTGCTCGGCGTCACCCGAGACGGCCTGTGCCGTATCGAGCATGAGCGGATCGCAGTGCGGTGTTCTCCCGGCAAGGACTGGCCGAGCACCGACCGTACCGATCCTCGGTAGGACCGTTTGACGGCCCCGCCCCGCCGACTAGCGTCCGCTAGTGAACCGCCGCAAGAACTGGTTGAGTCCGGTCGTGCTGCGGATCGGTCAAAACCCGTTTGGCCGAACCGGATTCGACGATGCGGCCGCCGTCGAGGAAACACACCGTGTCCGCCACCTCGCGGGCGAAGGCCATTTCGTGGGTCGCCATCACGATGGTGCGACCAGAAGTCGCCAGCTCGCCCACGAGGGCCAGCACCTCGCCGACCAGTTCTGGGTCCAGCGCGCTGGTGATCTCGTCGAGCAGCAACAGCCGAGGTTCGTAAGCCAACGCGCGGGCGATGGCCACCCGTTGCTGCTGCCCGCCGGACAGTTTGTCTGGGTAGGCGTCGGCCTTGTCGGCCAGACCGACGCGGGCCAACAATCCACGGCCGCGTTCCTGGGCGTCGTTCCGCGTCGATCCGTGCACTACTCGCGGCGCCAGCGCGACGTTGGCCAGCGCGGTCATATGAGGGAACAGGTTGAACGACTGGAACACCATGCCCATCGCCTGGCGGGCCTCATCGGCGTCGATGCGCGGGTCGCTGATATCGCGGCCGTCGAGCAGGATCTGGCCATCGTCGATGTCCTCGAGCAGGTCGATGCACCGCAGCAAGGTCGACTTTCCCGATCCGGACGCACCGATCAGGACGACGACCTGGTGTTCGGCGACGTCGAGGTCCACGCCGTCGAGCACGGACCGACCGTGGTAGGCCTTGACCAGCCCCCGCACCGACAGCATCGGCGCCGGTGGAGTGTCACAACGCGCCCTGTCGAATCGCCGGCACGCTTGACGCCCAATCGGCGAGACGTGCCGACGGAACCGCCAGCGCGACGAACAACAGGCCGGCTACGACGTACGGGGTGAAGTTGTAGGTGGTGGCGGCCTGGATCTGCGCGGCCCGTACCGCGTCGACGGCGCCGAGCACCGAGATCAGTCCGCAGTCCTTTTGCAGGGCGACGAAATCGTTGAGCAGCGCCGGCGTCACCCGACGCGTCGCCTGGGGCAGCACCACCAGTCGCATCGTGCGCCGATAGTTGAGCCCCAGGGATTTGGCGGCGGCCAGCTGCGACGGATGGACCGATTCGATGCCCGCCCGGAAGACCTCGGCCACGTAGGCGGAGTAAATCAACACCAGCGCGAGACCACCGAGCAGCACCGGGTTCGTCGGAATGCCCGACAACCGCAGCCCCGGCAGGCCGAACCCGACGAGGTACAGGCAGATCAGCAGGGGCAGGCCCCGGAAGAGGTCGACATACCCGGTTGCCAACGCCCGCAACGGAAACCACACCGGGCCCCGCAGAGTCCGCACCGCGGCCAGACCCAGTCCGAAGATCAGGATCAGCACCTGGCAGACCACGAGCACCCGGACGTTGAGCCACAGTCCCTCCAACAGCGCAGGCAGGCTGTCCCAGCCGACGCGCAGGTTGAAGAACGAGTCGCGGACTCGCGGCCAGCCCGGCGACGATGTGACCGCGAACAGCAGTACCGCAGCGAACACCACGGTCGACACGAGTGCGATCAGCGTCGACCGGCGGGCGCGGGACTGCCGGTAGGCGACCCGGTCGATGGCGGCCGTGGTCACGAAAGCATCGGCGCGTTACCAGCGCTGGCGAGCCATTCCTTCTGCAGGTTGGCCAGCTCGCCGGCATTGCTGAGCTCGTCGACGGCCTTGGAGACACATGCGGTGAGCGGGCTGCCCTTGTCCAGCACGATGCCGAACTGCTCCGCCTTCTCGGTACCGGCGGGCAGCTGGCCGACGATGACCCTGTCGGTCAGTTCGCTCTGCACCTCGAAGGCTGTCGGCAGATCCAGCACCAGCGCATCGATCTGACCGTTCGTCAACGCGGCCTTGGCGTCGTCGTTGTTGTTGAACACCGCGACGGCTGGATTGAGCGCTTTGGCGGCGGTGTAGCTGGTCGTGCCGACCTGGGCGCCGAGCTTGAAGCCCTTGAGCCCGTCGAGGGTTTTCACCTGCGCCGCCGGCGAGGACTTCACCGTGACGACCGCCTGGGTGACGTCGAAGTAGGGCGACGAGAAGTCGACGGCCTGCTTTCGTTCCTCGGTGATGGAGAACTCATTGAGGTTGGCGTCGAACGTCTTTGGGCCCGGCGCAATGGCCGCGTTGAACGGCACCCGCACCCACTTCACGTCCTGCTTGGCATATCCGAGTTTGTCGGCGACCGCATAAGCGACCGCAGATTCGAAGCCCTTGCCGTTGGCGGGGTCGTCGTCGATAAACCACGGTGGGTAGGCCGAGCTGATCCGTGCCGAAGGTGATGGTCCCCTTCGTCAGCGTGGTCAGGGAGTCCTTCGCTGCACTGTTCCGGCCGGCGCTGGACCGGACGACGTGTTGTCCGCGGGAGCACAGGCGGTGCCTGTTGCCAGACCGATGACGGCCAGCACGGACACGAGACATGAGACGCTGCGCATGGGCGGCATCATCGCGCACCGGACCATTCGGCGCCAGCATTCACCTCATGATGACCAGACCCTGTATCTCTCTTCGTCAACGCTGATCCCTCCACCGTGGACGGCGACGAGCGCGGAGCCGATTCCTTACTGTTCTAGTCTTGGCGTCACCACCACCACCACCGACGGCTGGACATTGACACTGTCGGCGAACGAGTGAGCGGCAGACCCGATCCCCGCCGCTTGCTCCTGGTGTCTCCGCTGCGCGACTACATCGTCGGTGGGCTGTTCAACTCGACCCTGCGCGGACCGAAGGGCGCTTACCACTCAGACGCCATCGGGCACCATCGAGGCTGGTTATCAGATCCAGTGTGTCGGTGGGGAATGGTAGCCGCGATGAAACCCGCCGCGTAACCGTGAAGGTGCTCGAAGAGGACTTCGATGGCGCCGACGCATCGGTGGGGATCACCGACCATCGGGTGCAGGTTGACTGCCTGAGCCCCGCGATGATCCGTTCGTACGCCATCCTCACCCGACACACCGCCACCACTGACCCGTCGTCGCATACTACGGCGTTTCGATATCCGGCTAGCAGGCGGCACCAACGCACGCCAACATGAGGGAGGGGGTGTCGGCGTCACCTCGGCGAGACGCCGACACCCTCGCCCATTCCTCATACGACAATGCCGCCACACGGCGAAAGCACGCATCGGTCACACCGCGCCAGTCAAGGCGATCGACCCACTGACGCGGCCCGTGGTCGATCCGGCGATCCGCGGGCCGGCGTCCGTCGGAATATCAGCCACAGAAGGCGTTTGCGACATGTTGATGCCATCAACACCTTCGCGTATCCGCAGGTCGTTTCACGTTGTTTCGCGTTGTTTCGCGTCGTCAAATTCGGCGTTTCCGCAGGTCAGCGCGATTTTTGCAGCGGGTTCGATTCCCGGCAGCTCCACTGGAAGGGCCGCAGAGATGCGGCCCTTCTTCTTTGAATCGCACATCGGCGTGTCGGTCACTGCCGGCGCGCGAGCTGCTCCAACAGTGGTCGCGTCCGGTAGGCGACGACCTCGTGCATCGCGACCGACATCGTCGTGCGCTCAACCCCGGGCACCGCGAGTACCAGTCCGGCCACGCGATACAGGTCGTCTGCATCGGTTGCCACCACACCGATCAACAGATCGGCCGCACCTGAGAGCCCGGTGACCTGGGTGACTTGCGTGACGGTCTCCAGCGCGGCGATGACGTCCTCGAGTTGGTGTTGATCAACCACCGCGGTGATGAATGCCTTTAGCGGATAACCGAGGTCGCGCGGCGACACGCAGCGGTCGATCGGCGCGAGGACCTTCTCGTGATCCCACCGAGCCAGCCGCGCCTGGACGGTGTTCCGCGCCAGGTTCAGCTTGGTCGCCAGTTGCACTCCGGTGGCGCGCGGTGCGTCACACAGCGCCAGGAGCAGTCGGGCGTCGGTGCGGTCCAACCTCGTCATGTCGCCTCAGTATTGCACGTCACAATCAGCCGAATATGGGCAGCATGCTCAATAAGAGCCTATTAGCTTGCTCACTATGCATGCCGGTGTAACGCTGGAAGAAGCAATACGCCCATCAAACGCCTAGGTGGTTAGCCCAGATGACAGATCTCGACATCCGCCGACCGGACCGGCAGCCCTACGAGCTGGGCGATCGCTACCGCACGGGATCCGGTCCAGTGGTGCTCACCGGTGTGCAGGCCATCGCCCGCGCACTCGTCGAACAGCACGAGCGCGACGCGCGTGCCGGCCTGCGGGTGGCGACGTTCGTCTCGGGATATCAGGGCAGCCCGCTCGGTGGTGTCGACCGGATGCTCGCAGCGATGCCTGACGTTCTGGCGGCACACGGCATCACCTTCGTCCCCGGCCTCAACGAGGAGTTAGCGGCGACCTCGGTGTGGGGCAGTCAAGCCGATCTACCCATGGGCACCGCCACTCACGATGGAGTCGTTGGAGTCTGGTACGGCAAGGGGCCCGGCTTGGACCGGGCGACCGACGCCCTACGGCACGCCAATATGTACGGCGCCAACCCGCGCGGCGGGATGCTGCTTTGGTCGGCGACGACCCGGCGGCCAAGTCGTCCACGGTGCCCGCCGTCAGCGAGCGTTCGTTGGCCGCTCTCGGAATCCCGGTTCTGTTCCCGCGCAACGCCCGCGAGATCGTCACGATGGCTATGCACGGTGTGGCGATGTCGCGTGCCTCGGGATGCGTGGTGGCGCTCAAGATCGTCGCGGATGTCGCCGACGGCGCCTGGTCCGTCGACGGCAGCGACGTCCACACCGACATCGTCATTCCCCAAGTGCGGTGGGAAGGAAGGCCGTTCGTCTACCGCCAGCGGCCGATGGCTGCGCCTGCCGACAGCCTCGACGCCGAGGCTGACCTCTACGGACCCCGTGCCCAGGTCGTGCGCGCCTACGGTGCCGCCAACGGACTCGACGTCATCGAGCTCGATCCACCCCACGCGACCATCGGCATCGCTGCCACGGGAACGACTTTCGACTCCGTGCGACAGGCCCTGCGCCGATCTGGGCGCCGACGACTTCGCGCTCCACCATGCCGGTGATAAGGCTGCTGCGCATCGGCATGCCCACCCCGCTGGGGCCCGACACCGTCGGAACGTTCGCCGAGGGGCTCGAGGAGATCCTCGTCGTCGAGGACAAGACCGCATTCGTCGAGACCCAGGTGCGCGAAATCCTCTACGGCAGAGCCGGTGCGCCGCGGATCATCGGGAAGAAGGACGCCACGGGTCGGTTGCTCATCCCCGCCGGCGGCGAACTCACCGCAGGACGCCTGCTCGCGCCGCTGCGTCGCGTGCTCAATGACCGACTGGAACTGAAGAAGCCGCCGCCACCGGCATTGTCGCTGGAAGTGCTTCCCGCCCAACGCGCCGCGTACTTCTGCAGTGGCTGCCCGCACAATCGCTCGACCGCAGTGCCTGAAGGATCACTGGCCGGCGGCGGTATCGGATGTCACACCATGGTGACGATGTCCGGCCGCACGGACAGCGCCGTCATCGGCCTCACGCAGATGGGCGGGGAGGGCAGCCAGTGGATCGGCCAGGCCCCGTTCACCGACGTGCCCCACCTGTTCCAGAACATCGGCGACGGAACCTTCTTCCACTCCGGCCAACTCGCGGTGCAGGCCTGCGTCGCGGCAGGCGTGAACATCACCTATAAGTTGCTCTACAACGAGGTCGTCGCGATGACCGGCGCCCAGGACGCCGAGGGCGCCCTGACCGTCGCGCAGCTGACTCACAAACTGACCGCCGAAGGCGTGAAGCAGATCATCATCTGCGCCGACGAACCGAAGCGGCACGACAAGCGTGCCCTCGCCAAGGGCACCGTCGTCTGGCACCGCGACCGCCTCGACGATGCCCAGAAGAGACTGCGCGACGTCAAGGGCGTGACCGTTCTGATCTACGACCAACACTGCGCGGCCGACGCGCGTCGGCAACGCAAGCGCGGCACGCTGCCCACCCGCACCACCCGAGTCCTCATCAACGAGGCGGTCTGCGAGGGCTGCGGAGACTGCGGCGTCAAGTCCAATTGCCTGTCGGTGCAGCCGGTGGACACCGAGTTCGGCCGCAAGACGCGGATCGAGCAGACCTCCTGCAATACCGACTACAGCTGTCTTGACGGCGACTGCCCGTCCTTCGTCACCGTCGAGGTTCAGCCTGCGCACGCGAGGAGCACCAATCTCAGGGGCAAGCCGCGCACACCGTCGGCCCACGAGCCTCCGGCGTTGCCCGACCTTGACGTCGAGCCAGCCATCTCCACCCACAACGTCTTCCTCGCCGGAATCGGCGGTACCGGCATCGTCACGGTGAATCAGGTACTCGCCACGGCAGCGCTGCGTGCCGGCTACGACGTCGAAGGCCTCGATCAGATCGGGCTGAGTCAGAAGGCCGGGCCCGTCGTGTCGCACCTGAGATTCGCCGCAGGCAAGCTGGATCCTGTCCAACCGTCTCACCTCCCGCCAGTGCCGACTGCATCGTGGCCTTCGATCTGCTGGCAGCCGCCGACACCAAGAACCTCGGATATGGCGATCACGCCAAGACGATCTCGGTCGTGTCGACCAGCAAGACGCCGACCGGTGACATGGTCTACGACAAGACGATCACCTACCCCGAAACCGCTTACCTGCTCAACCGCCTTGGCCAGGTGTCGCGCACCGTGCACTCCCTCGACGCCCTGGCCGCCGCCCAGAACCTGTTCGGCAGCACGGCCGCAGCCAACTTCCTGCTCATCGGGGCTGCCCTATCAGACTGGGACGCTGCGGCTTCCGGCGGCGTCGATCGAAGAGGCCATCGAACTCAACGGCGTTGCGCGTCAAGGCCAACGTCGCCGCCTTCCGCTGGGGACGCGTCGCCATTGCCGACCCGGCCCGCTTCGACGACGTGGTGTCACCCGCGCGCGACCGGCAGCCAGCACCGCCGCCTGCACGCGTCCTTGAAGGTGCCACCTTCTGCGGGCAGGTCGGTGACCTCTATCTCACGACGGGCGGCGAACCTCGTTCAGTTCCAAAGCGAGAAGGTCGCGCGCCGATACGTGACGCTGCTGCAGTCGATCTGGACCGCTGAGCGTGCAGTGGGCGATCGCACCGAGTTCAGTGAGGCCGTCGCGAAGGGGCTCTACAAGTTCACCGCATACAAGTGACGAGTATGAGGTGGCGCGGCTGCTGACCGACCCTCAGTTCCTCTCGTACGTGAAATCGAGGTCCCGGCCGGCGAGAACCTGACCTACAAGCTCCACCCACCCGTGCTGCGGGCGATGGGGCGGAGGAAGAAAATCGGCTCTCGGTCCGCGAAGCCACGTCGCCCTGCGCATTCTCGCTAAGGGAAAGCGACTGCGCGGCACCAGTTCGACCCGTTCGGCTACGCGCACGTCCGGAGGGTCGAGCGCAGCCTGCTCACCGAGTACGTCGATGTCGTCACGCGGCTCGCTGCCGAGCTGGACCCGACCAATTACGACCGGGCAGTGGAAGTGGCAGGCCCGGCGGACATGGTGCGGGGCTATGAGGACGTCAAACTGGCCAGCGTCGAGGCCTACCACACCCGGCTGAGCGAGCTCGGAGTCACGGCGTCCGGCTAAAGCACCGGGGACCGTGGATCGGTACGTCCATCTCGCCCATCGCCGACCAGCCGCTCGCACGGGGACGCACTCCCTGCGACGCTTGAGCACCGATTTGGCCCTCTCGAAGGGGCGTGAAGGCGCTGTTGATGCCATCAACACTCTTCGGTGTATCAGCAGGTCGCGGCGCGTCGTTTCGCGTGCTTTCGCGTTGCGAAATCCAATGTTTCCGCAGCTCAAGGAGACAAATTCTGTGTCTGGTCCGATTCCCGGCAGCTCCACTGGAAGGGGGCCGCACTGAAGGCGGCCCTTCTCTGGCTGGACAACTGGTCTCACACCCGTCCGTCGACAACGATCCATGGGTCGGTTTCACCCGCGAATCTCCTTGTGAAAAGCTGCCGGTAGATTGAGGCGGGGCCGGACGCACGCTTTTGCCTTTCACCCCGGTTGCAGTGCTGGCGAAACCGATATCGTCTTGCCAGTGTCGCCGGCGAAAATCGTGAAATCGTACGGCTGGGGCAGACGAATCGGCGGCGGCAGGCTCACGGCAAACCGGTAAGCATCCGCAGGGAGACCGCACGGTAATCGGGATAAGAAACGCGCCTAAGGGTGTGAACCGCTAACCGCGTTGTGTTGAAAATGTGACTTCTGTTGAGCAGAGTTGCCGGAGTTAGTTGTGCGTCGTGAGTCGCATCTAAACAGGGGTCCCCGGATGCCCGCGCTGACCGTGCGGACCGCCGGGTCGCAACGCACCTTTGCGCCGGGCCACTGACGTGGTCATCGGACGTGACCTCCAAGCCGACGTTCGCGTGGCCAATCCGCTGGTGTCGCGGGCGCACATCGTTTTGCGCTTCGACCGCGGCCGGTGGGCTGGCGATCGACAACGGCAGCCTTAACGGAATGTTCGTTGACCGTCGAAGGTGTCAGTCGGTGGACATCAGCGACGGGCAGAGCATCAGCATCAGTAATCCGGACGGGCCGAGGCTGACGTTCGAGGTCGGGCGCCGCATGGGTGCCGTCGGCCGGCCACCGAGCGGCCCCAAGCCCGTCCGACCGCCCAGCGGCCCGCAGCCGGTGCCGCGCCTGGCACAACAGTACGTTTCACAACCGGCGTCGCAATCGAACTATCAGACGCCCACAGAGATGAGGCCGGCAGCGAGGCGCGAGTGGCGGCGACGGGTCGAAGCTGGCGACGAGCATGATCCGGATCCTGCGCGCCCTGCGCCGGCACCGCGGCCGGCGCACCACCACTATCGGCCGCGCCACCGACAACGACATCGTGATCCCCGATGTGCTGGCGTCGCGTCATCATGCGACGTTGGTGCCCAGCCCCGAGCGGCACCGAGATCCTGGACGACGCGCAGCATCAACGGGACGTTCGTCAACGGCACGCGCGTCGATGCGGCGCTGCTGCGCGACGGCGACGTGGTCACGATCGGCAACGTCGACCTGGTGTTCCACAATGGCACCCTGGTCCGTCGCACCGAGACCGAAGCGCGACCATTCGCACAGGCGGTCTGGAGGTTCGCACGGCATCAGCCTGGACGATCGAGGGCACGGACTGACGCTGTTGAACAACATCTCGTTCTCCGCGCGGCCCGGGCACGCTGACCGCGGTGATCGGCCCGTCGGGTGCAGGCAAGTCGACGCTGCGCGCGAGTTGGTGGCCGGCACCACGAATCCCACCCGACGGGCACAGTGTCGCTTCGAGGGCCACGACATCCACGCCGAGTACGCCTCGCTGCGCAGTCCGGATCGGCATGGTGCCCCAGGACGACGTGGTGCACAGGCCAGCTGACCGTCAACCAGGCGCTGGTGCTACGCGGCCGAGCTGCGGCTGCCCCCGGACACCACCAAGCAAGATCGGCGCCAGGTCGATCGCGCAGGTGCTCGAGGAACTCGAGATGACGCCGCACGCGCGAGACCCGCGTCGGACAAGCTCTCCGGCGGCCAGCGCAAACGGGCTTCGGTGGCGATGGAATTGCTGACCGGTCCGTCGCTGCTGATCCTCGACGAGCCACGTCTGGCCTGGATCCCGCGCTGGACCGCCAGGTGATGACGATGCTGCGCCAGCTCGCCGACGCCGGCCGCGTGGTGCGTGGTGGTGACACACTCGCTGACATACCTCGACGTTTGCGATCAGGTGCTGCTGTTGGCTCCCGGTGGCAAGACGGCGTTCTGCGGGCCGCCCAGCGAGATCGGCCCGGCCGATGGGCACGACGAACTGGGCCGACATCTTCAGCAGCGTCGGCGCGCGACCCCGATGCGGCGAATCGGCGGTTCCTGCAAGCACGGCCAACGCCGCCGCCGGCAGCCGCCGGCGACAGAACAGCCGTCGGACTTGGGCGAGCCGACGTGCACCGAGCCTGCGGCGGCAGTTCTCCACAATCGGTCGCCGGCAGGTGCGGCTCGATCGTGTCGGACCGCGGCTACTTCATCTTCCTGGCGCTGCTGCCGTTCATCGTGGGTGTGCTGTCGCTCGCCGGTGCCTGGGACCGTCGGCTTCGGCGTACCCGTACCCGATGGGCGACGACGCCCAGCGAGCCGGGCCAGATCCTGGTGCTGCTCAACGTCGGCGCAATCTTCATGGGCACCGCGCTGACGATTCGGGACCTGATCGGCGAGCGGGCGATCTTCCGCCGCGAGCAGGCGGTCGGGTTGTCGACGACGGCTTACCTGCTGGCCAAGATCTGGGTGTACTCCACCGCGGCGATCATCCAGTCGGCGATCCTGGTGGCGATCGTTGTGTACGGCAAAGGCGGCCCCACACAGGGCGATGTGGTGGTCGGCAACGCGAGCGTCGGGCTGTTCGTGAGTGTCGCGGGAACCTCCGTCGCTGGGGCGATGCTCGGGTTAGCGCTGTCTGCGCTGGCCCGGTCCAACGAGCAGATCATGCCAATGCTGGTGGTGTTGGTCATTTCGCAGCTGGTGTTCTGCGGCGGCATGATACCCGTGGCGCACCGGCTCCTGGTCGACCAGCTGTCCTGGTTCACGCCGGCCCGGTGGGGCTTTGCCGCGTCGGCCTCGACGGTGGACCTGATCGAAGCTTGTCCCCACGCCGTCGGCGCCCAGACGATTCGTTCTGGAAACACACCCCGAAGCGGTGGATCTTCGACATGGGCATGCTTGCCCTGCTGTGCATCGGCTGCGCCACGTTCATCCGCTGGAAGATCCGGCTCAAGGGCGAGTAGGTCGTCAGCTGCTGTCCGCCGTGTTCGCGCAGGAGAAGCCCTCAAGCGATTACCGGTCTGGTGTCGTTGACGCCGTCAACACCTTTCGGTGTATCCGCAGGTCGATTCACGTCGTTTCGCGTCGTTTCGCGTAATCAAATTCTGTGGTTTCCGCGGGTCACACCGGCTAATGCAGCGGGTTCGATTCCCGGCAGCTCCAGCAAGGAGGTCGCTGGTCAGAGCCAAAAATTCTGGCCAGTCTTCTTTTTCAGCGACATCTCGTCAACATCCGTCGGTTAAGGTCGCCAATCACGTTCTCGTGCAACGCTATCGGCGTGACCGCTGTGCCGCGCCCCCTCGATGAAGTCGATGGCGTCGTGCGCGCGGTGCTGCAGGCCGAGGCGAGGTGGCGGTGGTGCGGGAACTTGTCAACGCTATTGAACGCCACATCTTTTTCGCGATTCCGCTTCTCGGCGCTCGGTCGCGCTGTCGGCGATCCCTCGCCGTTGGGCCTGAGAGACCGGGAGCAACAGCAGGCTGGCGGAGCCTGGGTAGGCAACACGCCGGGCGGGGTGATCGGCTGGGGATCGGGGTGCGGGGATGATAGGTGGCTGATGAACTCGGTGATGGTGGATTGTTCGAGGTAGATCTTGGACAGAGCGGGCAGACGCGCATCTCGCGAGGCCGAAGTCGACCTGTTGGACAAGGCGTTCCGCGTATTCGCCCCGGATCAGGGATCGCTGTTGCCGCCGTCGCTGGATGACTGGTTGCCGGCCGAGCGTCTGGCCCGGTTAATTGCGGTGTTGGTCGACGAGCATTTGGATCTTGTCCGCATTCGGGCCGCCCACACCGAGGGGCGCGGCGCGCCGCCCTGTGATCCGCGGCTGAATGGTGCAGCATCCTGTTGTACGGCTACAGCATCGGGGTGCGCTCGTCGCGGGTGATCGAACGCAAATGCGTCGATGATGTGCTGCTTTCGGTGGCTGGCCGCGGGGCGGTCCCGGACTATCGAGCGATCGCCCGATTCCGCAGGCGGCACCTGGCTGCGTTGGGGCACCTGTTCGTGCAGGCGTTGGCGTTGTGCCAGGCCGCGGGCGTCGTCCGGCTAGGCCGGGTCGCGCTGGACGGGACGAAGGTGCGGGCCAACGTTCTGGCTGCAGGAGGTCTCAGCCCCTGTTGGCCGACGCCGAACGGATCGATAAGGCCGAGGACGCGACGTTGGGCAAAAACAGTCGCGGTGGCGAGGTCGTCCGAGCAGCCGCGGCGACGCGAAACTGCGGCTGGCCGAGATCCGGCGCCGCATGCGAGGGCGCTGGCGTCAGGCGGCAGAGGCCACCGGAAGATCGACGGCGCAGCGTCCACTGGTCGGTGCGCTCTTGCTGGCGTTGACGTTCGCGGGCGGCTACGCCGTGGCGGTGCACAAGACCGTCACGCTGTCCGTCGACGGCTTACCGATGACGGTGTCGACGATGAAGTCGCGGGTGATCGACGTGGTGCGGGAAAACGGCTTCGCCGTCGGCGAGCACGACAATCTCTATCCGGGCGCCAATCAGCCGGTCCACCAGTCCGACACCATCGTGCTGCGACGCGGCCGGCCGCTGCAGGTGTCGATCGACGGCCAACCAAGCAAGCAGGTGTGGACGACGGCCTTGACCGTCGATGAGGCCCTCAAGCAGCTGTCGATGAGCGATGCCGCCCCGGCCGCGGCGTCTCGCGTGCCAGCCGCTTGCCGCTGGCCGGCATGGCGCTGCCGGTGGTCAGCGCGAAGCACGTGCACATCAACGACGGCGGTGTGACCAGCGACCAGCGCCTGGCGGCGCCCACCGTGGGCCTGCTGCTGGCAGCGGCCGGTGCGCCGCTCCAGCAGGACGACAAGGTGGTGCCCCGGCGTCGACGCCGGTCATCGAGGGCATGCAGATCGTGGTCACCCGCATCCGGGTGCACAATGGTCGCCGCGCGCATGCCGCTGCCGGCGTCGACTGCGGCGCATCGCAGACCCGGCAATGAACATCGAGCCGCCACGTCGTCGAGGACCCCGGCACTCCCGGCACCCAGGACGTCACCTTCGCCGTCTCGACCGTCAACGGCGTCGAAACCGGCCGACGGCTGGTGGCCCACGATGTCGTGACACCCGCCCGGCCGTCGGTACAGCGGGTCGGTGCCAAGCCGGGCACCGCAGGTACCGCCGGTGAGCAACAGCGCCACGTGGGACGCGCTGGCCTCCTGCGAGTCCAGCGGCAACTGGGCCATCAACACCGGCAACGGCTTCTACGGTGGCGTGCAGTTCAACCAGAACACCTGGAGCGCCACGGTGGACTGCGGTATGCGCCGCGCGCCGACCTGGCCACCCGAGAAGAGCAGATCGCGATCGCCGAGGTCACTCGGGCGCGGCAGGGCTGGGGCGCCTGGCCGGTATGCAGCGCAAGAGTGCGGGCGCACTAACCATCCGGCTACTCCGTCGCAACGCGGCATCACTCTAACACCGGTGGGGCGGTACGGCGCTGCTCGAAAATAGCGCCGGGCCGTCCGTTCACACCTCGTATCGGCAGGGATTTTCCACAGCCAGCGCGAAGGCGGCACCTCCTCGACTAGCCGGACGCCATGTGATCAGGACTTTGAAACCGTTCCACTGAGCCCAAGAAGCCCCGCTAAGCCCCCAATGAGGTGGGACTATTCCTTTTCCAGCGTGAACTGGCACACGTTGGTGTAGCCGTCGCGGAACAGCTCGGCGCAGCCGGTCAGGTACTTCATGTACCGGTCGTAGACCTCTTCCGACTGGATCGCGATCGCCTCGTCCTTATGAGCCTCGAGCGCCGCCGCCCACGTGTCGAGCGTCCTCGCGTAGTGCAGCTGCAGCCGCTGGATCCGGCTCACCGTGAACCCGGCCTTCGTGGCGTGCTCCTCGACCAGTGCCACCGTCGGCAGCCGGCCGCCGGGGAAGATCTCGTCCATGATGAATTTGAAGAAGCGCAAGTGCCGCATCGTGATCGGCAGTTTGCGCTCTTTGTTCTCTTGCGTGCTCAACTGCACGATCGTGTGCAGCAGCATCTTGCCATCGTCCGGCAACAGGTCATAAGCCATCTTGAAGAAATCGGTCGTAGCGGTCGATAGCCGAAATGCTCGAGCGGGCCGATCGCCACGATCCGGTCCACCGGCTCGTGGAACTGCTCCCAGCCCTCGAGCAGCACCCGCTTGGAACGCGGGCTATCCGAGACCGCGATCAGCTGCTCGACGTAGGCCTTCTGGTTCTTGCTCAGCGTCAGGCCGACGACGTTGACGTCGTACTTCTCCAACGCGCGCAGCATCGCCGCCCCCAACCGCAGCCGACCTCGAGCAGCGTCATGCCCGGCTGCAGGCCGAGTTTGCCCAGCGCCAGGTCGATCTTGGCGATCTGGGCCTCTTCCAGCGTCATGTCGTCGCGCTCGAAGTATGCGCAGCTGTAGGTCCGCGTCGGGTCCAAGAACAACTCGGAAGAAGTCGTCGGACAGGTCGTAGTGGGCCTGCACGTCCTCGAAGTGTGGCCGCAAGCTCCGCGTTTCTTCGAGCAATTGTCAGTCCCGTCGTAACGGCTGCAGGCAGGGGAGTCGCTTGTCGGCTTCGATGCCCGCGCGGACTCCCGGCAAATAATCCTCACCACTCGATAACGGGCAGGCTGCACGCCTTTGCCGAGCAAGTGCCCGATCGCGAAGACCACCAGCGCGGCGGCACCACCGACCAGCAGTTGACGTATGGTGCATCCCTCCTCACTCCAGACTGAAAGTCTAATTTTGTGACCAGGGAGGCTACGGCCAGCCACTGCCAGCGCGCCAGCGGCGGGAACAGCGGCCAAACTGGCGGCCCTTCTCGGGAGGCGTATGCGGTTGCCGCGCCACGGTGGTGAGGATGCCATGAGACGGCCATGAGGCGTGGGAGGCTCACGGCGCTAGCTCCGTCCCGAACCGTCCTCGCAGGTTCCGACAAGGGTTCGCGCACCGTTCTGGAGACGGCGTCGCGAGGATCGCGCGACGGGCTCGCGGGCCAGGGTGGCACAGCTGGGATTCCGACGCGGGCTTCGGCTCTGGCGTGCGGGGGTACGGTCAACACACCGGACAGATCATCGCCGGTCGATGTCAGCCGTGCACATCGCCGCATAAACGTATCGCTGGATCAGCGACGCCGACCATCCACCGGGGCACCTCGATCGAGGGGCACGGGGGGCCGCTGACCTCCGGGGTACCCGCCGTCGCAGTAAGCCGCATCCCTTGCGGCGGCTCATAACTCGAGCAGCTTCGATTGCCGCATCCGGCTCCTTGCGATTTGCCCTGCAGTTCGCTGCGTCGTCGTCGTCTAACTGGACGGTGGTGTCCCGGGTCGCGGGGAGCGCTCTACCGGGCCCACTGAGCGACCGACAGCCGCGGCTATCCGCGCTGGTTGACGCTCACCGGCGGGCCCGGCGCCATGGCCCGGGCGGCCCATCCGGCGGCAGCGGCAGAGAGGACGTGCCAGGCGCCGTGGTACTGCCACAGGCTGTCGGGCCGGCACAGCGGCGACCCGGAGCGTCCCGCGGCGTAGGCGGCCAGTCCCAGCGCGAAGACGCCGGCCGCTGTCGCCCAGGCCGACCGCCGCTGCCGGCGCCCGCTCGGGCCAGGCCGGCGGCGTACACCGCTCCCGCGGCGACGATGGGCCAGTCGTGGGCGAGCTCCGCCCATGACGGCTGGGGCCCGTGGTAGGCGAAGCTGCCGGCCCCGACCGCCACGAGCGCCACTCCGGCAGCCCCCGCCAGCGGCGCCTGACCCGCATCGCCCAGCACAGCACGGCCATCCCGGCGGCGACATAGGCCAGGCTGGTGACGGCCAGGACGGGCTGCGCCAGCGCGGCGCCTACGATGCGCTCGCAGTCCGAGTGACCGAAACTCGCGGGAGCGGTCAAGACCTGCATGGGCGATCCACCGTAACGCGCCAGCCGGGGCGAGAACGGGCCGGGCGAGGCGGCCGCTCCGAGGAATAGCCAAGGGCAATGTGTGGACGGATAGTGACCTCCTCGGCGTCGGACGCTGAGGGCATCAGTGCCAAATCCCTTGACGGGCCGCCCTGCCGCTCTGGCCGCCCTGGAGGTTGTGCGCGGCGGCAAGGCCGCCGGCCTGCTGGTGGCCAAGATGGACAGGTTGAGTCGCTCGGTGGTGGACGGTGCGGGTCTGATGGAGCGGGCCGCTCGCGAGGGCTGGGCGCTGCACTTCGCCGATCTCGACACTTTGATACGACGCTCGGTCGAGACCGAGGTGAAGAGCTCGGATGACGCCCCGAGGTCTGGGCCCCGGTGGCGAGGATTTTTACTCTTAGCTCTGCTGGCCGAGGACGTAGTCGCGCGGGTCGTGGCGAGCCATCAATGCTTCTCTTCGCGTGCGGCTGTGTTGTGCGGTCCCTTGTCGACTGAGTCAGCTGACGGCGACCCGCAACGTCTTGAAGCCGCGCGGGACATTGTTCAGGACCGGCTCCTGCTCCAGGATCGTGAAGCGCCGGAACGCGTTTGGCCAGCGCGGTGAATTCAAGGATCTCTATCTGGGCGAGATTCATGCCGATGCACGCGTGCGGCCCGGCACCGAAACCCAGATGATCGCCCGTGGCCAAGCTCGGGCAGGTGTTCGCCGGCACCGCCGAGAGCCCGGCCGCAGTGATCCCAGCACCGTGATGTTCCTACTGCTGCACCGCTGCCTGGTCATGGGCGTGCGGTCGTTCCGCCGGCCCGCCGCGCCGGTCCGGGTCCTGAGTGCCCTACTCAGCGCAGCCGATCACCGCCCACCCCAGACTCCCCGGACGTCGGACGCCCCGGCCAGCGCGAACACCTTGGCCAGGGCGTCGTCGGGATCGGCCGCGTGCTCGAGCACTACGTCCAGGGTGCCGCCGGGTTGCGGGCCGACCCAGACCGCGTCGAACTGTTTGCCCACCGACAGGTCACCGACCTCGCCGTCCATCTCCAGCGCGGCGGCGCCCGGCCGCGGTGGCCAGGTACAGCATGTGCGCCGCGGTCAGCGGCAGCCCGTCCGCGCCGAGCAGGGCCTGCATGAAGTAGGACTGGAGGCCCTCGCTGCGAAGCGAGAAGCCGGTGCCGGCGCCCACGTCGGTGCCCAGCGCCACCCGCACGCCGTGCTCGACGTGCCGGCGCAACGGGAACAGCCCGCTGCCCAGCGCGCTGTTGCGGGACGGGCAGTGCGCGCACGCTCGCGCCGGCCGCGGCCAGCTGGTCGAGCTCGGCGTCGGCCGGGTGCACGTTGTGCGCCAGCACGCTGCGCCGCCCGAGCAGCCGGTAGCGGCCGTAGGTGTCCACGTAGGAGTCGCACTCGGGGAACAGGTCCGCGCACGGCGTCGATCTCCGCGGTGTTCTCGTTGACGTGGCGAGGTGAACAGCGCGCCGTCGACGTCCCGCAGCAGCGCTGCGCACGGACTCAGCATCGGGGCGCTGGCCGAGAGCGAGAACCGGGGTCACGGCGTAGCGCAGCCGGTCCTTGCGGTGCCAGCGGCTCGGCCAGCGCCAGCCCGTCCGTCGTACGCCTGCTCCGGGCGTGGTCAGCAGCTCCGGGCGCAGCAGCCGGTCGCTGACCACCAGCCCGGCGCTGACCCGCATCCCGCTGGCCGCCGCCCGCTCGAACAGGCAGTCCACCGCGGACGCGAAGTGTGCGCCGAAGACCAGCGCGGTCGTGGTGCCGGCCCAGATCAGCCCGTCGACGAACTCGGCGGCCACCGCGCGCGCGTAGTCGACGTCGGCCATCCGGGCCTCCTCCGGCAGCGCGCAGCGGTCCAGCCAGTCCAGCAGCGGCATGCCCAGCGCGCCGATCACGCGCACCTGGGGGAAGTGGACGTGGGTGTCCACCAAACCGGGCAGCACCACGCCGCCGGTCAGGTCGACCACCTCGGCATCCGGGTGCGCCGCGCGGACCCGGGCGAACGGTCCCCGGTCGGTGATCACACCGTCGGTCACCGCGATCCCGGCGTCGGACTCGGCGCGCAGCACCCCGCCGGTGAACGGCGACTCGGGGAGTGTCCAGGACGGTCCCGCGGTAGATCGTCATCGAGTGCGCCTCGGCCGCGCTCGGCGCTCGCATCGGTGCCTGCGGGACGCTCCGCGCTGGAAACGCCAGCAGCAGGTCGGCGGCCACGCTCACGGCGATAGTCGCCGGCTCCTTACCGGTGATCTCCGGGCAGCCCGATCGGGGTGGTGATGCGGGCGAGCGCCGCGCTCGTCGTGCCCCTCCTCAGCGAGCCGCGTAGCGAACCGGCGCCACTTCGCCGCGGACCCGATCAGGCCGATCGAGCCCAGGTGTCCGCAGCGCAGCGCGGCGTCGCACAGCGCGACGTCCTCGGCGTGGTCGTGGGTCATCGATCAGCACGTGGCGGCCGGCCGGCAGCTCGCCGAGCACCAGCTCCGGCACCGACCGCGTGGTGGGTGTGCACCCGGGCTACGGCGTCGGCGGTGAGCGCGCCAGCCGCTCCGGCTCGACGTGCTGCGCCGGGAGTCGACCAGGTGCAGCTCGATGTCGTGCCGGGCCAGGATCCGGGCCAGCTCGCAGCCGACGTGCCCGATCCCGAAGATCGCCACCGCGGGCACGGCCGGCAGCGGCTCGAACAGCACGGTCACCTCGCCGCCGCAGCACTGGACGCCGTGCTGCGCCGGGGCCCGCTCGGTGAGGCCCGCAGGACCTCGGGTCTCCGGCTCCCGGGTGCCCGCGGCCAGCACTCGCGCGGCCGCCAGACGACGGCCGACCTGCTCGAGGTTGCCGCCGCCGATGCTGCCCCAGCAGTCGTGCGCCGGACACGACCATCTTCGCCCCGGCCTCCCGGGGCGCGTGCCCGCGCACGGCGATCACGGTCACCAGCACTCCGGGCACGCCGCGCGCGCGCAGCCGCGCCATCGCGCGTCAGCCAGTGCATCTCAGGTGCCGCCTCCGGCGATCTGGGCGACAGGCGCCTCCTGGGCGCATGGGGGCATCCGTGGAGCGAGCGCGCTGGATGGCCCAGAACACCTGCTCCGGGGTGGACCGGGCAGCCCAGGTCGACGCTAGTGCCCGGTCGGGCCGAACGCGGCGCACCGCCTCGCGCAGCGCCTCCCGCACGCTGAACGCCAGCATCAGCGGCGGCTCGCCGACCGCCTTCGAGCCGTACACCGCGCCGTCCTCGTGCGCCTTCTCCAGCAGCGCGCACGTTGAACTCCTCGGGCATCTCCGAGAAGCTGGGCAGCTTGTAGGTGCTGGCCGCCTGGGTGGCCAGCCGGCCGCGGGACGGCCCGTCGCCGGTCGTCCCAGCGCAGGTCCTCCAGGGTCAGCCAGCCCGGCGCCCTGCACGAACCCGCCTCGACCTGGCCCGAGGTCGACCAGCGGGGACAGGCTGTCGCCGACGTCGTGCACGATGTCGACCCGCCGCAGCCGGTAGGCGCCGGTGAACCCGTCCACCTCCACCTCGCTGGCCGCCGCCCCGTACGCGAAGTACTTGAACGGCGAGCCGTGCATGTGCTTGGCGTCCCAGTGCAGACCCGCGGTGCGGTAGAAGCCGGCCGCCCACAGCTGCACCCGCTGGTAGTAGGCGAGGTGCACCAGCTCGGCGAACGTCAGCTCGCCGTGTCGAGCCCGAGCCGGTCACCATGCCGTCGACGAACCGCACGTCGGCCGGGTGCACGCCGAGCTCGTTCGGCGGCCACCTCGGCCAGCCGGGCCGCGGATCTGCTCGCAGGCGTTCTTGACCGCGCCGCCGTTCAGGTCGGCGCCCGAGCTGGCCGCGGTGGCCGAGGTGTTGGGCACCTTGTCGGTGCGGGTCGGCGCCAGCCGCACCGTCGACAGCGGCACCCCGAGCGCGGTCGCCGCGACCTGCAGCATCTTGGTGTGCAGGCCCTGGCCCATCTCGGTGCCGCCGTGGTTGATCAGCACCGAGCCGTCGCTTGTAGACGTGCACGCAGCGCGCCGGCCTGGTTGAACGCGGTCAGGTTGAACGAGATGCCGAACTTGACCGGAGTGATGCGCCAGCCCGCGCTTGGTGTGCTCGTGGGTCGGCGTTGAACGCCTCGATCTCGACCAGCCGCCGATCCACGTCGCCGGTCTGCCAGCACCTGCGCTCCAGGCCCGCTCGATGCGCTCCGGGTGGCGCACCGGCTGCCCGTACGGGCGTGGTCTGCCCGGCTGTGTAGAAGTTGCGCCGCCGCAGCTCGCGGGCGTCAGGCCCAGCGCGGGCGCGCACCGGCCGAGGATGTCCTCGATCACGATCATGCCCTGCGGCCCGCCGAACCCGCGGAACGCGGTCTGCGAGGTCTTGTTGGTCTTGCGCGATCCGCCCGTGCACCTCGATGTTCGGGATCCAGTAGGCGTTGTCGATGTGGCAGCAGCGCCGCGGCCATGCACCGGCTCGGACAGGTCGAGGCTCCAGCCGCCGTCCGCGGTCAGCGTCGCCGGTCAGCGCGCTGGAGCGTGCCGTCGTCGTCGAAGCCGACCTTCCACGTCGCGTGGAAGCCGTGCCGCTTGCCGGAGATGGTGATGTCCTGGGTGCGGTTGAGCCGCAGCCGCACCGGGCGCCCGGTCAGCGGTGCGCCGAGCGCGGCGATCGCCGCGTAGCCGTGCGGCTGCATCTCCTTGCCGCCGAAGCCGCCGCCCATCCGCAGGCACTGCACGGTGACCTCGTGGCTGCGCCAGCCCGAGCACGTGCGCGACGATCTCCTGCGTCTCGGTCGGGTGCTGCGTGCTGGACTGGACGAAGACCTGCCCGTTCTCGTCGACGCTGCGCCAGCGCGCGCGTTGGTCTCCAGGTAGAAGTGCTCCTGCCCGGCGAACTCGAACTCGCCCTCGAAGACGTGCGCGCACGCGGCGCCAGCGCCGCCTCCGGCGTCGCCGCGGCGCAGCACGGGCCGCGCGCCCTGGAAGCTCTCCGCGGCGATCGCCTCCGGTCGATCGTGATCAACGACGGCAGCGGGTCGTAGTCGACCGCGACGCCGGTGCGCCCCGACCCGGGCCGCCTCCGAGGTCTCGCCGAGCACCCAGCAGACCGGGTGCCCGTAGTACATGACCTCGCTGACGGGAACAGCGGCTCGTCGTGCTTGACCCCGGCGTCGTTCACCCCGGGCACGTCGGCCGCGGTGAGCACGCGCACCACGCCGGGCACGGCGCAGCGCCGGCGCGGTGTCCAGCGCGCGTCACGTGCGCGTGCGCGTGCGGGGCCTGCACCGGGTAGGCGTGCAGCACGCCCGGGTAGCGGCTGACCAGGTCGTCGGTGTAGAGCGCCAGGCCCGGTGACGTGCAGGTCCGCGCTCTCGTGCGGCATCTCGACGCCGACCACCGGGCGCGGCGGGCGGGTGCTGAGTTCACTCATGACGTGATCCCTCTGGTATTCCGGACTCGGCATGGAACTTGAGCAGGCGACTGCTCGAGCATCGCCGCCCGGAAGGCGGCGCTGGCCCGGTGGTCGTCGATCGGGGTGCCCTCGCGCGCCGAGCACGGCGGCGGCGCTCCCGTACGGTGTCGGCGGTCCATGGCCGGCCGCGCAGCGCGTCCTCGGTGGCGGTGGCCCGCAGCGGGGTGGCCGCCACCCGCCGAGGCCGATGGCGACCCGCGTCGACGACACCGTCCGGCGACCTCGAGCGCGAACGCGATCGCCACGCTGGAGATGTCGTCGAACCGCCGCTTGGCGATCTTGTGGAAGGCGACCGTCGGGGCCAGCGGCAGCGGGATGCGCACCGCCTGGATCAGCTCGGCCGGCTGCTTCACGCGTCTGCCGGTAGCCGGTGAAGTAGTCGGCCAGTGCGCACCTCGCGTTCGCCGCCCGGCCCGGCCAGCACGACCGTCGCCTCCAGCGCCAGCAGCGCGGGCGGGGCGTCGCCGATGGGGAGGCGGTGCCCAGGTTGCCGCCGAGGCGTGGCGCCGTTGCGGATCAGCCGGGACGCGAACTGCGGCCAGAACTGGTCCAGCAGCGGGATCCGCCCGTCCAGCAGCCGCTCGGCCTCGGACAGGGTGAGCGCGGCGCCGATCTCGATCGGTCGATGAGCCGACGTCGAACGATCCGCAGCTCCGGGCAGCTGGTCGACGGCCACCACGAACGCGGCGCCGGATGCCGCGCAGGTTGACCTCGACGCCCCAGTCGGTGCAGCCCGGCGATCACGGTCGGCGTCCGGCCGCTCGGCCAGCAGCGCGAGCGCCGCGGCCAGGTCGGCGGGCCGGACGAACTCGGTGTCGCCGACCGCACCCGGGTGGCCGGCACGGCGGGCGCGGGCGCCGCGCAGCGCCGGGCGCAACGTGTCGTCCGCGGGCGGGGCGTCCAGGGCGTAGGCGGCGTCGCGGATCGGCCGGTAGCCGGTGCAGCGGCACAGGTTGCCCGCTCATCGCGTGCAGGTCGAACCCGTTCGGCCCGTGCTGCGTGGTCGGCCGCCCGCGTGCTGCCGTTGCGCGCTGGGATCCGCGTCGGTCCGGCCGGTAGTACTCGGCGGCCATCGAGCAGATGAAGCCGGGCGTGCAGTAGCCGCACTGGGAGCCGCCGCGGTACGCCATCTCCCGCTGCACCGGGTGCAGCGCGCCCGGCGTGCCGAGACCCTCGGCGGTGACCAGCCTCCTGGCCATCCAGCGCGAGCACCGGCACCAGGCAGGCGTTCAGTGCGGTCCAGAGGGTGCGACCCTCGCCGTCGGGCCGGAGCCACCAGCACCGAGCAGGCGCCGCACTCGCGCCCTCCGCGCAGCCTTCACCGTTGGCGCTCAACTGGTCGCGCAGCCAGTCAGAGCGCGGTGACGTGCGGCTCGATATCGACCACCGGGCGCTGCTCCGCCGTTGACCATAACCCGTGGGTGTCGTCGCGACGCCCGTTCCTTCCTTTGCAGGTCACGGTACCTCGCGCGGGCCAGCTAGCGATCGGTGCGCGAGGCCCGCGGATTTGGTGAGTTCGTGCTCGTCGACGGTGACCACGTGGTCCCGCTCGACCACCGTGTCGGCCGCCGAGCCAGCAGCAGCTCCAGCGGTGGGGGCGCGCCCAGCACCAGCGCGGCTACCGGGGTCGGCGATATCGGCGTGCGCCGGGCCGTCGAGCCGCCAGACCGCGACGTCAGCTGACGCTTGCCCGGCTCCAGGGAGCCGATCTGGTCGTCCCAGCCGAGCAGCCGGCGCCGCCGATCGTGGCCAGCTCCAGCGCGTCCCGGACGGCCAGCGCCTGCGGGCCGCCGCGGGCGCGGGCGAACAGCAGGGCGTGCCGGGCCTCCTCGATCAGCGAGCAGGCCTCGTTGCTGGCCGCGCCGTCCACGCCGAGGGCCGACCGGAACCCGGCCGCGCGCAGGTCGGCGGTGCGATGCGATACCGGCGCCGAGCCGGAGCGTTGGACGACGGGCAGTGCGCGACGCCGGTCCGGTGTCGGCCAGCTTCCTTGATGGCCGGGTCGTCGAAGTGGATGCCGTGGGCCAGCCAGACGTCGTCGCCCAGCCAGTCCAGCGCCTCCATGTGCCGCACCGGGGTGCGGCCGAAGCGCTCGCGGCAGAACTCCTCCTCGTCCAGGGTTTCCGCGAGGTGGGTGTGCAGTCGCACGCCCTTGTCGCGCGCCAGCGCGGCGGCATGTCTCGCAGCAGGTCCCCGGTCACCGAGAACGGCGAGCAGGGCGCCAGCCCATGCGCGGCATCGAGTCGGGCCGGGGTCGTGGTGGCTAGGTGTCGATCGCCGGCTGCACTGGCGGTCAGGATGGTGTCGTGATGTCCTCGACCACGTGGTCCGGCGGCAGCCCGCCATCGCGCCGGCCGAGGTCCATCGAACCGCGGGTGGGCATGAAGCGCAGGCCGACCCGGCGGGCCCGCGGAGATCTCGGCGCCGAGCACGTCCCCGCCGTCGGCGCGGGAAGACGTAGTGGTGGTCGGTGGACGTGGTGCAGCAGCAGTGCGGGCCAGCCAGGCCAGTCCGGCCGCGGCGGCGGCCGCAGCGATGTCTGCGTCGATGCCGCCCCAGACCGGGTGACAGCGTGGTCAAGCCAGCCGAGCAGGCCCTCGTCGACGGCCAGCCCCCGGGGTCACCCACTGGTAGAGTGGTGGTGGGTGTTCACCAGCCCCAGGGTGACGAGGCAGCCGGTGACGCGTCGGTGCGCCGAGCCGCCCAGCTCCGACGCGCGAGACCGGCCCCGACCGCCGCGATCCGGCCGTTCTCGACAACCACGTGCCCGGTCCGCGTGCTCCGTGCGAGCACCGTCCATAGTCACCACGGTGGCGCCGTCGAAGTTGTGCGCTCAGGTGCCACGGTAGGTCCATAGCCAAGCGGGTTTAGGCAGTACCGGGACGTGGTAGTGCTGGTCGGCTCGGCGATCGTGAACTAACCACGACCACCTCCGGATAGAAACAATCACTGGCGGCGTCAGCGAAGTAGCTGCCGGTGTTGAAGCGCAGCGATGTAGTCGCCGGCAGCCGAGCCGGTCCCGGCCCGATCGAGGCGATCGGCCGTCCCCATCGGTGACCCCCTCGCCGATCCGCACGCCGCACCTACCGCTCCAGCACGACCGCGACGCCCTGGCCGCCCGACCCACGCTGTGTCGAGCACGTGCGTGCGCTCAGGGTTCCCACTCACCCACATCCTTCAGTCGGAGCAGGGCAGTCGTCTCGCGCTGGCGCCTGCTGACGATCCGGCCCCGCTCGGTCTCGTCGTCGTTGCCCAGCCAGCGGCTGGCGCAGCTCGGCCAGGAACCTACAGCGCTGCGCCTGCGGCAGAGCGGCCCGGATCAGGAAGACCCGGCCGAGAACCGCTGCTCATTGTTACTCCCGGTTGCCCTCCTGGCCACAGCGCAGCCATGCAGCGCCGCGTCGCCCGTGGTCCACCTGCGCCTGCTCCTGGGCGGAGAACTCGGCGTCGCGTGCCCCGGCACCGACCCGCTCCCAATCCGGGGTGGCCGTCAGCGCGGCCGGACAGCTCGGCGTCACGGACAACTAGGCTGCAGACGCCTCGGCAGCCAGCGGCCCAGCGCGGCGTGGTCGGGTACCGCCTTCCACCGGCCTCCAGCCGGCGCGGCGTTACGAGGCAGTCAGCGGCGCCTCAATCGCCTCTGCCTCAAAGGTGCGTTTGGATCCCGTCGACAGGAGACGTCGCGGCGGGTGCACTGGCGCGTCATGTGGATTCCTCTCTATGCCACAATGTCGAGGTGCCGGGTGCGCGCGGACTGGATCAGGTTCGCGTGTTTGACCACCAACCAGTCGAACCGGTGCGTAGCGATCTTCGCGATCTCGATCCAGCGCGGCCGCGTGTTCCTGGGTCAGCGAGTTGTTTCAGCCGCCATGCTCCGCAGCGGCTGGTCGATGTCCAGTTAGTCGCCTTGCGAAGATCGGCGTGAGCCGAATCGCTCCCAGTGCAGGCCGCCGGTCAGCGCCGCCAGCTCCACCTCGTGCTCCGCCTCGGCGTGCCGCAGGTCCAGCCCAAAGCACCGACTGAATTCCGGACTGGGGAGGCCTCACACCCCTCCTCCGCCGACGGCCACCGAGCACCGCCGCCCGAGATCAGGGTGGGGCCTGATGAGCTGCTCCTGCTCCACCTCCAGGCTGGCCACTGTGCAACGCCTCCTGGAGGAACCGCCGCAGGTCCTGGGTGTGCTTCTTGAACGGGCGCGGCCGGCGAGCCCGCTCGCGACCACCAGTCCGGGCCTGGAACAGGCCGGAGAAGGGTGCGCACGTGAACTCCTCAGTGGACGTACTTACACGTTGCACGTCTGGTCGAGGCGCACCAGGTTGTCGCCGGGCGATGCCGACAGCCACGGCCGGAGCTGCGGCTCCGCCGCTGATGTGGTGGAACACCAGGTTGAGCACGATCGCGGTGATGCTGCCCAGCGTGATGCCGCTGCCGAAGATGATCTGCCGCACCACTGGCACCGCCTTGCTACGTCGGCACGGCGGTCTCGTCATGGCCAGCCCAGATGACCTGGTGGCCACGATGACGACGTTGCGGTGGTCGTGGCAGTCCACCCGGGACAGGGTCTGATGCCGAACCGCGACCGTGGCGAACATCGCGATGGCGCGCGCCGCCCGAGCACCGGGGTCGGGATGCTCGGCCACGATCCGCCCCGCGATCTTCGGCAGCGCGCCAAGATGATCATCGCAGCCGCGACGTATTGCCACGTAGCGGCTCTTTATCCCGGGTCAGGCGGACCAGGCCGACGTTCTCGGCGAAGCAGGTGTACGGGAACGAGTTGAGGACGCCGCCGATCGGTGGACTAGGCCGTCGCGCGCGCAGCGCGCGGGCGATGTCCTCGCGGCACGATCCGCTTCTCGACGATCTCGCCGGTGGCGAACACGTCGCCGGTGGTCTCCACGCAGCGGTGATCAGCATGACGACGATCATCGAGATGATCGCAGCCGAACGCGAACTTCGGGCCAGCCGAAGTAGAAGGGCGTGGTGCACCCGAACCAGACGAGCGTCGCCACCGCAGCCGAAGTCGGCGTCGCCCGAGGATCAAGGCCACCAGCGGTGCCGACGACCAGGCCGATCGAGCACCGCGACGGTCGGCCATGAAGCCGCTGGAAGACACGCGCTGGATGAGCACGATCAGGGCCAGCGTGCCCAGCGCGTAGGCCATGTTCGTGCCGTTCGGTCGGGTCGAGGTCGGCCCGGCCGCCGCCACGGCGTCCGCGGCCGCCACCGGCAGCAGCGCCGAGGCCGATGATCGTGATCACCGAGCCGGTCACCACCGGCGGGAAGAAGCGGATCAGCTTGCAGAAGTACGGGGCGATCAGGAGCGTGAACAGCCCGGCCACGATGACCGCGCCGTAGATCACCAGCAGCCCGTCGGTGCCGCCGCCCGCAGCCAGCCCGATGGCGATCATCGGCGAGACCGCGGTGAACGTCACCGCCTTGCAGCAGCGGCAGCCGCACGCCGATCTTCCAGAACCCCACCGACTGGATGATCGAGGCGATGCCGCAGGTGAACAGGTCGGCGTTGATCAGGTGGATGAGCTGCTCGGTGGTCAGCCCGATCGAGTTCGCCAGCAGGATCGGGACGATCACCGCGCCGGCGTAGAAGGCCAGTACGTGCTGGAAGCCGTACACGGCAGTTTCGGGATCGGCAGGATCTCGTCGACCGGGTGCTTCATGCGGACGCGGCTTTGACGGCGGTCGCGGAGTTGGATTTGGTCACGGGGTGCCGTCCTTTTAGCAGAAGCCGGGGGTGTTCAACCAGGCGTCACCGGGGTCGGAGCCGCCCTCGCGGACGACGGAGGCCTCGATGAGGCCCGTAGGGCCGGTCGGCGGCGATGAAGACCTCGTTGTTGTTCTCCACGCCGAACGGCGGCAGGTCGACCCACGAAGTGGTGTTTGTTGAGCGCCGAGAACTTGACCTCGGCCACCTCGGGGCGCGCCTCCAGCGCAGCCTTGCCCATCAGGTAGAGCGTCTTCTGCAGGGCCTCTGAGTAGGTGCCGGCGAACACCTCGAGCATCGTGCGCGCTGATGTCGTCGTAGGTCTTGTTCCAGTCGTCGACGTTCGTGTGCTCGTAGCGCCACCGAGCGGTCAGCGAGGTGGCCAGCTGATCCGATCCTCGGTCTCCTGCAGGGTCGTGTACTTGTCCTTCAGGAAGCCCTTGAAGCCCGACCCGGTCGACTTGAGGATGACGAGGTCCTGCACGCCGGAGACGACCCAGACCCGGCGCTCGCCAGAACTGTCATCGGTGGTGACCACGGCGGTGCGCATCTCGGGGCCGCGCCGGACGAAGCGAGTGGTCGTGGCCGGAGCCGTTCACCTCGATGCGCTCCCAGGCGTACTCCTCGATCCCGATCCGGGACGCATTCGCCTTGGGCGTGACGTCCAGGAAGTGGGCGCCAGGGTGATCCCGAACTGCTCGGGGAGGTGATGCCCTTTTCCTTGGCGAAGGCGAAGGCGGTGTTCTTCTGCGTGTCGGTGGGCAGCACGTCGCCCTGGTCGCCGGTGATGTGGGCCCGCGGTGAAGTCGCCGCGCAGCGCACGTCGACACGTTCAGGTCGCGGATCTCGTGCCGGTCAGGTGTCGCGGTAGATGCGCACGACCCGGTTCTCTGCCTTCCCGTACTGGTTCGGTCCGAGGGCGATACCCATGTCTGCTCCCTTGCTGTGATCTCGATCACGTTTTCTGCACTATTCTGTCATCGGTATCGGTGGTGAGCACCCGAATGCCCGACACCTGACGACAAGGAGCCGACACATGACTGCGCTGTTCTGCAACGGGGGAGCGATGCGGGGTGGGGACCTCCATCACAACGTCTCCGCGCACACTTTCCTCGGTACCTTCCGGACCGCCCCCAACTACCGGTTCTATTCCGTGCGGGATGAGTTCCCTGCGCTGCTACTGACCGAGTCGGCGGCAAGTCGATCGAGGGCGAGCTCTATGACGTTCCGATCGAGGACATTCGTACCGACTTCCTGCCCGAGGCCCGAGGAGCTCGAGCTCACCGTGATCGAACTCGAGGACGGCCGTTCGGTTCTCGCGGTCGGACTGCGTCCGGGGCTGGTGCAGGCCAGGGCCGCCGAGCTCACCGACATCACCGATCACGGCGGCTGGCGACGGTATCGAGGACTGCCCGACCCGATAGCACATCGGCCTCTTGACTGGCCTCCTGACCGAAACGAGAAGCGAAAGAACAACACATGGATACCTTGGCCTACACCGTGAACTGCTCGATCCTGTTGACCGAACTACCACTGCTGCAGCGACCGCAGGCGGCGCGGGACGCCGGGTTCGACCGCTGTCGAATTCTGGTGGCCCTTCGCCGCCCCGAGTGCCATCTGATCGCGAGGTCGCGACGAGTTCGTCCGTGCCGTCGAAGACTGCCGGCGTGCAGCTGACCGGCTTGAACTTCGCGGCCGGAGACATGCCTGCACGGCGACCGCGGGCTGCTGTCGGACCCGGCACACACGCTGGCGTTCCGCGACAACATCGACATCACCGTGGGCATCGGAGAACGCCTGGGCACCAAAGCATTCAACGCCCTCTACGGAAATCGGGTCGAGGGCGTGGCGCCGGAGAAGCAAGACGAGACGGCCACCGAGAATCTGGCGCTGGCGGGTAAGGCGGCCGATCGTATCGGTGCGGTGGTGCTCGTCGAGCCGGTCAGCGGCGCACCGGCGTATCCGCTGAAGCGCGCCGCCGATGCCGTCGCGGTGATCGACCGAGTCCAGGCCGACTATGGTGTCGGGTCGCTGCGACTGCTCGCCGACCTGTACCACCTCGCGGTCAACGGGGACGACGTCGGCGCGGCGATCGATTCGTATGCCGCCCGCATCGGGCATGTGCAGATCGCCGACGCACCGGGGCGCGGCGAACCCGGCACCGGAACGCTTGACATCCCGGGCTATCTGAACCAGCTCGCCGGACACGGGTACCGCGGCTATGTCGGGCTCGAATACAAAGTCGACCCGCCAGGACACGCTTCGACTGGTTGCCCCGCGAACAGCGCGTCGCGCGCTGGCCTCTGAACACACCCACCACCACTGACGGAATCGAGGAGACTCGTGAGCACTATCGCATTCATCGGACTCGGAATCATGGGCAGCCCCATGGCCGTTCATCTCGCCAAGGCCGGGCACCACGTCGTCGGCTACAACCGTTCGCCGCAGCGCACCGCCGCTCTGGTCGGAGGCCGGCGGTACCGCTGCCGACTCCATCGCCAAGGCGGTGGCGGGCGCCGATGTCGTGGCCGTCATGGTTCGGATTCACCCGACGTGCAGGCCGTGCTCGCCGGGAGAGCGGAGTATTCGACAACGCACCGGCCCGGCGCGCTGATTATCGACTTCTCCAGCATCCGACCCGATGTCACCACCGCGCTCGCCGCGCAGGCCGCCGAGACGCGGCTTTCGATCTGATCGACGCACCCGTCTCCGGAGGCGAGGCCGGTGCCATCAACGCCGCGCTATCGATCATGGTCGGCGGCACCCCAGAGGATTTCGAGTCGGCAAAGCCGATCCTCGATGTCGTCGGGAAAACCGTTGTCCACGTGGGCCCGAACGGCTCCGGACAGACCGTCAAGGCAGCGAACCAGCTGATCGTCGCCGGCAACATCGAGCTGCTCGCCGAGGCGATCGTCTTCCTCGGGCCTACGGTGTCGACACCAAGGCCGCGGTGGAGGTACTCGGCGGGGGGCTCGCCGGCTCGGCCGTCCTGAATCAGAAGGCACAGAAGATGCTGGACCGCTCGCTTCGAACCCGGCTTCCGGATCGACCTGCACCACAAGGACCTCGGCATCGTGACCGCCGCGGCTCGCGAGGCCGGTGTGGTGGCGCCACTCGGCGCCGTCGTCGCCCAACTCATGGCCTCCGCGCGAGCGAATGGCGATGGCGGGCTTGACCATTCAGCACTGCTGCGCGGAGTCGAGCGGCTGTCGGGCCACGGCTCGCAGTGAACTTATTCAACTACTTTTCATTGATGGAGAACTGACATGCCTCGTATGCGTGCCGTCGACGCCGCCGTTGCCATTCTCGACAAGGAAGGCGTCACCACCCTCTTCGGGCTCCCTGGAGCGGCGATCAACCCGTTCTACTCCGCGCCTGCGTGACCACGGCGGCATCAAGCCACATCCTGGCCCGGCACGTCGAGGGCGCCTCGCACATGGCCGAGGGTTACACCCGGGCGAAGGCCGGCAACATCAGGGTCTGCGTCGGCACCTCCGGACCGGCCGGCACCGACATGATCACCGGCCTGTACTCGGCGTCCGCGGACTCCATCCCGATCCTGTGCATCACCGGGCAGGCCCCCGTTGCCCGCCTGCACAAGGAGGACTTCCAGGCCATCAATATCGCGGACATTGCCAGCCCCCTGACGAAGATGGCCATGACGGTGATGGAGCCCGCGCAGGTGCCGGGGCCTTCCAGCAGGCGTTCCATCTGATGCGGTCCGGACGCCCCGGCCCGGTGCTGATCGACCTGCCGTTCGACGTGCAGATGACCGAGATCGAATTCGACCCGGACACCTACGAGCCGCTGCCGGTCTATCAGCCGCGGGCCACCCGGGCGCAGGCCGCGAAGGCCCTGGACATGCTGCAGGCCGCCGAGCGGCCGCTGATCGTCGCCGGTGGCGGCATCATCAACGCCGACGCCTCCGACCTGCTGGTCGAGCTCGCGGAACTGCTCGACGTCCCGGTGATCCCGACCCTGATGGGCTGGGGGACCATCCCGGACGACCACCGGCTGATGGCCGGGATGGCCGGTCTGCAGACCTCCCAGCGGTACGGCAACGCCACCATGCTGGCCTCCGACTCATGTGCTGGGCATCGGGAACCGGTGGGCGAACCGGCACACCGGGGGCCTGACACCTACCGGCAGGGCCGGACCTTCGTGCACATCGACATCGAGCCCACCCAGATCGGCCGGGTCTTCCCGCCCGACTACTGCGATCGTGTCCGATGCCGGCGCCGCGTTGACCGAACTGGTGGCCGTGGCGCGGGAACGCCGCGACGCGGGGAGCTTCGGACCGGTCCGACTGGGTGGAGGCGTGCCGGAACGCAAGCGCACCATGCACCGGCGCACCCACTTCGACGACATTCCGATCAAGCCGCAGCGGGTGTACGAGGAGATGAACAAGGCCTTCGGCCGGGATACCCGGTACGTGTCGACCATCGGACTGTCCCAGATCGCGGCCGCCCAGTTCCTGCACGTGTACCAGCCGCGAAACTGGATCAACGCAGGGCAGGCCGGCCCGCTGGGCTGGACGGTGCCCGCCGCCCTCGGGGTGTGCGCCGCCGACCCGGACGCCACCGTGGTCGCCCTCACCGGCGACTACGACTTCCAGTTCATGATGGAAGAACTTGCCGTCGGCGCCCAGTTCAACCTGCCCTACATCCACGTGCTGGTGAACAACGCCTACCTCGGCCTGATCCGGCAGTCCCAACGCGGCTTCGACATGGACTACTGCGTCCAACTGGCATTCGACAACATCAACACCTCGTCCAACGAGGAGATCGCGGGTTACGGCGTCGACCACGTCAAGCTCGCGGAAGCGTTGGGCTGCAAGGCCTTGCGGGTGCAGGACCCGGCCGAGATCCTGCCGGCGCTGGAAACGGCGAAGAAGCTCATCGTGGAACACCGCGTTCCGGTGCTGGTGGAAATCGTCCTCGAGCGGGTCACCAACATCTCCATGGGCACCGAGATCGACAACGTGGTGGAGTTCGAGGAACTCGCGCTGTCCGCGAAGGACGCCCCCACCGCCGTCATCTCGATGCTGGACTGAGGCGGACACCCGTCATGCACGTGTTGCTCGCGCCCGGACAAGTTCAAGGGCTCCCTGACCGCAGCCGAAGTCGCGGACGCCCTCGCCGAAGGACTCGCAGCGGGCAAACCCGTCCTGGCGCATCACGTGTGCTCCGGTGGCCGATGGCGGAGACGGAACGGTCGCGGCCGCCGTCGCCGCCGGCTGGATGCCCGTCGCGGTGAAGGCCACCGGGCCGACGGGTCGGCCCATTGCGACCTCGTATGCGGTGCGCGGATCGACGGCCGTGGTGGAACTCGCCTCGGCAGTCGGACTGGTGACCCTCCCGGGAGGTGAACTGGACCCGCTGGGTGCCAGCACATTTGGACTCGGCACCGTCGTCAGGCACGCGCTGGATGAGGGTGCTCGCGAGATCATCGTCGGTGTCGGCGGCAGCGCGTCAACCGACGGCGGTGCCGGGATGCTGCAAGCACTCGGCGTCCGCATTCTCGATGCCCAGGGCAACGACGTCGAGCACGGCGGGGCGGCGCTGCGCCACGCCGCCCGGGTGGATCTGAGCGGTCTGCACCCGGCGGCGCGCGGGGCGCATTTCCAGCTGGCCTGCGACGTCGACAATCCGCTGCTCGGTCCGAACGGCGCCACCGCCGTCTACGCACCCCAAAAGGGTGCGGATGCAGAAGAACTGGTTGTGCTCGAGGACGCCATGACTCAGTGGGCGCGGGTCGTGCGCACCGCGACCGGCCGCGACGACAGCCACACCTGCAGGGGCGGGCGCGGCAGGGGAACCGCCTTTGGCGCGATGTCTGTGCTCGGGGCCACGACTCGGCCCGGGATCGACACCGTCCTCGACCTCATCGACTTCCGCGCGCAAGCTTGCCGGGACCGACCTCGTCATCACGGGTGAGGGATCGCTGGACGCGCAGAGCCTGCACGGCAAGGCGCCCATCGGCGTCGCTGCGGCAGCCGGCGAGGCCGGCGTGCCCGTTCTCGCGGTGGCGGGACGCAGTGTGCTCAGCGACATTCAACTACGCAGCGCCGGAATTCGCATGGCATACACGCTCGCCGAGCTGGAGCCCGACATTCACAAATCGATCGCGAATGCGGCGGAACTGCTGCGCCGGATCGGACGCACGATCGCGGCGAGCGTCGACCGATCTCGTCACCACCACGAGACATGGAAGGAGAGATCACGACCACGCACGACTTCACCGCGGCGTGGTAGTACCGGATCCACGGTTCCTCGACGGGACCGTGGACCTGCTGGCCGCGGAAAACGGTGGCCGGCTGGTCGGCTGCTCGGACGCGTTCTATGCCTCTCCGGCGAACATCATCCTTCCCGGCCGGGCCCGCAACATGGGGAAGGCTGGGAGAAGCGCGCCGACGCGGCGGCGGCAACGACTTTGCGGTGTTCGCCCTCGCCGCGGCCAGGACGCCCACGCCACGTCGAGATCGAGCACCAGCTACTACGTCGGTAACGCACCGGGATGGGTGCGCCTGAGCGCGATCGACGCCCGATCCGCGGACATCGACGACGACAGCGCATGGACCGAACTGCTGCCTCGGACCGCCGTGCAACCCGACACCCGGCACCGGTTCGTACTGGACGTGGCCGAGCGCCGCACACATTTACGGCTCGACGTCTACCCCGACGGTGGACTGTCCCGCCTGCGCCTGTTCGGGGACCTCGACGAGCAGGCCCCTGTCCGACGACGCGCGCCGGACGTGGTGGGACGCCCTGCCGCCAAGTCACCAGGCGCTGGTCGCCGATGCAGGCGCCCCGCTAGCCAGATCACGAACCAACAAGGAGCACCAAATGTCGAACCCCAGCCCCGGATACTCGATCACGGTCCGCGTCACCGCCGCCGGTCGGTGCCGGCACCACCGCTGCCCTGGCCGGGGCGGTGGCGTCTGTCAAGGGCGTCCGTGACCGCGCTGGATGTCATGGAGAGTCACGCCGACAGCATGGTGAGTCGACGTCACCTGCGACGCCTCCGACTCCGCGCACGCCGAGCAGATCGCCACCGCCATTGCCGACGTGCCCGGCGTCGAAGTCCGCAAGGTCAGCGACCGCGACATTCCTGCTCCACCTCGGCGGGAAGCTCGAGATGTAGTGCCGAAGGTTCCGCTGCGAACACCGGGACGACCTCTCGCCGGCATACACGCCAGGCGTTGCGCGGGTGTGCATGGCCATCGCCGAGAACCCCGAGGACGTGCGACGACTGACCATCAAACGCAACACCGTCGCAGTCGTCACCGACGGCTCAGCGGTGCTGGGCTTGGGCAACATCGGTGCCGCCGCATCACTGCCGGTGATGGAGGGCAAGGCCGCGCTGTTCAAGCAGTTCGCAGGCGTCGACGCGTGGCCGGTCGTGCCTGGACACCCAGGACACGGACACGATCGTCGAGATCGTGCAGGGCGATGCGCACCGGTGTTCGGCGGTATCAACCTCGAGGACATCGCTGCCCCGCGATGCTTCGAGATCGAGGCGCGGCTGCGTGAGATGCTCGACATCCCGGTGTTCCACGACGACCAGCACGGCACGGCGATCGTGGTGTCTCGCGGCGCTGACCAACGCGCTGCGCGTGGTCGAGAAGCGATCTCGAGACCGCGCGGATCGTCGTGTCGGGTGTCGCGCGGCCGGGCACGCGATCATTCGCCTGCTCGTCGCACTGGGTGCGTCGCACATCGTGGCGTGTGGCCGGAACGGGATCCTTTCCCCGACGCGACACTTCGGATACCTTCCGTTCGTGGATCGCGGAGAACACCAATCCCGATGCGCGGTCCGGTTCACTCAGCGACGCACTGGTTGGTGCCGATGTGTTCATCGGTGTTTCGGCGCCAAACATCCTCACCGGCAATGATATTGCCGCGATGGCCGCGAACTCCGGTCGTCTTCGCTCTGCGAACCCGATCCCCGAGGTCGATCCGTTAGTCGCCGGAGAGCATGCCGCCGTCGTGGCCACCGGCCGATCCGATTTCCCGAACCAGATCAACAATGTGCTCGCGTTCCCGGGTGTCTTCCGCGGCCTGCTCGACGCACACGCCGTGGACATCACCGACGACATGCTCATCGCGGCCGCGCGCGCGATTTCCGATTCGGTATCTCCCTCCGAACTCAACTCCACCTACATCGTGCCGAGGCGTGTTCTGACGCAGCGGTTGCACCGGCGGTCGCCGCAGCGGTTCGTGAGGTTGCCGGTAAGGGTGGTGAGTCCGATGTCTGACAAGTTGGACCTGCTGTTTCGCGCACCGCGGGTGATCACGGCGGCCGGCGAGGTGGCGCGCTGTATCGGGGTGCGGGACGGTCGAATCGTCGTCATCGAGCCCATCGACGCCGAACTGGATGCCGACGAGGTGGTCGAACTCGGCGACGACGAGGTCCTGATCCCCGGTCTGGTCGACACCCACGTGCACGTCAACGAACCGGGACGAACCGAGTGGGAAGGGTTCGCCAGCGCGACACGCGCGGCCGCGGCCGGCGGTGTGACCACGATCGTCGACATGCCACTCAACAGCATCCCTCCGACCGTCGACGTCGAGGCATTGGCGGTGAAGCGGCGGGTGGCGGCCGACCAGGCGCTACGTCGACGTCGGATTCTGGGGTGGTGCGGTGCCGGGCAATGTTCCGGACCTGCGTGGGCTCCACGACGCGGGAGTGTTCGGCTTCAAGTGCTTCCTGCTGCACTCCGGCGTGGACGAGTTTCCACCGCTCGATCCGGATGGACTCGAACTGGCCTCTGAAAGAAATCGCGTCGTTCGGCGCGATGATGATCGTGCACGCCGAAGACGCGCAACGCAATCGACCGTGCGGCCTCGCCCAGGGGCGACAACTACGTCGACTTCCTGTCGTCGCGACCTCGCGGCGCCGAGAACCTCGCGATCGCCGAGGTCATCGAACTGGCGAGGTGGACGGGTTGCCGGGTGCATATCCTGCATCTATCCAGCTCCGACGCACTTCCGATGATCGCGTCCGCGCGCCGGGACGGTGTCAAACTCACGGTGGAGACGTGCCCGCACTATCTGTCGTTTGTGTCGGAAGAGATTCCGGCGGGCGCGACTCAGTTCAAGTGCTGTCCACCGATCCGCGAGGCCGCCAACCGGGAACTGCTGTGGCAGGGCCTGGCCGACGGTGTCATCGACTGTGTCGTGACCGATCACTCGCCGTGCACCGTCGACCTCAAGAGATTCGACATCGGCGATTTTGGAGTCGCCTGGGGCGGCATCGCCTCGCTGCAGATTTCGCTGTCCGCCGTGTGGTCGGAGGCGAAGCGACGCGGCTACAGCCTGAACGACGTGGTGCGGTGGATGGCGGAGAACCCGGCCCGGCGAGGTCGGATTGAACACCAAGGGCCACATCGCCCTCGGGTATGCCGCAGACTTGGCGGTCTTCGCACCGGACGAGGCGTTCATCGTCGATGTGGCAAAGCTCCAACACAAGAATCCCGTCTCCGCCTACGACGGGCGACCGCTCGCCGGAGTCGTGCGCAGCACCTGGCTGGCCGGCAAGCGGATAGATCTGGACGAGGATCCAAGAGGACGCCTGCTCAGCCGGGGAATGGCGTAACGAACAACGCCGACTGTCGATCACGCGCCCCATTGTAGCGACGGATAATGTTCGTAGCGCCAAACATACTTGAGACACGCAACGGGTTGATTGCGAAACGGGATGGGCGAGTTTCGTCAGGGTGACGAATCTAGGTTACTCGGTTCCCTCGGGGTGAGGGTCACGACTACCGGCGCCGTCGAGCAGCGGAGGTGACGGATCCGATCACGACTGCTGCGGCGCTGAACAGTCTCCTACGCGGATTTCTCGTCCACCGTCTGGCGGCCGTACCTCCCCTTGGCGGGCATTTACCAGCGGTGGCAACCCTGCGCCGCCATACCCTCGCCAGATGGTCTGAGGCTGCCGATGTCCCTGAGTGATATCGTTGCAACGTGCTGTCGCTGTCCGCGATTACAACGGGCCGCACGCCCGTGCATGTTCACTATGCCGACTGCAATCGATCACCGTTTTCGCCAGCACGTCGCCGTAGAACGGTTCGAACTGATTTAATTGCAGAACGCAGATTGGCTCAGTTGCTTTATGACATCGGCAAGCCGTGGAGCCCAATCCACCATCCCTGCAACGGCATTCGACACCGTCCCTCTCGGTCATTACGTCGCTGTGACGGATCGTGCAGCACGCGTTTCGGTGTTTCGAGCCTTTTGTCAGCTATGCGATGGGGTTCTCACTCGACGGTCCGTCCTTTCTTCCGCGGGAATTCAGGCGTTGGTCGGCGCCAGCCCCATACATAGGCAACTTCCGCACCGGGCCGAACAAGCTCCGATACGCCGCAAGGAGGCGGGACTATCCCTTTCCAGCGTGAACTGGCACAAGTTCGTGTAGCCGTCGGGGCCTTTAGTCCGGATCGGATCGCGACCAGCTTGGCTCGGTAGCGCACCAGCTCCCGCAACTCGCGGGTCTGCGGTGGGGCGATCCACGCCTCGGGCAGTCGACCCATCCGCAGCAGATCGGCCAGATCGGCGGCGTCGCGCACGTCGTTTTTCACTCGCCGGTAGCGGAACCCTTTGACTCCCAACGGATGCGCCAAATGCACCCGCGCTCCGCAGGCCTGCAGCACGTCGACCGCCCAATACCAGCCGTACGTCGCTTCCAGCACCACCTCGGGGTCGGCGCCGGCCTGCTCGAGCTGCAGTCCCAGCGCGACCGGATCGTTGACGATCCGCACCGCCGAGAGCTGCTCACCGGATTCGGACTGACGCACGATCACCGACCGCCGCCGATGCAGATCGATCCCGACGAACTGCCTGCCGTCATACTCGTCCATAGGGGCCTCCCGTGATTCGTGGAAGTGAGCACCCCCAGCATCCGCCGGGAACGTCACGAGGAGCGGAGGCCCCGCCCCTTCATCGCATCAAGCGGCGCGCGTCGGAATCCGGGTTGGTAGCTGGTGTTGTCGCTGCATAGCCCACAGGACATTGAGGCGCCGCCGCGCAGACACAGGACCGCCTGCGAATGGCGTTTGCCCTCAGATCGCTTGCGGTCGTAATAGTTCCGCGATTCGGGACAAGTCTTGATGCTGTTGTGGTGGCAGCTAAGTAGAAGACGCGAAGCAGGCGGCGGTCGTATCTGCGTGGCCGTTCGGGGTTGCCGCTGATCCGTCCGGAGTCTCTGCGGAACGGGCGCCAGGCCGGCCGTAGGACATTGACCATTCGAGAACAAGCGTCTGGACGACAGCGACTTGCGCACGGAGAATACCGCAGTGTTCGACAACACCGCCAAGATCGGGCTCACCCGCTTGTTGAGTGGCTGTCCGTCATCCAGCGTGCCCAAAGAGGGCGGGGCATCGATAGCTGACAAACGGCTCGAAACACCGGAACGCGTGCAGAATGCGACCCGTCACAGAACGAAACAGGTGGCTATCGCGCGCCATCGCCGAAGTCCTGCATGTGTGGCCTCTCGTCACCTGGCGTCAGGCAAACATGGCTGGTCTTCGCGTCGGAAATAGAGCACCACAGGACCGTGCCAGCGGTAAACTCCGCCGGCACCCCGGAAAGCTTCGTCTACCAGGTGACGAAGGACGCTGTGGAATCACACCGTGGCGCAGTTCCTGTTTCGACCGCAGTGATGGGAGCGGAACCCATGATGGATGCACAGTGAAGAGGCGAACGGCGGGCAGCAGTGCAGTCGGTGGAGCAGTGGCATTCGACATTCTCGAGATCATGGGCGAGCGCCGGCGGGCCCACCGGAGTCCAGCGAACTCGCCGACCTGAGCATCGACTGTGGCGCGCGGGCGGCCGAACCGAGGGGTCTCGGTGTCCAAGGGGACGCTCGCGCCAACCAGGTGCAGGGAGCATCCAAGCGGTCGGGTCGGGGCTTATCCGGCTAGGAGACCGCGTGGGAGATGGCGAAGTGCGCTGCGGTCGCCTCGTCGAGCCCAGGGGAAAGTCAGAGCCCCCGGTGATCGCTTCGAGATGCCCACAGCCCAGTTCGTAAACGATTGGCAGCAGCCACTTTTCGCGGGTCATTTTGATTGCTGGGTCGCAGTCGGCAAGCCGGCTCAGTGCGTTGTGCCACTCGTGGTGGGCTGCGAGCATCGCGTCCCAGGCCCGTGCGATGGCGGCGTTGACGCTCATCCCGGGCGGCAACTGGTAGTCAGTGGCCTTTGTCCGCGCATACGCAGGTCGCTGGCGCGGGGATGGCCTCGCTGGGCAGCCCGGTGCCGACGAATCGCACCGGAGCGGAAGGCCGAGAGCGCGCTCATCGGGTGGCCGTTTCAGGCAGAAAACGTACACGCCAAGAACATCCGGCGGTGGCAGGAATCTGGCGGTTACGCTGCGGCCACCGACAAGCCCCTCATTTTGCCGGACGTTCTTGTTGGAGGTCGCCGCGCGTTCGGCCGGCGGCTCAGCCGAAGCTGGCGGTTGAGCTCATGTGCCGGTTGACGTCCTTGTAGAGCATGGTACCGGAAGCGGCCGGGGCCGCCTGCATAGCAGGCCTGCGGGCAGAAGGCCCGCAGCCACATGAAGTCACCCTCCTGCACCTCCGACCCAGTCCTCGTTGAGCCGGTAGACGGCCTTGCCCTCCAGCACGTACAGCCCGTGCTCCATGACATGGGTCTCGGCGAACGGGATCACCGCGCCGGGCTCGAACGTCACGATGGTGACGTGCATGTCGTGGCGCAGGTCGGCCGGGTCGACGAAGCGGCTGGTCCGCCAGCGCCCGTCGGTGTCGGGCATCGGCGTGGGTTCGAGCAATACGTAACT